>JAAUYH010218055.1_pt1 | contig 23502 bp, 22 predicted proteins | sample 7278061 | NCBI WGS metagenome assembly JAAUYH01 (sample SAMN14350203, study PRJNA611818) | marine sediment metagenome | isolation source: surface marine sediment (0.6m) | place: French Polynesia: Moorea | collected 2018-08 | reverse complement strand
GATTGCGTTCGGCGAATGGTGGCAGAGGCTCTTCCAAGAGGGATACGCCCCGGGCACCAGCCAAGACCCGGCTGACCGCGACCGTGGCTTCATCGAGGGCAAATACGCCTTTGGCTGGAATGGCAACTGGGCGGCCGTCGCGCATATGGCCGAGGTCGAAGACATGCTGTTCCTGCCGGCGCCGGATTTCGGCAACGGCCCGAAGATCGGGGCGGCAAGCTGGCAGTTCGGCATCTCGGCCTCGTCTGAGAATCCCGACGGTGCGGCGGCCGTCATCGAGTTTGCGTTGGACGACAAATACCTCGCCGCTTTTTCGGACGGCATCGGCCTGATCCCGTCGACCCCGTCGGCCGCCGGGATGACCGAGAACTACAAGGCGGGCGGACCGCTTGAAGTGTTCTTCGGTCTTTCCGAGGCACAAGCCGTGCTGCGCCCGGTGACCCCGGGGTACGTGGTTGCGGCCAAGGTGTTCGAGAAGGCGCTGGCCGACATCGCCAACGGCGCCGACGTGGCCGACACGCTGGATGCGGCGGTGGACGAGATCAACGCCGATATCGAACGCAACGGCGGCTACGGCCACTGACGTATGTGCCGGGCCCCTGCTGGCCCGGCCACCCACGGGACAGGTGATGGCGAGGTCGAGACTGACGCAGTCGAATGCCGCGGGCTGGGGCTTTGCCCTGCCCGCCTTCGCATTGGTCGCGACCTTCATCATCCTGCCGTTCTTTTTCGCCTTCGCGTTTTCGCTGACGAACCAAAGGCTGATCTCGCCTAACCCCACCGAATACGTGGGGTTCGCGAATTACCGGAACCTGCTTGGCCTGGGCGTTCTGCGGATCGAGCCGGAGCGCGACGACCAAGGAGAGATTGTGCGCGACTCGAAAGGCGAACCGACGTACCCGCGCGTGCGCAAGTTCACCCGCAACAACCCGGACTACCCGCACTTCCAGGGAATGCGCGAGTGGTTCTCGTGGCGTTCGGGCGACGACAAGGTCGCGGTGTTGGCGCGCGACGTGATCTTCATGAAGGCGTTGGTCAACACGCTGATCTTCGTCGCAGTCGTGGCGCCGGGACAAGGCGGGCTGGCGCTAGTGCTCGCTTTACTGATCAACCAAAAGCTTCGCGGCATCAACCTCTTCCGCACCATCTACTTCATGCCGGTGGTCGTCAGTATCGTTGTCGTCTCACTTCTGTGGCGGTTTATCTATGACGGCAACGACGGACTTTTGAATAACATCATCGCTGCGCTGACCTTCGGGCTGTTCGAGCCGCGGGATTGGCTGGGCGACCCGAGCACGGCACTTGGCGCGATTATCGCAATGTCGATCTGGCAGGCGGTCGGGTTTCACATGGTGATCTGGCTCAGCGGGCTGCAGACGATTCCGCCAACGCTTTACGAAGTCGCCAAGATCGAGGGCGCCAGCGCTTGGCAGGTTTTTCGCTATGTGACCTGGCCCGGTCTGCGAAACACCGCAATCCTAGTCCTGATCGTCATCACCATGCAGGCCTTCGCGATCTTCGCGCAGATCGACGTGATGACCAACGGCGGGCCTTTGGACAGCACCCAGACGCTGGTTTTCCAGGCCGTCGAGCGCGGCTATGGCAAGCAAGACATTTCTGGCGGGTCGGTCATCAGCGTCATCCTATTTCTCATAGTGCTGTCGATTTCGTTGTTGCAACGTTGGCTGACAAGGGAGCGACATTGATGGCCGTCATTGACCCTGCAAACCACGGCATCCGACTCGCCACACGATACGCGGTGCTCATCCTCGTCGCCGCGATCTTCGTTCTGCCACTCTTGTTCATGGTTATGAGTTCGCTCAAGCCCACCGATCAGCTCTTGAACGACACCTCTAGCCTACGCGCCTTTTTGCCCGTCGGTGACATCAGCCTGCAGAACTACTACGACGCATTCGAGCGCGCGCCGATCGGCCTTTTCGTGTTCAATTCGATGCTTGTCACTGTCGTGACCGTCAGCCTGTCGCTCTTGCTCTGCTCGCTTGCGGCTTTCTCGTTCACCTTCCTGAAATGGCGCGGCAAGGGATTGCTTTTGTCGATCACCCTGGCGACGCTGATCATTCCGTTCGAAACGATCGCGATCCCGCTCTTGCTGCTGGTCTCGAAATTGCCCTGGATCGGGCTCGAGGGGTTTCGCATCGGCTGGCTGAACTCATACCATGTGCAGATCATCCCATGGATCGCGGATGCGTTGACGATCTTTCTTTTCGTGCAGTATTTCAAAGACCTGCCCGAAGAACTTGTCGAGGCGGCCCGGGTTGCAGGTGCGTCGTGGTGGCAGGTCTATACCCGCATCATCATGCCGCTCTCCGGCCCCGTCATCGCCACCGGAGCAATCCTGAAATCACTCAAAATGTACAACGAACAATACCTTTGGCCGCTCATCGTAGTGCAGCAGGAAACGTACCGTCCGATCATGGTGGGTCTCGGTTATTTCTTCCAGCTTCAGGTCGCGTGGGGAGAGGTCATGGCCTATCTCTCGCTGATCACTGTGCCGGTGCTGGTCTTCTACCTGATACTGCAACGCGCGTTCATCGCGTCGATAGCCTCCACGGGGGTCAAAGGCTGATGGCTTTGGTACTGCCCGACAAATGGATCTGGGATAGCTGGTACGCCCATGATGGCACTCGTTGGCACGGGTTCTTCCTGCAGGCCCCGAAAACCATCGGGGACCCGGAATTGCGCCACTGGAACGTCACATACGGCCACGCAACGAGCTCTGACTTAAAGCACTGGACCCACCTCGGCACCTGCTTCAAGCCGTCAGAGCGCCCGGCTTGGGACGACTACACGGTGTGGACCGGATCGGTCGTAGAGGATGACGCCAGACTTTGGCATTTGTTCTACACCGGGACGAGCCGCGCCGAGGATGGCCTGATGCAGCGCATCGGTCATGCCACCTCCTCCAACTTGCACAACTGGCAGCGTGTCGGCGATGGCCTATGCCTCGATCTGTCCGACGACGTCTACGAATTGGTGACGCCGCCTGATTGGCACGACCGCGCGATGCGCGACCCCTGGGTGATGCGCGATCCAACCGGCGACGGTTGGCTGATGTATTTCACCGCTCGTGTGACCGGCAGTGAAGAGACCAACGCTCGCGGCGCCATCGGGTTTGCCACGTCGCCTGATCTCAACAGATGGACGCTGCAAGATCCCGTCTTTGTCGGCGGGTTCGGCCAACTTGAAGTGCCCCAGGTCCTCAAGGTCGGCAGCCATTGGGTCTGCCTGTTCTGCACCATGCACCAGCACTGGTCAGAGGACTACAGGGCCACGGCATTGGAACCTGCGACCACGGGCACCCATTACCTGATCGCCGACGATCCGCGCGGCCCCTGGCAAATCGCCCCCGGCCCATTCCTCGACGCCAGCCTACCCTGCAAGCGCTACGCCGCCCGGCTGGTCGAGACACCGGAAGGTCTGGTGATCCTGGGGTTCGCCGACCGGCCCGCCGGCGCTTTCGTTGGCCATATCACCGATCCCGATCCCGTCGATGTCGGTCCCGACGGGCTGTTGCATATAAGGGGCGGATAGATGGCCGAAGTTAAACTCAATGGCATGCGCAAGAGCTTTGGCGATGTCGAAGTCATAAAAGGCGTCGATATTGACATCCAAGACGGCGAGTTCGTCGTTTTCGTCGGCCCGTCCGGCTGCGGCAAGTCCACGCTTTTGCGCATGATCGCCGGGCTCGAGGATATCACCTCGGGCACACTCGAGATCGACGGCCGGGTCGTCAACGAGGTTCAGCCGAAGGACCGCGGCATCGCGATGGTGTTCCAAACATACGCGATCTTCCCACATATGACCGTGCGGGAAAATGTGGGCTTCGGCCTGACTATCGCAGGCGTGCCGAAGGCGGAGAAAGACGCCAAGGTGCAGGAAGCTGCCCGCATACTGCAGATGGAACACCTGCTAGAGCGGCGACCCAGCCAGCTTTCGGGTGGCCAGCGCCAGCGCGTCGCCATCGGCCGCGCAATTGTGCGCGACCCGACAGTCTTCCTCTTCGACGAACCGCTTTCGAACCTTGACGCGTCTTTGCGAATGGATATGCGGATGGAAATCGGCAAGCTACACAATCAACTCGGCGCCACGATGATCTACGTCACCCACGACCAAGTCGAGGCGATGACGCTCGCCGACAAGATCGTGGTGTTGGAGGATGGCCAGGTCCGCCAGATCGGCACGCCGATGGAGCTTTATCATCATCCCGCCAATCTTTTCGTAGCGGGCTTTATCGGCTCGCCGTCGATGAACTTTCTCGACGTCGAAGTAGACGGAACCAGCGACGGCAAAACGACTGTTTCCAACCCTTCGCTCGACGCCATCGAGGTCAACCCTACCGACCCCGTCTCTCCCGGTACAAGGGCCAAACTCGGCATCCGCCCGCAATACCTTATGCCGTCTTCCGACCCGACGAAGGGCAAATTGCATGGGACCATTGAGTTGACGGAGCGTTTGGGCACCGAGACCATAGTCGACGTCAAGCTCGAAGACGGCACCAAGGTGATTGCAGCCCTTTCCGAAGACGCGATTTTCGACCTTGGCACAGAGGTCAGTCTCACATTCGACCCTGACAAGGCGCACCTGTTTTCCGCTCCATGAGAGTTTTTTTTCGCCGTTCAATCAGATTGCGGCGGTTAGGCCGGAGTTAAACGACGGCATTGGGGCATTGGCCTATTTCGAGTTATGTCCGAGTGCGGCGCATTTTGCCTGTTCCAGCTCGGCACGTCATCCGACACGAGTGGGCTCGTAGCGGTTGACTGCCCGTGCGGCAACTCGCTGATCGGCGGTTTCCTGCGGCTTGCCATTCGCTCTGATGGTAGAATCTTCCGTCGATGTGGTGTTGATGTCAGGGCCTGGCGGGAGGGTTGGAGGGCAATTTATGCCTAGAGTTCAACCTCCCGCAGCCAAGCCCAAACGCAGGGCCTGAAACAAGAGCCGTATCATCGGGCAGAAACGCCCGCTTCTACCGAAACAGGTCTGGGCGATCCGCGCACGCCTGGAATTGGCGGGGAAACTACGCGATCTGGCGCTCTTCAATGCCGCCATCGACAGCAAGCCGCGTGGGTGCGATCTGGTTCGGCTGGAAGTGAAGGATCTTGTCAGCAGCGAGCGTGTTCGCGAGCGCGTGACAATCGTCCTGAGCACGACCGGTCAACCGGTTCATTTTGACTGACTGAAAACACACGGCATTCCGTGATGACTTGGGTCGACGCTCTCGAGATTGTCCGGTGTGCGTTCATGTTTCCAAGCCGATTTCGCGACCGTCCGCACATCTCGACGCGGCAATACGGGAGGTTGGTGCGCGGCTGGGTGACCGCGAATGGACTTGAGCCGGGTGGTTACGGTACTCACTCCCTGCGCCCGACCAAGGCGTCGGGGATTTACCAAAAGACCGGCAATCTTCGCGCCGTGCAACTCTTGCATGGCCATTCAAATGTGGACAGCACTGAGCGCGACCTAGGCGTCGAGCTTTTAGATGCTTTAAGCATCGCTCAAACGATCGACCTCTGAAGGATGGTACCGGGCGGCTTTGACCGTTCGCCATCTGCAACCGGTCGCACCCGAATTCAGTTCGTTCGGCCGCACAAAGCTGACACCGGAAGTGCGGATTTCTTGCCGCGCGCGCTCGCAACGGACGCGGCGCTGCAAGGCGCAATTGATCCACTCCGCAGTGTAGTGCGACAAGCAAACTGCAGCCCTGTGCCAGCCGCGTTGGTCAATTCGCGTATCGGCGCCTACTAATGGCTCGAGAGGTTGTCCATGAACACCGCGTGGCCTCGGCGCAGCGTCGGGATCACATCATGGCGAACACATGGCTCGAAGCAGCCAATATTGATCGGCCCGCCGATGCAGTCGACGCGCTTGTTCGGGACGTCTGGGCGATCCTCTGCGACGCCTTGGGCGTTATCGAGCGAAACGATCCGCTGGGCCGTTTCTTCATCCCTCCAATTCATCTCCATGTGATCCCGTAGCGCGGTGGCGATCGAGGAATATCCGAGTTCCTTGATCCATCGATTGGACCGGCATTGAAATCAGGCGCCTCTCTGGAGGGCATACCAAGCCCGCGCCAGCGCCGCCTGCCCATTCGGCACCACCGACGCAATCAGTACGGTCTTATCATGTAGAACGAAGGACACTCCGGCACTTTCCGCATCGCGATATCCGAGATTGATCATAAGGTTCTCGGGATCCCCGAGCCGACACGCCAACCGATCGATATCGGGAAGGAGTGTGCTGAGCAACTCGGCCAGATGCTCTACATCATCCTCGTCTCCGCAAAGCGGAAACAGCAGGTCCCCGTCCAGGTAGGCCGCAACCCGGATCGACGCACGGGCTTCGTCTACGAAACGCGTGTGAAATTCTGTCGCTGGCAGGAGCTCTGCAGAAAGCCCAAGCGCTTCTGCGACCTGGTCTGCCGACACACCACCCGGCTTCCTTTCTTCACTCAATGACCGAGTTTCCAGGGAGACGAGAGTTTCACCCTCCAAAGATCGTCCCACCAGATGCGCGAAATCGCGCAGCAGACTGTCAACCACATCCGTTTCGGTCACATCACAGAAGTCGCCGGTCGACCCGGTTGTTCCGGACAGACCCGCTTCGGCATAGCGCAACAACCGACCGCCGGCGACGTTGCATTCAATCTGGCGCGCAGCGCCAAACGAGAAGACCAGTCGGCGGGCCAACAGAGTGCATGCAATCTGCTCTTGCACGAAACGAAGTCCATCCGCCGGGGATTTCAGCAAGTGAGAACGCGCGTCCCCAATGCCGTAGGCAGCCGCACGGTTTAGGGCCTTACGAAGGCAGAAATGTTGCGTCTCATTGTGCATTTCAGGCTTTCAGCCGCCGACCTGCGCCCAATAGTTCTGCGCAAAGACGTCTTCCGGCGGCATATGAATGATCTACCTCGGCGTTTGGCGAGAAGACGCAGCAAAGCACCTCGCTGACGCCAGGTGCAGCCCTTAGAAACACGAAACAACCGGTAGGGCGGGCGAGCATGGCCGTCTGCGGCTCTTGAACGATCTCTGCCTCTGCGCCAACGGTCAGAACACTTCGCGCGATTTCGCACAGGTCGTCGAGATGTTCCTGCGGCCATTTCAGCGGCCCGTCCCACGCAAGAACTGTCCGTGCCGAGATATCCAGGAACGCAACGATCTCGCACCCCTCGAACTCCTGCCGAAATGCCTCAAGTGGTTTGCTGGTCTGATGTGTCATGGCGCTACCAGACCTATCGTTGCCACAGGCGCGATTAATTTGGCGTTAGCGTAGGCCCCGGCTGCATCTGTGCCCGCGTCACCAAAACCCTGCGGGGAACCACATGACCTGGGGAGGGTGTTCGTGGCATCGGTAGAATCTGCGCCGGTGTTTCCGCCTCAAGCGCACCAAATGCGACCGGTGTTAGGCTGGCGGTCAGTGTTTCCGGTGTCTCGACGATTCTGATCAGACTCTCCACAAATTGGCCTGCGCCAGAGCTCTCTAGAACCTCCGGATCATCCCGCCCTGACAGCGCCTCGGTGAGCGATATCGGCACAACCTCCTTGAAGAGGCCGTTGGTTTCGAAATTCAATCGGGCGATAACGCGTTCCCGGTCGGCAGTTTTGCCAAGCTTGTCCATACGTGTCACCAAAAGCAGACTGCTGGCACGTAGTCGCTCCGGCAGTTCATTCCACAGGGCGGCCTCGGATTGTCGCCAGGCTTGCGTTGCGGGGGTGCACCAGACAACTGCGTCGACGCTCTCCAGCAGCCTCTCCCACACCTTTTGTGGCATGTTCGGATCGGAGGTGCCCGGCATGTCCATCAGGTCGCAGTATTCAAGAACATCCGTCTCCAGAAAAACCTTCACGGCCTGCGTCTGCGCATGAGAGATGGTCGTCAGCGCGTCGGGGGAGATCTCGACTTCGTCGCCGGCATTGTCGACGCGGAGCATCGATGACGCACCATGGGAATACCAAACCGGAGGAAGCTGCGTTGCCGTCACCTTGACCGGCGAAATGTCCTCTCCAAGCAGAAGATTGACCAGCGTGCTCTTGCCGGCGCTGAACTCGCCCATCAAAGCGATCCGCGGCTTTCGGTCGGGCGTGCTGGTGGTTTCAAACGGCGACGGAGTTTCTTCGATCATCGGGCTGCCTCATGGTTTTTGGTTGCATCGAGTTTTGTGATGGCCGCTGCGTCGGCGGCCAGCGACGTCCGAGGGCGTGACGGCACCTCCGTTTTCGCGTCCGGCGCCGCGGTCCCGGCCATGTCGAGGATGACCTTGCGGTTCGCTGCAAGAAATTCGGCCAAGGTCGCGATCAGCGCCTTTTCGAAAGGAGCCACGTTTTCTTCCAGCAGCCTTTCGATCATCGGCTGCGTCTCTTCCTGGATCAAATTGGCAAAGTCGTTCGCACACGCGCGGTAGCCCCTGCGTCGGCGCCAGAATCGGGACCACCAGTTGCCCTGCAGATCAAGAGCTATGGTCTGGCCCAGCACGACCGGCGGGTCCAACTGTGGCATGGGCGGCGGAGCGATTGTCGGAGCTACGTCAAAGGAGCCGAAAGCCTGTTGATAGAGCGCGGTGATGTCGGCGGCCGCTGCAGCCATGCATTCACTGCCATGACGCAAAACCCCGCGCGCGTAGTGCTGGTAGCCGGATCGCAGCAGCACGCGAAGGCCGCTGGGATCGTAGGTCCAGACTTCAAGGTCACCGTACTTCTCCAGATGCCTGATCACACCTTCCGTGGCGCGCTCGACAAAAGTTTGACGGGATCTCTCGATCCGCTCACCAAGCCCACGCTGCAGCGGTGCCAAACCCGACATCAATTTCGTCCGGGCGTCGTGCTCAATAAGATCCAGCGTCCGAACGAGGTCATTCCTGCTCATCCTGCAACTGGCGCCAGGTTGCCCCGCCGGGTTCTGGATCACGCGTGCGACTGACATCGCTTGTTCGAGGTTCGCGGTCTTGACTTCCAATTCTTGCAGCAATTTTGCCCCAGCGCCGGCGTCCATCCGTTTTGCTATGGTCTCCCCAAGCGCATGCATGCCCGACAGATGCCAAACCAAGTCTTCCAGCGTTCCGAAGGGGTTTTCCTCGTCATAGGTTTCTTCCGCCCAGCTCAGCAGGGCTTCAGCGCTGTCCTTGGGCAAGGTCTCGACCTCGCCCGCCAAGGCATGGCGGGCCCAAATCCCGCAACCGAAAATGACCTCGACATCCCGTGGGCCGCCGTGCTTGCGAAGGGTCTCCAGAATACTGGCGCGGATTTCCGGCACCTCCTGTGCCGGGTTCGCCAATTCGTCAATGCGGTTGACGAAAATCACAACGTCGCGCGCTGCGACATTGGAGATCATCCTGACCAGAGCTAGGTCTACCGAACTGAGTGCCTGCGCCGCGGAAAGAACCATCACACACAGGCGACTGCCGCGCAGCGCGTTGATCGTGATCTGCTCGCGGATCATGAATGTGTCGTTGACACCGGGCGTGTCGCGCACACAGAGGCCAATGGGCAACTCCGGCTGCGTTAGCCAAAGATCGGCGCTGCGCGTGATATCCGCAAAGCGGCCTTTCTCACGGTCCGCGCTCGCCTCATCCCAAAAGCCATCACCGATGCAGACATATCGCTCGATCAACTCGGCATTGAAATTGTCATAATCGTGGGATTGCCCAAGGAGGAGTTCGAAGCGCCTGCCTAGTCGGTCGCGCGATTTCTGACGCATTTCTTCAAGCTGCGTGCGCACCTTTTCCAACTCGTCATCGGCCCCGGCCCGATTGGCCAACTCTCCCATCCTCCCGCCGCGCTGCAACAGGTGGTTCCATTCGTCTTCGGCGAAGAACTTGAACGTGGCATTGCGGCTTTCACGGCGCGCACCCGGTGTGAGATGCAGCGACGTGACAACGGACGTCCAGGGGTTCACATCCGACGGCAGCAGGTCGTTCCATCCGGTCATGGCATTGACGAGCGTGGTCTTGCCTGCCTTGACCTGACCGATCATCGTGACGCTGGGTTCAAATGTACTGATCCTGCGACGCAGTTGCCGAGCCTTCTCGGCGATCGGATTATTGGGCGACGCACAGGCTTCTTGCAGACGGGCATCCAGCGCGGAAAGCTTTTCCGCCAGCGGCCGAAACCCGATAAAGCCTTTTTCCAACTGCGGGATAGGTGTCGCGTGGTCCGTTTTCATCTCGTCACTCTTGAGATATGCGATCCTTCTGTGTTCCGGATTGGCGCTAGGCGACTAGTGCGAAATCCATGTCCTGCCGGACCTGGGCCAGAAGATTCGCGGCCTCGGTTGTCTTGGTTTCGTTGCTTTCGAGCGCAAGAAGCAGCATCAAATCATCCGCTTCGCACAGTGTTTCGTAGAGGGTGGGCCAGGTTTCGGCGAAGCCGTGCTCTGCCCCGGCGAGCTCTAGAACCTGATGGACCGCGTCTTGCATCCGCTCCAGACCCTTCTCGCCCTGGTCCTGTGCAAGACATGCCAATGCATCCTGAGCAGCTTCACGGAGCCGAATTATCAAGCGGGACAGCACGGCACATGCCTCTGGTGTTGGCTCGGCCGTGTTCCCGACATCGGAACCCTTTGCACCGTCAACGACGTTCAGGTCGGGGGGACCTTTTGGATGCTCTTGCGAGACTGGCTTGTGAGCGAGGCCCGGCGCGTGCTGCGCGATAAGGAAATCGGCGACATCACGATCTTCGGCGCGGGCATGGTTGATCATCCCGTGCACTCGACGTCTCAAGAGATCTGCCGAAGACGGCTTCAACGCTTCGCCGCCGACCTCAAGGGTTAGATCGCACCAACCCAGCCCGGATCCCTGGGTGAATGACTGCGATGCCCGCGTATTTTCGTCATTGGAGGCCGCAATCATCAAGGCATGATTCTTCAGGGTATCCGGCCCGTTGCTCCAGATGGCTTGCTCTTCCGCCGTCCAGTGGCGTGTGCACCAGATCGCGATATCGCAGCGCGGCGCGGCCCAGGAAAGCGCTGAAGACATGTCCTCAGAGGTGGGGTCCGCCACGACATTCAGCAGGCTCATTTCGGCTAGCGCGTCCAGGGGCAGGCCAAGCTCTGCCATTGCCGCATCCGGCGGCGGCGCAAAGGGCATCTCGGCCGGAGACGCGACCGACTGTCCGTGGCCGTTTGTCAGAGTGGCAGAAGCGCTGCTGGCGCAACGGACGAATATCGGGGCGTGTTGCGCGCCGGGAGTTAACACCGTGGTTTCGGCAAGCGCATTCAACACGGCTGCCTTGCCAGCCCGCGGCAACCCGAAGACAGCCACGCGCACCGGCGCCTGCAACCGGTCTACAAGGCTCTGACAATGCGCGGCGGCACGGACCGGCAACCCGGGTTGATCTAGCGTGGCCTTTAGACGCTGCACGGTCTCGGCGATGTCCATCATAGCGCAGATCTTCCCTTGAGGAACGCGGCCACGTTCTGGCGGAGATCAGAAAACCTGCTCTGCAGCAGCGCGACAAACAAACGGACATTGGAGTATTCAAAAGTGAAATCTGGGCACTCGGGGCCTGCAAGCTGCGGTTTGATGACAATGATCGATACGTTGTCCTGGTCATGGGCGTTGGCTTCCTCGACAGCCTGCAAGAGCGCACGGGTGATCTGTCGACTGGACGCCCCACGATTTCGTCGAAGTATGCCGCGGATCTGCGAGGCGTCGAGTACGTCCAGACCATCGCTGGCCATCACAATGATGTCGCCTCGTCTCAGCTCGACCGGCTCGACCGGGCAGTCGATCTGATTGATACCGGCCCCGACCAAGGCCGACGTCAAGCAGTTGCGCTGCGGATGATGACGCGCCGTTTCCTCGTCTATTTCGCCATGGCGCAGCATCAGGTCAATCTGCGGCGCCAGGGAGTGGATTTCGTTCAGCCGCGTCAAGCGATTGCGACGGAACAGGTAAAGTCCCGAGTCACCAATGGAAATCCAGTTGAGAGTATCTTCGTGCAGGATGGTCGTGATGACCGTCCCGCCCATGCCCTCTTTGCCCAAACCAGCGTCGATCTGGTCGCGCAGGCCTTGATTGGCAAGCAGGACCGCCTGCCGGAGGCGGTCGCGCGACCGGCTGGGATCGGCACGGTCGGCACGGTCCGAGAGGCAGATTGATCCGAAGATCCTCGACACGATGATCCGTGCCGCCAGGTCTCCGTCTTCATGCCCGCCCATGCCATCGGACAGCACCGCAAACCCTGCCTCGGCGCCATCGATGAATTGCGCGAGCACCGCGTCTTCCTGCCGGTTACGGCGACCGATCGCCGTCGCCGTGGCGACATCTGCGAGCGTGTCAATCATCGCCCGCGTCACCGGTCCAACTGAAGTCGTCGCCGCACAGCGCCACGAAGCGTAACGTTGTCTTGCCAATCCTGAACTGGTCGCCGTGATGCAATTCCGTGGCCGACACCAGTGGCTTGTCGTTCAGGCGGACCAGGTTGGACTTGCCGCCATGCCCGATCAGAACCTTGTTTTCTTCATCGTCATAGGCAATCGACGCGTGGGTATCGCGCGAGATGGAGTCGTCACCGAAGTCGATCGGTATCGTCTGATCCGAACCGCGCCCCACGGTTGACAGGCCCGGTGCGAGCGAAAAGCAGGTCCCCCGTCCCGGACCTTCGACAATCACGACCCATCCCACCGGGAACATGACTGATTGCTGCGCGTCGCGTGCGCTCTCCTTGGAGAACACATCCTCTACGGCGGGATTGGAGTGAAACCCCAAGAGTCGCGTCTTGACCCGACCACCTTGCGCCGGCACGGGCGCCGGGCCCGGAAAGGTGCTCTGCTCCGGCTCGGGACGGACCTCCTGCAAAACGGGAACGAAGGGCGTCTCTTCCGACGCGCAAGGGCGCGAGTCATTGCTGACGTCCGCCGTTGTGGCACTGGCGTCGGCATCAAGGTCCCATACCTTGCGACGATCGGTTTGCGTCGGGATCGCGTCTTGCTGCACGACGAGGTCGTCCGCCATGTCCGTGGATATCGGAGGCTCATCGTCCATTGTTTGCATTGGCGTCTCGATTTCCCAGCGAGGGACCTCGGGCGGAACTGGCGTTTCGTCGACCTGCCTCGAATGCTTGCTCTCGCGGATATCCGTCAGAAGTGTTGCGTCGTGACCAACGTCGTCGGGCACGTTCCGAGTCGGTTCGACCGCCACCGATTCGGCTGGCGCCGGCGGCCGGCGGCGCGCTATGAGATTTCGAAAGCTGGACATGGTTACTCCTTCATTGGCTGCACCGGCGCGCCGATTGCGTCCGCCTGAGCCGGCACGAACCAGTTCACGACCCGCCGCAAGAGCCGTGCCCCCCGACCGGGGCTCGCGTCACCCCTGGCCGCCGCCGGAACGGTTTCCCGGTTGTAGGTTGGGCAGGCGTCGAACTCGCCACAGCGTCTGCGCCGACCCTGCTCGCGTTCGATCTCTATGCGAAGTTCCTCGAGCTCCTTGCTCACACTCGCCCAGTAATCCCGCATCGCGTTCTGCTGCGCCGATTGGGTCTCAGTGCTTCGCTCTTCCCGGTCGTTTCTCGTCGCGGGCATCGCCTCGCTCTGCTCGATGAAGGCCGCTGTCTCCACCACCAGCTCGGAAATCCGGCGCTCTACGTCGTCGCTCATCTCGCATGGGGCCGAGGAACGCGGCGCCGGCGCGCCCGAGATCATCTGCGCCCATTCGTCCGCGGACCTCAGCCGGTCCTTGGCAAACAAGCTCAGGCATTTGTCGATTGCCGCCAGAAAACTCTCATCGTATCCGGTGATGCTTCCAACCAGCGCCACATAGGGATCCGTCTGGTTCTGTGCCACGGCCGCGAGGCGATGGTTGCTGTTGGGCGGTGGGCGGCCGGCAATCAGGTGGTAAACCGTGGCAGCAAGGGCATAGAGATCGCTCGACATGTCCTGCGCGCTACCAGCGAGGTAGAACTCTTGCGGAGAATATCCGTCCTTCACGGTGTGAACCCGTGACAAGATCCGTGTCGCGCGCACGGCGTCTTCCCGAGCCGCACCAAAGTCGATCAGAACCGGCATGCCATCGGAGGTCAGAAGAATATTGTCCGGTGAGATGTCGCGGTGCAGCAGGCCATTCTCATGGACGTAGGACAGCGCCGCCAGCAGATCCCGCAATATGCGTTTTGTCGTTGCAGGTTCGAAGGTCTCCGGCTTGGTTTCCAGAACCTCGAACAGATCCGGCCCATCAACATAGTCCATCGCCATGTAGCAGGTGCCATTGTCCTTGAAGATCTGATGCACGCCGACAATGCCGGGATGCTGCAGTTGCGCCAGTGCTCTCGCCTCGACCTCGAAAAGCTCGATGACACGTTCGAAATCCATCTCGTAGGATTTGGAACGCAAACGGACCTTCCCTTCGGTGCGCCAGCACATGGCGCCAGGAAAGCACTCCTTGATGACCACCTTTCGGTTCAGGCTATCATGCGCCAGATATGTGATGCCAAAACCACCAGCGTTGAGGTATCGCTGCACGGTGAACTGCCCTTGGCACAACACCGTCCCGGCTGGCAGTTCATCGCCGACAGGCTTGGCCGAAATCTCGTCAGAAGCTAGGTTTGTTTGCATGGTAACGCGGCCTCCTTCTGCTGAGATGATGGCGAACTGATTTATTGGACGTGCACAATACTTGCGCAAATTCAGGCAAAAAGGCGACGCCAAGCTGGCGGAAAGTCGTTTGAAGCATATAAGGCAACAATATAAAAAATACTGAAAGTTTAAATTATGATACGCATTTCGCAGGTATTCAACTTTATTGAAAAAAAGATATATAATTTCGAATGAAATCTGAATCTAAAATTCGGCTCGTAAGTGATTTGAATTCAATTATTCCCTCAACCAAACAAGGATCTGAGCTCAGGCGTGCGCATCCATGATACTCTGGATTTGTTCTCTGGCCGCATTCTGGTCAGCGAACATCACACCAACCCGCCGGCTTCGGCTCCAAAGCCCATCAACTTTCAGCGTGCCGATAGAGTCCACCGTCACAAATTGCAGGGTTCCCAATTCAATCTGCTCTGACCTTCTCCCCGACATCCGGGCCATGGCGAACTGGAACTTTCCACTTTGGACTGGACGAAGGAGGAAGACCCAAGAAGCAGATACGTTTCACTGAAGAGCAGATCATCGGCGTGTTGAAGGACGGCGACCCGGATCACCTCCCCGGCTACATCTATAACACCTTTGCGTTGACGCTCGCGTCGAACGAAGTCGACACGGATGACTTCACGCCGAACCGAATTCACACCTACACGTGTAATGGCGGCAAGAGCCTTCAAATCGAGCAGGGCACGATCCTGTCCGACCTGGTGATTGTGACAACTACAAGATCAAGTTCGGATCGAACGTGGTGCTCGAAGACGTCGTGGCCGCAACGACGCCGACGAATGCAAAATCGGTGACCGCTGCGGCCGGGCCGCAAGTGGGTCGCGACGAAAATTGCGCTCCGGACGGCGGCTCTCAGATCCTCACCTTGGGCGGCATTGACATCCCGGCCGACCTCAAGGTCTTCGGCGGGCAGATGATCGCCATGAAGGACATCGAATTCGCGGCCAATGCCAACGGGATCGCGGGTGCGTCCTTCATCTCCGGCGCCCGTATCAGCGGCACCTGGAATAGGACGATGGGCTTCTGCGGAACCGGCTGGGAACGCAATTTCGAAGCGAAGTACTTCCATCTGCGTGCCCTAGGTGAGCGGTTTGTGGATTGTGATGCCCACTTCAGGCTCAAGGTTCGCATCTGGCCGCCTCAGGTGGCGACCCGGCACTCGGACATGAGGCGGGGCACGGCCTTATAACCGACACATTCCTTTGGCATTCACAACTTCATGTTGAAACCAGCGATGCAGAAGTTCGGTTTTCTACGGTTCGCCCGAGATGAATCCGGCGTTGTCACTGTGGATTGGGTCGTGCTCACCGCCGGCGTCGTCGGACTGCTTATCGCGGTCTTCGCGATCCTCGGTAACGACACGGCAGATTACGGCGAACGTATTGGCACATACATGTCGTCCCAGGGTATCAAGACCTATTGACACTCACGGCGCAGCGAACGCGGTACGGGCTCGGTTCTGACGGTACTGAGTGACCATTGCAACGTGTAGTAAGTGCCCGATTTTGCATTGGTGTTTTTCACGAATCCCATGAACCGCAGCAATCAGCCATTGGCGGGGCGATGCCGAAAGGCGGAAATGTCCCGCTGAGTACCAGTTTGTGACCGCCGCCAACGGCTGCTGCTGATAGCAGCCGTCATCGGTGAAGAGCGAGGCGATCGATTGGATTGCGCTCAAGCGAGACATTCATTGCGACCGAGCCAACGGCGAGTTGAGAACGACTTCTCAATCATATGGCGTGACAACGACAAGCCCAGGTTGCCACCGTTGACGGTGCCTTGTCTGCCAGATGGGTCATCAATCGACCCATGCTGACCCGACGCGGGACATGTGGTCGATCGGTCCAGGCCAAGACAACTCCTGATGAAACCAGCCGTAGCCAGCAAGGTATGGGCGAATTTCTGGGGGAAATGCTTTCCAGAGTCCGGCCTCGATCCAAGTTTTTCAGTGCAATCGAGGAATCATTTGGCGCACCCGAGAGGATTCGAACCTCTGGCCTCTGCCTTCGGAGGGCAGCGCTCTATCCAGCTGAGCTACGGGTGCCTACCCGGCGATATAGCGGCCGGGGGGAGCACCCGCAATGGATAAATCCCGGTCAGCGCGGCCAGGCCATCAGGCAAAAAGCTCGTGGCAGAGCTCCAGCGCCTCGACGAGGACGTCGATTTCCTCCGTCGTATTGTAAAGCCCGAACGAAGCGCGGCAGGTTGCGTTGAGTCCGAGATGATCCATGAGCGGCCCAACGCAATGCTGACCTGCACGCACCGCGACGCCCTTCTTGTCCAGCACGGTGGAGATGTCGTGGGCGTGCGCCGCACCTTCGAGCGTGAAGGAGAAGATGGCGCCCTTGTCCGGGGTCGTGCCCTGCACGTTCAGCCAGTTGAGGCCCTGGAATTTCTCCACCGCATAGTCCCGCAGGACCGCCTCATGGGCCGCGATGGCCTCCATCCCGAGCCCGGTCATGTAGTCGAGTGCTGTGCCGAGGCCGATCATCTGCACGATCCCGGGCGTTCCAGCCTCGAACTTCATCGGCGGGTCGTTCCAGATGATCCGGTCCTTGTGGACCTCCTTGATCATGTCGCCACCACCGATGAAGGGGCGCATCTCGTCCATGCGTTCCTGCCGGACATAGATCGCGCCGGAGCCGGAGGGCCCGTAGAGCTTGTGTCCGGTGATGGCATAGAAATCGCAGCCGATGTCCCGCACGTCGACCGGCATGTGCACGGCGGCCTGGGAGCCGTCGACGAGCACCGGTACGCCCCGGTCATGGGCGCCCTCGGTGATCGATTTCACATCAACGACGGCCCCCAACACGTTGGAAAGATGGGTGATTGCGATGAGCTTGGTGCGCGGCGTGATCGCATCCAGCACCTTTTGCGGATCAAGGGCCCCGGTCGCATCCACATCGACCCAGACAAGCTTCACCCCCTGCCGCTCGCGCAGAAAATGCCAGGGCACGATATTGGCGTGGTGCTCCATGACACTGAGGATGATCTCGTCGCCCGCCTCCATCCGCGGCATCGCCCAGCCATACGCGACCATGTTGATGCCCTCGGTGGTGCCGGAATTCATCACGATCTCGTCCTCGGAACCGGCATTCAGAAACCGCGCGATGGTGCCGCGCACGGCCTCGTATTTCTCGGTCGCAACACTAGAAAGATAGTGCAACCCCCTGTGAACGTTCGAATACTCGTGTGAATACGCATGGGTCACGGCATCGATCACCACCTGCGGCTTTTGTGCCGAGGCGCCGTTGTCAAGATAGACCAGCGGCTTGCCGTTGACCTCGCGCGAAAGGATCGGGAAATCCTTGCGGACCTGATGAACGTCATACATGCGCGTCACGCTCCCACGGTGATCCCGATCAGGGATAACAGGATGGTCAGGCCCAGCACAGCGCCGGTGATCGTGACGAGGATCATCACGAAGACCGACAAGAGCGACTTGAACCCATGCAACTCGGCGATGAAGTTGGTGATCAACCACGTCGCCAGCCCGTAGCTAAGTAACACGACGATGCCCTGAAGCGAGGGCACGGTGAACATTGCGGCAATTTGAACCGCTTGCAGGCAGGCGATGAGAAACTCCAGCCAGGCCACGACAAGAATGGCGTCCTCGAACCGCCCCGTCCCGCCACAGGCATGACCGACCCAGTAGACCGCGAAGACCGACAGGATCATCAGCGACAGCTCGAGGATCAGCGCCATAATCGGGCGCTCGCGGATCAGGACCGAGAGCGGGTAGTCATTGGGCGGAGCGGATTGCGCGACGACAAAGCCGAGGAGCACGCTGATCAGCACCGCAAGCGCCAGGGCCTGCCAACGGTCGGTGCGGGAAAGCGGGACGTGCATCAGGCTCCGGGTGGCGCCGCGCGGATCGCGCAGGCTTTCGGACATCAGCCCCGTCAGCGAGGGCGCGGCCTCGGTCACTGCGCGGCACTTTCAGGGAACTCGGCCGCGCGCAGGCAGAGCATCCAAAGCGCGACGAAGGCCGCCAGGGCGATCGCGCCCACGATATGAACGGCGGCGGTGCCGGGGTTGAAGCCGTTGACCACGCCGAAGGCCAACCACAGCGGCACCGAAGCCAGCAGCGACCAGAACAGCGCCAGGCGGTTGGAAAACCAGCTCCCCCGGCCCCCGAAGGCCCGCAAGACAAGATGAGAAACCGCCGCGATCAGGTAGAAGACCAGCGGCGCGATGAAGAGCCAGCCCATCAAGGCAGCGCCCATCAGCGCGTTCAACGGCACCTCCGGGTCGAGATGCGCCTCGCGGCTGAGCCGCGGCCATTGCCCGACGAAGATCAAACCGCAGGCAAGCATCACATACATCAGCGCCCGGTCCTCGCCTATGCCCGCCGCAAGCTGCCGCCGGATCACCCGGCCCGGCGACCGATAGGTCGCCAGGATATCCGACGTCAGCGCCATCAGCTCCGGCGTCGCGCGAGCCAGCCTTCGAGCCGGGCGAGGATGTCCGCGGCAATTGCAGCGTCCTCGATTTCTTCGATGGCTTCCGCCAGGAACGCCAGCACCAACAGGTCCTGCGCCTCGCCCGTCGGCACACCGCGCGAGCGCAGGTAAAAGAGCGCCGTTTCATCTATCGCCCCCGACGTGGACCCGTGCGAGCACTGCACGTCATCGGCGTAGATCTCGAGCTCGGGCTTGGCGTAAAACTGGCTGTCGTCATCGAGCAGCAAGGACTGGCTGATCTGGTAACCGTCGGTCTTCTGCGCGTCGGGCTGTACCAGGATCTTGCCCTGAAAGACACCCGTCGCGCCGTTGCGCAGCACCTTCTTGAACACCTGCCGGCTTTCGCAATTCACCGCTTCATGGGTGATGAAGACCGTATCGTCGTGGTGGAAATCGCCATCCCCGACAATGGCGCCGGCCACATGGGCGACGGCATTGTCGCCGGTGATCTCGACCACCACCTCGTTGCGGGTCAGCACGCCGTTCACCGTCGTGGTGAAGGATTTGAACGTGCTCTCCTCGCCGATCCGGGCAAACATATGCGTCGCGGCGCGGCGTTCATGGTCGCGGCCCTGGGCGCGGACATGGTGGAAGGCGCCGCCATCGGCGACCTCGATCTCCATCGCCTTGTTGAATCGCGCCGCCGCCGGACCGCTTTCCAGGATCGTCAGATCAGCGCCGGATTCGACCTTGATCGCGTGGTGAAGGATCGCATCGGATGTCTCTGATCTATGGAGGTAAATCAGATTCACCGGCTTCTCCGCCTGGCCCGTGGCACGGATCAGAATTCCGTCCGTCGCAAAGGCGGTGTTGAGCGCCGAAAGCGGCCGCTCCACCGGGTCCTGCCCGCGCGCCTCGAGCACGCCGTAGACCTCGCGCGCCCAATGGATGTCGGCCTTGCTGGCGGTCTGCAGCCGCTCGATCTCGAGCCCGGTCATTTCGAGATCATCCGACGCTTCCGCATCGAAGACACCGTCCACGAAGACGATCTTCAGCCGGTCGATACCGTCATACATCGGCGCCTCGTCATGCTCGAAGATCGCCGCCGCCGGGGCCGCCGGCTGCACGAGGCTGTCGGGCCGGGTGTATTTCCAATACTCGTCGCGGCGTCCAGGCAAGCCCATGGCGCGCACCCGCGCCAGCGCCTCGGTGCGCGCCTTCGTCGCCCATTCCCCACCCTCGGGCAGACTCAGCGAAGCGATCCGCGCCTCGGTCGCGTTCGGTTTCTCTTGCGGCAACGCCATCAGGCCACCTCATCCAGAAGACCGGCATAACCATTGTTTTCGACCTCGAGCGCCAATTCCGGGCCGCCCGATTTCACGATCTTGCCGTCGGCCATGATGTGCACCACATCCGGTTTTATGTGGTCCAAGAGACGCTGGTAGTGGGTGATCACGAGGAATGCCCGGCCCTCGCTGCGTAGCGCGTTCACACCCTCGGCCACCAGTTTCATCGCGTCCACGTCGAGACCCGAATCCGTCTCGTCGAGCACGCACATCTTCGGCTCGAGCACCGCCATCTGCAGGATTTCATTGCGCTTTTTCTCGCCGCCCGAGAAGCCCACATTGACCGGACGCTTCAGCATATCGGCATCGATCTTCAGAGCCTTTGCCTTTTCGCGAATGAGCTTGAGGAAATCGGCGGCGCTCACCTCGTCCTCGCCGCGCGCCTTGCGCTGCGCGTTCAGCGCGGTGCGCAGGAAGGTCATGTTGCCGACCCCGGGGATCTCGACCGGGTACTGGAACGCCAGAAACAGCCCCGCCGCGGCGCGCTCTTCCGGCTCCATCTCGAGCACGTCCTCGCCCTCGAGCGTCGCCGACCCGTCGGTCACCTCGTAGCCATCGCGGCCCGAGAGCACATAGGACATGGTCGACTTGCCCGACCCGTTCGGCCCCATGATCGCGTGCACCTCACCGGCCGCGACAGAAAGATCCACGCCTTTGAGGATCACTTTGTCCTCTTCTTCAAGTTTGACGTGCAGGTTCTTGATTTCCAGCATGTTTTTCACCTTCGATAAACGGCACGTCAGAACGGCCGGTGATATAGATCCACAATCTGCGCGAGGTCCCTTGCCGGAACCGCGCGCGGTGTCAGTTCAAAGCGCGCCATCCGGCCGCGCCGTTCGGTGGGCGCCGCGTAGCGTTCCACGACGTGGTAGGCTTCGCGATTGGTGTAGTCGTCGAAGAGCACCGTCGTCGGCCGCTCGATGCGAAAGAGCACGGTCATCCAGCAGGCCGCCCGGAATCGGCCGTCGATCAGCACCACATCGGGGTGCTCGAAATCCGGCCGGTCCCAGACCGACAGCGGATAGAGATGGTAGCTCCGCCAGCCCTCGTCCGTCGCCGGATTGCCCCACTCGCGGGTCGGGCCGATATCGCCGTGATGAAACCGAAGATCCGCGGCGGATCCTTCGGTCTCGAAATGCCGCTCAAGCGCCGCGATCCACACGCCGTCGGTTTCAACCGAAAACACCGTGCGCCCCGGAAGACCCGCCGCGAACAGTGTCGACTTGCCGCTGCCGTACTCCAGGATGGTCTTGGCCTCGCGGTAGAGCTCCTGCACCCACGCGAATTCTACGGGCGGCATCTGGTGCGGCGATCCCTCGATGGTCGCCATCACGCCCGCGGGCTTGGGCTTTCGTTGCAGGACGCGGAGCATGGGCCTAGCCGATCGTCACCGCGGTGCCCGAGGCGGACACCATCAGCATGTTGTTGATCACCTCATAGTCGAGATCGACCCCGACCACGGCATTCGCCCCCTTGGCTGCCGCGCGCTCTTCCATTTCTTCCAGAGCCACGGCGCGGGCCTTGCCAAGCTCTTCCTCATAGGCGCCCGAGCGGCCGCCCAGGATGTCGGTGATGCCGGCAAAGAGGTCACGGATCACATTGGCGCCCAGGATCGCCTCGCCCACGACGATGCCGTGATACTGCGCGATCTGGTGGCCCTCGACGGACGGCGTGGTGGTGATGATCACGGCGTGTCTCCTTCCGCTGCGCGCGCGGCGCGGTCCTGATGCATCGCGGCGATCCGGCGCTCGCTTTCGGCGACCTGGTCGGCACGCTCAGCCTCGCGCGCGGCAGAGCGGCGCGCCCAATCCCGGCGTTCGAACCAGATCGCGAGCTTCCAGGCGACGAGGATGCAAACGATGGTGCCAAAGACGAAAGCCGCCCAAAACGACACGAACGTGACGAGCCGCCACAGGAGATAGCCCGCGCCGTAGCCCGACAGAAACGCCGCAGGCACGATGATCCGCCCCCGGTCCACATGGGACGGGTTGCCGATCTGGCCCATCAGCCCTTCTTCCGCAGCGTTTCCGACCATGGACTAGCCGACCGATCCCTCGAGCGAGATCGCCACCAGCTGCTGCGCCTCCATGGCGAATTCCATCGGCAGGGCCTGGAGAACCTCCTTGCAAAATCCGTTCACGACGAGGGCCACGGCCTCTTCCTCATCCATGCCGCGCTGGCGGCAGTAGAAGAGCTGATCGTCATCGACCTTGGACGTCGTCGCCTCATGCTCGACCCGCGAGGAATTGTTGCGCACCTCAATATACGGCACCGTGTGCGCCCCGCATTTGTCGCCAATCAGCAGCGAGTCGCACTGGGTGTAGTTGCGCGAGTGCTTCGCCTTGGGATGCATCGAGACCTGGCCGCGATAGGTGTTCTGCGCCTTGCCTGCACTGATTCCCTTCGAGACGATCCGGCTCTTTGTGTTCTTACCGAGGTGGATCATCTTCGTTCCGGTGTCGGCCTGCTGCATGTTGTTGGTGATCGCGATCGAGTAGAACTCTCCCTGGCTGTCATTGCCGCGCAGAATGCAGGACGGGTATTTCCAGGTGACGGCGGAGCCGGTTTCCACCTGGGTCCACATCACCTTGCTGCGATCCCCACGGCAGTCGGCCCGCTTGGTGACGAAATTGTAGATGCCACCCTTGCCGTTCTCGTCGCCCGGGAACCAGTTCTGCACGGTCGAGTACTTGATCTCGGCGTCTTCCAGCGCCACGAGTTCCACCACCGCGGCATGCAACTGATGCGTATCGCGCTGCGGCGCGGTGCAGCCCTCGAGATAGGACACGTAAGAGCCCTTGTCGGCGATGATCAGCGTGCGCTCGAACTGGCCGGTGTTCTCGGCATTGATGCGGAAATAGGTACTGAGTTCCATCGGGCAGCGCACGCCCGGCGGCACGTAGACGAAGGACCCGTCCGAGAACACCGCCGAGTTTAGCGTCGCGAAGTAATTGTCCGAGACCGGCACGACCGAGCCGAGGTATTTTTTCACGAGTTCGGGATGCTCACGGATCGCCTCGGAGATCGAGCAGAAGATCACACCGGCCTTGGCGAGTTCCGCCTGAAAGGTCGTGCCCACCGACACGGAATCGAAGACCGCATCCACGGCAACCTTGCGCCCCTCGGCCGGCACATCCTCGGCACCCTCAACACCG
>JAAUYH010164421.1_pt1 | contig 23503 bp, 21 predicted proteins | sample 7278061 | NCBI WGS metagenome assembly JAAUYH01 (sample SAMN14350203, study PRJNA611818) | marine sediment metagenome | isolation source: surface marine sediment (0.6m) | place: French Polynesia: Moorea | collected 2018-08 | reverse complement strand
GCACCGATTGCACTAAAAAATGTACATGATCTTTATCCGTACCTATCTCTAAAAAACGTAGTTCGTAGCGTCTCTCTATTTCTAAGCACACGTCTCGCAACACACCATCTGTTCTCTCATCAAAAACTACTTTCCTGTACTTCGCTGGAAACACCAGGTGATACAACAATACTGTTACATTATGACTCTTATGAATATACTCGCTCACGCGAGTATTCTACGCAGCAAGCTGCGGGGAATACAACCCGGAGCGATTCAATCTAGAAGCTCAGAAGCTCTGTAAATATAATGAAATTGAATTTTGCCTTCTATTTCCAAAAGCTCTTTGCCAATTTCTTCACGCAAAATTATAGAAATAACGTGGTTAACATTACAACCGTGTTTTTTTAGAGAGTTTAGAGCTTGCAGAGAGGAAGTTCCAGTGGTAACAACATCTTCTAAGAGAATAACATTATCATTTTTCTCCAGGGGCCCCTCAACCATTTTATTTCTTCCATGCTTTTTAACTTCTTTTCTTATATAACCAGCTTTGAGAGGCTTACCAGAGAGATAGGACATTTGGGATACTCCAGAGACTATCGGATCTGCACCAATTGAAGGACCAGCAATACCATCAACATTCTTAATTGTTGGCTGAACCATACTTAAAATTAAGTAAGATACTAAAGACACTCCTTCGGGAGATAAAGTGGTTCTTCTTGCATCAAGATAGTAATCACTCTTCTGACCGGAAGCCAAAACAAAATTACCTCTAAAGATAGATTGCTCTTTTAAAATTTCTGCCAATCTAGCCCTTGCTTTCGATATTGTTCCTTGAGAGAAATCAAGCTTCAGAGATTCTTTTAGCATTATTTAATTTTATAAGTTCTTGATGGTGGAATAATAGTATGATGCAATGAAAAATAATTTTAGGACAGTTTTAAAGAGCTTTGAAGATGGTAAAAAAAGTTTTAGTTTTTGATTCAAAACCCTATGATGCTAAGTCATTCAAAAAGACTGAGAATTTGTATTTAGGTAAAATCGAATTCGATTATGTTGAATTTAAATTGGGTCCCAAAACAGCCTCTTTAGCAGAAGGTTTTGAAGCAGTTTGCATATTTGTTCACGACTCAATTGATGAAGAAACAATAGAATCACTCTACCAACATGGCGTCAGGTTGTTAGCGCTCAGATGCGCAGGATACAACAATGTTGCCTTAAAAAAAGCTCAAGAACTTGGGATTAAAGTTGTTCGTGTTCCAGAGTACTCTCCTTATGCGGTTGCAGAACATGCGGTTGCCTTAACAATGTCTCTAAACCGTAACATTCATAGAGCTTACGCAAGAGTACGTGAAAACAATTTCTCTTTAAACGGATTAATTGGCTTTGACATGTTTGGAAAGACAGTTGGAATTGTTGGAACCGGAAAAATTGGACGAGTAGCCGCAAATATTTTCAAGGGTTTTGGTTGCAAGGTTTTAGCTTACGATGTATTTAAAAACGAAGGAGAAGCTCAAAAAATTGGTTATGAATATGTCTCTCTAAAAGATCTATATATGAAGAGCGACATAATTAGTTTGCATGTTCCTTTAACTCTAGAGACTTATCATATGATTAATAAAGAGTCAATTAGAATCATGAAAGAGGGAGTCATAATAGTCAACTCAAGCCGAGGACAATTAATTGACACTAAAGATTTAATTGAGGGACTCAAATCCGGCAAAATCAAAGGAGCCGGCTTAGATGTTTATGAAGAAGAAGAAGAATATTTCTTCGAAGATTGGTCAAACCAAGTTGTTCAAGATGATGACTTAGCAAGATTATTAAGTTTCAATAATGTTATTGTTACAGCACATCAGGCTTTCTTCACAGAAGAGGCTCTCAACAATATTGCAGAAACTACTGTAATAAATATTTTAGATTTCTTCGAAGGTAAAGAGCTAAAGAATGAAGTGAAACCTCAAACATAATCGAGGGCATATTGTTTGATTTAGTTTAATTACTTTTTTAATTAGTTATGAAGTAAAAGAACTTTGCAAGACTTGTGTTTATAGCTAAGCTCATGCAATCCTGTATTTTGGTCTATATTTCAAGGCTATAAAATCAAAAGCGGTAATTTATTTGCTGAATTTGATAAAGATTATTTAGCACTATTTTTATTTTCAAAACTCATTAAATATGGTCAAAGTTCCAAAGAAAAATAAAGAGGAAGGTAGTCCACAAAATCCAGAAGAGCAACCCTCAGGACTACAGCATGAATTAATTCTGTGGCAAAAGAGATTCTTCCACATAGGTTTTTTTATATTGTTTGGTTTTACAGTTTGGGCAATTACAGAGCTGTGTGGGTACTTCAATCAAGTTACAAGTATTATTGGCTATTCGATTTTAATTGCTTATCTATTAATCGGAGCAGTTGACTGGATTCAGAATAAAACTTTTATAAAAAAAAGAGGTTTGGTTGTTCTGATTGTTTATCTCATTTTATTTTCTGGAATTACCTTATTTTCAATTTATGTAATTCCAACTTTGATTCATCAGCTCGAGTCTTTAGCTTCACAAGTTCCAATCTATTTTAAAAAATTACAAGAGCTATTAATAAACTACAACTTAAAAATAATGGAAAGCGATTTTCCCTATCGCTTGGATTTAACTTTACTATCGAGAGAAATTAGTAAGTTTTTAGGTGGTGTAGGTCCCACAGCCTTGAATCAGTTTGTAGAACTGGCCTTCAATACTATTAATTTTGCAGTAGCTTTTCTTGTAACAATAGTTCTTTCCATTTACTTTTTAATTGACGGTCCCAAAATCTGGAATGGGTTAATGAGACCTCTTTCCAGCAAATATCATGAACACTCAAACAAACTGAGAAGTGATTTGAGCCGCTGTTTAAGAGGATATTTTATTGGGCAAATTCAACTTTCCTCTTTAAGTGGAATTTATGTATTTTTCATGTATCTTGCAATGGGCTCAAAATATGCATTATTACTAGGCATATGGCAAGCAATAGTCGAAATAATTCCAGTTGTGGGAGGCTTCATTGGGATAGGGCTTGGAATGATAGTTTTACTATTCAACCCCGATCCTTGGTTTGGGAATCCTCTCATAAAGTCAATAGCTGCTTTTGGGATTTATATCTTTTACACACAAATTATTAAAGATAATCTGTTGACACCAAGAATAATGGGCAATGCAATTGGTTTACATCCGGTTGTAGTTATTTTAGTGGTTTTTGTAGGTGCAAAAATAGGAGGTGTTAACGGAGTGGTTTTTGCACTACCCATTGCCGGCATTCTGAACGTTTTATTTGATTACTACCTAAAAAATAGATATAAACGAAAACCGAATATTATTGTTGAAGATGCTTAGAATCACACTCAATGCGTAAACATTATTAATTTGAGACTTATTAGAGAATGGCTTTATCACTAAAAAATAAACTTGTTTTAATCACCGGAGCAAGCAGTGGTATTGGTGAAGCAACCGCTAAGCTTTGCGATCAGCTTGGGGCTAGATTAATTTTGATTGCTAGAAGAGAGGATAAGTTAAAAGCTTTAGCAAACTCTCTTCAAAACGAATGCTTACCGATTAAATTGGATGTTAGGAATAGAGAAGAAGTAGAAAATACGGTTAAATCCTTAGCAAAAGAGTGGCAATCAATTGATGTGTTAATTAATAACGCCGGTTTAAGCAAAGGTTTAAATAGGTTGCACGAAGCACCTATTGACGATTGGGAAGCAATGATTGACACAAACATAAAAGGACTTTTGTATCTTAGTAAGGCAATTATTCCTGGCATGGTTGAAAGGCAGAAAGGACATATTGTTAACCTTGGTTCTATTGCCGGACATCAGACATATCCTGGAGGAAACGTTTATTGCGCAACCAAAGCGGCTGTAAAGTCAATTTCAGAGGCGATGAAAATAGATTTATTGGGCACTAATATACGAGTGACTTCGATCGATCCAGGTATGGTAGAAACAGAATTTAGCCAAATACGTTTTGATGGTGACAAAGAAAGAGCTTCTAAAGTTTATGAAGGCCTTAAACCTTTAACTGGAGAGGACATTGCTGATGCTATCGTTTATTCTATAACTAGGCCTGAACACGTTAACATACAAGATATGATAATTTTTCCCACTGCACAAGCTTCCGCTACTTTGAGTTTTAGAAATAACAAAAAAGCACATTAATATAAGAATACGGTTATGAAAAAAAATAAAATTAAAATTGGAATAGCTGGCATCACAGGATACACAGGCGCAGCTCTATTAAATATACTCATCAATCATCCAGAAATTGAAATAAAATATCTTTGTTCAAAGCAACACAAAGGTAAAGAGTTGGCTCAAGTTACCCCTTGGTTCATAGGGTTAAAAAATTCACCCAAACTAACAGATTTGGATACATTAGACTTTCAGGACTTAGATTGTTTTTTCACGGCTACTCCAAACGGAATAGCCTCTGGAATTGCGGAAAAAGTTTTAAATAGTGACTGTAAATTAATTGATTTATCGGCAGATTTCAGGCTTAAAGACTCTCAAGTTTATGAAGATTGGTATTCTCCACTTAAACCAGCTAAGGAAGAGATAATCAATGAAGCTGTTTACGGTTTAACGGAATTCAACCACAAAGAAATTCGGGAGGCAAGATTATTAGCAAATCCTGGTTGTTACCCAACAGCTAGTACTTTAGGGGTTTTACCTTTATTGAAAAACAATATTGTTGATGATTCCTTGTGCATTATTGATGCTAAATCTGGAACAACTGGGGCAGGTAAAGCAGTACAAGAAAATTTATTATTTTCTGAAATTAATGAGTCATTCTCCGCTTATAAAGTTGATAAACATCGTCATACACCCGAAATCGAACAGAGTATTGAGCTTTATTCTCAAAAAACTGTAAAAGTCAGATTCACTCCTCATTTATTACCAATGAAAAGAGGCATTCTGTCAACTATTTATTTAAAGCCTAAGCACAACACCTCTTCTCTAGAAGTGCAAAATTGCTTAAAAGAGCATTACAAAAGTGCTAGTTTTGTTCATGTAGTTGATGAGCCGCCAAAGACTAAAGATGTTTATGGAAGTAACCGTTGTCATATATTTTCAATGGTTGATGAGCGGAGTGAATTAGTTGTTGTTATTTCTGTAATTGATAACCTTATGAAAGGAGCTGCCGGACAAGCGGTACAGAACTTCAATTTAATGTTTTCTTTATCGGAGAATTTATCCTTACAAGGCTTTGGTTTGCTGCCATAATTTAGAACAAGTCAAAGAAACTTGACTCAATTTAGAAAATAATTTATGACTAAATTCATTCAATTAGCTTTAGTTTTCTCCTTTTCTTTGTTATTCATTTATGGTTGTTCAAATGAAGCAAAAGTAAAAAATGTTATGGATATGGAACAAAACAATCAGAATCTAGCCAATAAGAATTTAAAAGTTGCAACTTTTGCTGGAGGTTGCTTTTGGTGTATGGAAGCACCTTTTGAAAAAGTTAGCGGTATAAAAAAAGTTATTTCTGGATATTCAGGTGGAGATGAAACAAATCCCACTTACGAACAAGTCTCAAGTGGTTCTACCGGCCACTTAGAATCGATTCAAGTTTTTTACGATCCGAATGAAATTGATTATTCTACAATCCTGGATGTTTTTTGGAAGCAAGTTGATCCAACCGACAATGGCGGACAATTTGTAGACAGGGGCAAACAATACGGAACGGCTATTTTTTATCACAGCAATCAGCAAAGAACTTTAGCCCAAAATTCAAAAGATGCATTGGAAAAATCTGGGAAATACTCTAGCCCAATAATTACTCCAATTTTAGAGTTTAAATCGTTCTATCCGGCTGAAGATTATCATCAAAACTATTATAAAAAGAATCCATTGCAATACCATTACTACCGTTTTGGTTCTGGAAGAGATAAGTATTTGAATAAAATATGGGGAAAAGAAGCTAAATCTTATAAAAAAAGTGAAGGGAACCAAGTGCTAAACGAAAATAAGGATAACAACTCATTCAATGAAGACTTCACCATGCCAACTGATGAGGAGTTGAGAAATAAGTTAACCCCCATACAATACAAAGTTACCCAAGAAGATGGCACTGAAAGAGCCTTCAATAACGAGTATTGGAATAACCACGAAGAGGGAATCTACGTTGATATAGTTTCCAAAGAACCTTTGTTCAGTTCAACTGATAAATTTGATTCCGGCACTGGCTGGCCCAGTTTTACTAAATCAATAAAACAAAACAGCTTAACCGAGAACAAAGATAACAAGTTATTCATGACAAGAACCGAAGTAAGAAGCAAAATTGCGGATTCTCACCTCGGTCACGTTTTTTCGGATGGTCCAAAACCTTCAGGTCTTCGTTATTGCATTAACTCAGCCGCACTTGAATTTATACCTAAAGCTGAGTTAGAGAATAAAGGTTATGAGGAATTCTTGAAGCTTTTTGATTAAGCCGCCGCTAATTCTCTAGCAGGAATATTAGAATTAGTACCCAAGTCAAATAAGCTATTTCCTTGCTTCTGACCAGTAAGTGGTCTTAAATTTGTTGCTAATTTTTGTCTCGACAAAGGTGGAACAGTTTCTTTCGTCAACTTACTATCATTTATCTTCACTCCTATCATAGCTTCAGCGGTTCCTTCCTTAACCTCACCGATCTTTGTTTCTCCATTTGCATCTGTAACGGTTACTTGATACTCATCAGATATATAAGAACCAGAATCTCTCGGCGTCAATTGAACCATACTGCCATCTGTTGGATTAAAAGAAACAATTCCAACGATTTCATTAGTATTATCTCCAGTCAATTGAGCTGTATATCTATCTTTAGTTCCTGGTCCATCTACCATAAAAGCTTTTGAGACTTTCACACCTTGCTCAGCCCCTGGAACTTCAAGACTGTTATTGTTTACCGTGGTTCCAACCCTACCACCTTGATCTTGAATATGCTTTTTCAAACCACCTAAGTCTTTCGTTAACAACCTAGAAGTAATGTCGAATACTTTTGCATCTGTTGTTGTTGGATAAGTCATAAGATTTAAACCTCTTTAATTTATATGAGTATTGAATATAGTTTTAATTTGTACTGATACAAAGTAAAGAAACTTAAAAAAGTGTCGAAGAATGAGAAAGAATTTATAAGAGCTTCAATTAATGATTACTCTAGAATGTAAGCTTTTTAGTTTATCTTCTGGTACTTTTCTTTTGAGCTTGCTTTTCAGTCCATTTACCCAAAGCAACTGCAGCAACAAACAGGCTTGAATAGGTTCCGGTTAAAATGCCCACAAACATTGCTCCAGCAAAGATTTTGGTTGTCTCGCCGCCAAAAACAAACAAGCAACCTAAAGTAATTAAGGTAGTTAAGGAAGTACATAAACTCCTAAACCAAACTTGGTTAATGCTCTCGTTGATTATTTGAGTGAAACTACGTTTTTTGGATAAATATTTAGTATTCTCTCTAATACGGTCAAACACAACAATTGTGTCGTGGATCGAAAAACCTAATACTGTTAAACAAGCTGTTAAGAAAAGAGTATTAACTTCTAAACCTCTAAATATTCCCAAAATTGCAAATAAACCGAGGACAATAGTTACATCATGGCAAAGAGCTAAAATTCCACAAAAAGCAAAGTCTCTTCTAAAACGGTAACCAATAAAAGTCATAATCCCAACTATTGTTACTCCTAGCGCTATAAGACCCGAGCTTAACAACTCTGGGCCGATTGTTCCACTAACAGTATCCACCGACAGAACATTAAAGCTACCGAAGTTCTGTTTTAAAAGTTCATCTATTTTTTCTCTGTTTTGAAGTGAAAGCTCTTTTGTTCTTAAAATTAAGAATTTATTATCAGAGACCTGTGCTACTGAAGACCCGGCAAACTTTTCACCTATCTTTGCTAGTACTCTATCCCTAACATTGCCAGAAGTTAACTTTTCATCAGACTTTATGAAAGAGTATTCAATTTTTGTTCCACCGAGAAAATCAAGCCCGAGCTTTACAGGAGCACCAAACTTAGAAAAAGAATAAATTATTGCAATTAAACTAACAACAATTAATATTCCAGAAATACTGGCCCAAATTGGCGCTTTTTCCACTATTTGCGGAGCATTCCATTGAATTTGAGAGGAGCTATTTTTAGGGCTTTTTTCTGACAACTTAGCTTAAATAGTTTTTAGTGAAATAAATTTCTGAAAGTTTTATGAAACCTTAAATTGTTAATTCGTAAATGATAGCTTAATTAGTCATTTAGTTGATAGTGATAACTAAAACCCATGAGTACATATCCAGAATTACATATATTTAAGTCCAAATCTTATGCTGAGTATAAATATTGAATGCTAATATTATTAGGTTTGCGCAAAGCCAGAATTAAAGGCTTGTTGGCAGTACTGTATTGAAGCAAGGTTTGAAGATCAATGGTTATTTCTCCAGAAACTTTTACGGTTAATCGAAAAGCAAAAATAATTTGCACGATTGGTCCGGCAACAAATAACAGAGAAATGATAAGAAGTTTAATTCTTGCGGGAATGGACGTTGCAAGACTTAATTTTTCACACGGTACCTATGACGATCACCGGGAAGTCACAAAGATAATCAGGGAAGTTTCCGCAGAAATAGGAAAACCAGTTGCAATTCTTCAAGATTTACAAGGACCCAAAATCAGAACCGGCAAACTTAAAAATGGCCCAATAACTCTTACCCCCGGACAAGAGTTCACAATTACCACCGAACAGGTTGAAAGTACTGAATCTTTAGTTTCAACAACATATACTGAATTGGCCAAAGACCTAGGACCAGGCAATGTAATTTTGATAGATGATGGTCTTTTACAACTCGATGTTCTCGAATCAGACGGAGTAAAAGTTAAATGTAAAGTCATTCACGGCGGTTTACTAAAAAACAACAAAGGTATTAACATTCCAGACGTTAAACTAACTGCTCCGGCCTTAACCGAAAAAGATAAACTGGATTTACAAGTAGGGCTTGAATGTGACGTTGACTATATCGCACTATCTTTTGTCAGAGAAGCCAAAGATGTCGTTGAACTAAAAGAGCTGATTCAGAAAGCTGGAAAAGACACACCCATAATTGCAAAAATTGAAAAGCCACAGGCTCTTAGACACATTAATGAGATACTCGATGTAAGCGACGGAATAATGGTTGCTCGTGGTGATCTTGGTGTTGAGCTAACTCCAGAAAAAGTTCCAGTCGTTCAGAAAAAACTCATTAAGAAGGCTAATGAGAAGGGTATTTTAGTTATTACTGCAACCCAAATGCTCGAGTCTATGATAAAAAACCCCTGCCCCACTAGAGCAGAAGCATCCGACGTTGCAAATGCCATTTTCGATAATACTGATGCTGTTATGCTTTCTGGAGAAACTGCTAGCGGAAACTTTCCAATTGAAGTTGTCAAAATGATGGCAAGGATAATCGAAGAAACTGAAAAAGCGATTTCTTACCCAAGAAAGATATATTCCGATTTAGAAGATGAAGATCCGGTCAGTCCTAAAGATCCACCAGGTTTTGTACCGAGTTCTATAAGTCGCCTTGCTTGTGAAGCAGCTAGAGAAGTTAACGCTACTGCAGTTGTTGTTTTCACAGCATCCGGGGCAGCGGCTCTCAGAGTTTCAAAGTGCAGATCCAATTGTAGAGTCATTGCTCTTTCGCCTTATCCAAAGATTCAACGTAGGATGGAACTTTACTGGGCAGTACAATCAGCAATTATTAATGACGAGCTGGATACAACCGAAACCATTGAAGAAGTGATGAACAAAGTTGATGAAATTCTATTGAGTACCGGAATCTTTAAGCCTGGAGACGTTGTAATTGTGACAGCCGGTGCCCCTTCACCAATTAGTGGAACAGCAAATTTATTGAAGATTCATACTCTTGGTTCACAAGATAGCCTAATTGAAATTAGCTAATACTTGCATGCAAGAAAACAAAAGAAACATAAATAGCTATATTGATCATACTCTTTTAAGCCCTCTGGCAAATGAAAACGATGTAGAGAAGCTTTGTGGAGAAGTTATTAAATATCAATTTAGAGCCGCTTGCATACAACCTAAATGGGTACCAATAGCCAGCTTTTTATTTAGACAAACCGGATGTGATTTAGCCACTGTTGCAGATTTCCCTTTTGGTGCTAGCCATCAGAGTATTAGACTCAAACAAGTTGAACATTACATTTTGGACGGAGCAAATGAGATTGACCTAGTTGCTCCACTAGATCGTATAAAAGCTCAAGATTGGATATCTTTATTTCAAGATATTCGATCAGTTGCACAACTGGTTGGGACTAGAGCCAAATTAAAAGTTATTATTGAAGTGTCTCTATTAACCGATGAAGAAATAATTCATGCATCAGAGACTTGTGCAGAAGCTGGGTGCCATATGATTAAGACCTCTACCGGTTTTACAAATACAAGGCCAACTCAACTCAGTGATATTAAATTAATTCAAGAAGGATTGAAAGAGTTTCCAGAAGTACAAATAAAAGCAAGCGCCGGAATCAAAACGGAGGAACAAGCTCTAAAATTCATTGAAAGTGGTGTTCACAGAATTGGCACAAGTTCTGCATTAAAGATAATTGGTGCAGAAAGTAGTTAATCATAAAAATTTGCCCCAAAACACAAATCCTTCGATTGGTATACGAAAGAAGCTTATCAATACTGAAATATACTTAAATTTAACCTTTGCTTGATATATTCAATTTGAAGTGGCAAAGTGAAGCTGCTTTGATCAAATTTAAGTATTTAGATACAAAACTCTTATATGTCAGAACAAGCAGATCTTGGAATTGAAAAAATACCTCAGGAGTATAGAACATACTGCTGGGATAAAACATTAAAAACAGCTGATGTTCATTGGGAAACTTTCCGTTCTTTAATAACCCAAATTCGTTTCGGTGGTGTATCTAGTGAAAGTGAGGCAAAGAGACTTTTTTATGCCGAACAAATTGGTAATAACTCATTTTTCACACAGAATGAATTGCCATCAAATATTGCAAATAAGTTAACAGAAGAAATTGAATACGGATTTCAAAATTTATCTAGACCAGTAACAACTTCTCATGATCAAGAAACTCAAATTATAGAGATATTAAATTATTACTTTCCTTCAGAAACAAAATTAAGAAACTTTGAACTAGCTTTAAACGGTGATTTAGATGTCTCTCTTCAAGTTATAGAAGATAAGCAAAGCTATTTATCAACTCAAGATAAACCTGATTTTGAATTCGAAGATCAAGCTGATTCTACTAAAAAAGAGGTTTTACAATCTGAGAAAAAGAATATTAATAATTTTGAAGATGTAAATCAGGAGAATATTGAAAGTGATAAAAACTCAAAATTACCGGATGAAAAACCAATTTTTGATATAAATTCTGAAAGGCCATTGGTAAAAGCCTATGTTGAATCTCAAGGAGAAAAAAAACTAGATTTACCAGCAAAAATCAAAAGGATTATTGAAGGTTTTTATCCTAATTGAGGGTAAATAAATTTAAATTCCCACTTTCCGATATTTAAACGTAATGAAAATAAATTCCTCAAATCAATTTATCTAGTAAATAGAGAATAGCTTGCATAAATTTACAAGTACAAATGTTAATAAAAAACAAAATTTTCAGTAATTTAACTTCGGAGTTTGGAGTGATTGAAGAGGAACAAATTGAAGAAGAGGCTCAAGATATTGTTGCAAAGACTTTGAGTTCTTATGAGAATAACTCAACCGAAAGCGGAGCTGACAAAGAAACCCTCCTCAAAGAAATTCAATCAGAGGGAGAAGAAATAATAAACCGTAGCAGAGAAGAAGCCCAAGGAATAATTGATTCTGCAGAAAAGAGGATCCAAGAAGAAATTGATAAGGCAATAGAAGAAAAGCTTTCAAACTTCGATGATTTAGAAAAAAAAGCCTTAGCTGAAATTGAATCTTTGATGAACACAAAAAAAGAGATTGTTCAAGAAAGTCAAAAAACAATAGTTGATTTATCGATAGAACTCGCAGCAAAGATAATTGGTAAAAAAGTTAAAGAGGATCCATCTATTTTGCAAGCAGCTCTCCAAGAAGTAATAGATCAAATGCTCTTGAACCCTGATGAATCTATAAAATTAAACTTCATCGTGAATCCAAGGGATGAACGAGCAGCAAAGAACTTTTCAGAAGACTTAGAAAAGAAAAGTAATAGTATTGAAATTAACGTTAAAACTGATGAATCTATTATGGAGGGTAGTTGCATTGCTGAAACACCGTCAGGTTCATTAGATTTAAATTTTTCGACACAATTACAAATTTTTAAAGAAAGAATGTCTGAAGACAATATGTAATTAGCCATTAAGCTAAACTTTCCGTTTCCTATAGCAAATAAGATAGACTATATTATTAAGAATTATTATTAAGAGCTTTCATAAAAAACTATGTCAAAAAAGCACTTCTGGGGAAAAAAATATATTTTAACTAGCGGCAGAGAGGTTGATATTAGTTGCGAAGAAGACAAGAATAATCTTATATCAATGTTGGCGATCTTTAATCATTTTGATCAAATTCACGAAATCACCAAGCCAGTCTCTATAACACTAGAGTGGAAAAATGGAGAAGAAGATCCGACTATGACTATTGAATGTAGAGGAGGCTCTCCAAATCAGGGTAGACCAGTCTCAGAATCTGAGATGCCAGTAGAAGGATTGAATGGCAATGAAACAAACCTTAAAGCCAGTGAGATTTCGGAATTGTTGAGAACAATGCAAAGCTTTTATAGCAAGATACAAAACGCCGATAAAGCCACAACCTAAGTTTTTGCAAAGCTTGGATATTTTTCAATCAAGATCATCTAAATTTTTCACTTTCACTCAATAACTTTCAATAAAAGTTGTAGAATATCCTATTGCGATATACATCAATTTAAATTACAAAATTAAGGAGCATATTTTGATTGAAGTCCATAGAGATGAACAAGAACCTATTGATAGCTTAATTAGACGTTTTAGAAGACAAGTTACCAAGCAAAAGGTTCTTCAAGAAGTTAAACAAAGGGCTTTCTTCGTTTCAGAATCAGTTCAAAGAAGATTAAAAAAACGCCGCAACGAAAGAAAAAAGAGACGTCGTCACTAAAAACTTCAATCTATTTCTAATACATATTCATCACCAACACTGGCTCTTGTAAAGTATGACAACAAAGCATCTTCCAGACAATGATATTGCTGATATATCTTTAGCTGAACTTGGTGAAAAACGAATTAATTGGGCTCATAAAGAAATGCCCGTTCTTGATGCAATTCGCAAAAGGTTTGAGAAAGAAAAACCCTTAAAAGGCAAAAAGTTGGTTGCTTGTTGTCATATAACAACTGAAACCGCCAACTTAGCTATAGCACTTAAAGCCGGTGGGTGTGAAGCAACATTAATTGCTAGTAACCCGCTTTCCACACAAGATGATGTTGCAGCTTGGTTGGTAAAAGAAGCTGGAATAGTGACCTTTGCGATTAAAGGAGAAAGTATTGAAGTCTACAAAAATCATGTCGAAAAAGCATTATCTTTCGGTCCGGATTTAATAATTGATGATGGAAGTGATGTTGTTGCAACTTTGTTGGATAAGTATCCTGGCAAAGCAAGCCAATTGATTGGTAGTACCGAAGAAACCACCACTGGTATCAACCGTTTGAAATCGATGGAAAAAGATGATGCTCTCAAATTTCCAGCAATGGCGGTTAATGACTCTCAGACAAAATATCTTTTTGATAATAGATATGGAACAGGTCAATCTACTCTCGACGGAATTATTAGAGCAACAAATACACTAATATCGGGAAAAACTGTGGTAGTTGTTGGCTTTGGTTGGTGTGGAAGAGGTGTAGCAAACCGAGCAAGAGGAATGGGCGCTAAGGTAATAGTTACTGAAGTTGACTCCGTGAAAGCCCTCGAAGCGGTTATGGAAGGCTTTGAGGTTATGCCACTGAATGAAGCAGCAAAAGTCGGAGATATTTTTGTTACTGTCACAGGAGGCTATCATGTAATTGATTTCCATCATATGGAATTAATGAAGGATGGTGCTATCGTTTGCAATTCTGGACATTTTGATATTGAAATAAACCTTGATAAATTAAGAGAAAAAGCGCTGAAAGTCACAGAAGTGAGACCTTTTGTTCAAAGTTATGAACTTCCTACTGGTAAATCAGTTTGTGTCCTCGGAGAAGGTAGATTGATTAACTTAGCGGCTGCTGAAGGACATCCATCTTGCGTAATGGATTTAAGTTTTGCAAATCAAGCTCTTGCAATTGAGTATTTAGTGAAAAACGAAGGCAAATTAGAAAACAAAGTTCATAAACTACCGAAAGAAATAGACTACGAATTAGCTAACCTAAAACTGCAATCCTTGAATGTTGGAATCGATGAATTGAGCCAAGAAATGATTGATTATAATAATTCATGGAGAATCGGAACTTAAGCTGTTGCTTTTGCTCTTTTTTGTTTTAATGGCACTTGACGAGGATCACTTGGATTGATAATTCCTGCTAGCATAGCAAACATTTGTTGGATTGGGCTTAGCAGCTGAAACTCATAATCTTGGAGAATTAACTTATTGTACTCTTCTTCCAAAGCAGGAGATCTATCAAAACCAAAGTTTCCTCCTTCAATAGCCTCAATAGATTTTTCTACTTGATTAATATTATGTTGATGAATACCGTATTCGTTTTGGATAAGCTCATTGAGTTTTTTATATCCTTTAGCTTCTTTACTGTTCGGGTCAAATTTTGCGGCTCTATCGTTGTTTAATTCTATATTCTTTTCCAATCGAGCCATTGCAATCTCTCTTGCTTCAATCTCACGTCTAAAGGCTTCAATAGAATCTGCAGTATAAACTTGAGTTATTTCTTGATGCTCTTCCTTAGCCAGATTCCGAGTATCTGCATATTTATCTCTTCGTCTTTGTTGATTCTTTAATTCTTCTGAGCCAATTTGAAATCTAGCGGCTACTCTTTTCCACCAAGGGTAATTGTTCCTTAGATCATTTTCTATGGATTGAACATTTCGCTCACTCTCTCTAAGAAGATTCTGACTTCTTTCAAAATCTCCTTTAGATACTTTTTGAAGATTTTCAGCGTCTTTTTGAGCGTAAATTGCTTTTCTAAGTTCTGAGTCTCCCATTGTCAGTGTTCGACTGAGCGGATCTGTAAATCTTCTAAAGAAATCACCAACTCTGTATGCATTGTTAAATCCAAGCTTTCCAAGATACAGAGTTCCTCCAACGCCAATAATTCCTAAAACAATTTTTCCCCACTGAGGTAATTTATTCCAAAAGTTCATTAAAGGATTACTTTGCTGCTCTTCAAGTTGTTTCTGTCTGAGTTGTTGAAGATAAGCTAATTGCGCTGGTGAAATTTGAGGCTGCTGCTGTTGGTATTGGGCAGTTTGATCTCCAGGGTAGCTTGGAGTAACGTTTTCTGATGGATATGATGAATCTTGAGGTACATACGTCCCTGGAGCAGTTTGCCCTGGAGAATACATCCTTTGCGGAACATTATAGTTTTGTACCGGATTTACCATTACTTATAGATTTATTTTATAGATAACTAAAAAAGAATTTTTATATAGATTTTTTATATTTTCTTAATTTATATTGTAATACTCTTTGGGGCCAAAAGTCAAGAAAATGTTAAGAAAATAATGCTGAGTTCATTTTTTGCGCTCTGTCAAAAGCTTCAAGATCTTTTATTTTTTTCTCATAAATAGAAAGTTGTTGATTTGCATATGCATTCGCATCTTTTAATTCTTGTATTTTTGCTCTATCTACAGTCCCCATGGCCCCTCTTTTCAAAAAAGTAATATGTCGGTTTGTCCAGCGTATCAGCTCATCGGGAGAACCCAAAGCTACACCACCAGCGGCTCCAATAGCAGTACCTGGACCAGGAGCAACAAGAGTACCAAAGAAAGTGCCGATGGCCCCAAGCCAGCTACTACTTTTATTCAAAGCAGGAGGTTCTTCCGTTCCATAGAAATGAATATTATGCTCTTTTCTAGTATTTTCTAATCTTGCCACCGCTTCATTCACACTACGTTTTGCATTAATTATTTCTTTCGCTCTTTGGTCGAGAGTTCTATTGATATTATTAGATGAATTTCTCAAACCAGCAAGTGGAGACCCACCAACCCCAGAACCAATATTATTACCAGCACCTTTCCTTCTAGATAGAAAGAAGCCACCTCCACCCAGCACCAGAATAGAAACCGTTCCAATAAGAATTTCTTTTAGATGTGATGTAGCCCAGCTTATTATGCCTGGTGCTTGAAAGTTATTGGATAAATTATTAGGTATAGAAAGTCCTGAGGTTACTCCATTTCCACCACCAGGATATCCATCAGATCCATAATCACCTGCATATTGCATTGATGATTGCATTCTTTGAGGAAGCAACAAAGGTTTATTAGAAATTGGACTAACCGATACCATTTATAAAGAAGTTTTTTTAAAAATTTATAGAAACTGAATAATTAAAATGATAATAAAGTGATTTATAAATATTGACACTTTATTTTAATTAAAGCCTTAAATATATATTACAAGTTTTTGGGTCAGAAAATCAAGAAAAGATTAAGAAGGCATTGAGTCCAGAATAAAATAGTTCTTGAGTTACTCAATTCACGTGGAAACTTTTTTCTTTTTTGAATTAATATTGGCCGCCACCTCTCGTAGTTTTTTCAGTTGATCTCTCAATTGAGTTGCTCTTTCGAATTCCAGATCCTTTGCAGCTTCAAGCATATCCTTTTCAACTTTTTTGATAACTTTGGGTAAATCTTTTATTTCAAGATCCTGACTCGCAAGCTCTTCGGCAACAATTTCTTCAGCATTTTTGTTTGTTCTTCTTAAAGAGTCAAGAAGGTTATTTGAATGGGATTTCTCAATGGTTTTTGGTATTATTCCATGTTTTTCATTGTAAGCAAGTTGCCTGGTTCTATAATCTTCATTAGTAGACATTGCTTCTTTTATTGCTTTGGTCTCTTTGTCAGCATATAAAACAACTTCTCCACAAGCATTTCGTGCCGCTCTACCAATAATTTGGATTAAAGAGGATCTAGAACGCAAAAACCCCTCTTTATCAGCGTCCAACACCGCTACCAAACTAACCTCAGGTAAATCAAGTCCCTCTCTGAGCAAGTTAACTCCAATCAAGACATCAAACTCCCCCATTCGGAGATCTCTCAATAATTCAATTCTTTCCAAGGATTTGAGCTCAGAATGCAACCACTTGGCTCTTAAATTCATTGTTGTCAAATAATCAGTTAAATCTTCGGCACTCTTTTTAGTGAGAGTAGTAATTAAAACTCTTTCTTGCTTATCAACTCTTTCTCTTATTCTTTCAATCAGGTCATCAATTTGATTTTTAGTTGGAGAGATATGAATCACCGGATCCACAAGTCCAGTAGGGCGAATGACTTGTTCTACTATTTTTTTCGAATTTTGAACTTCGTATTCTGCAGGGGTGGCAGAAACAAATAAGATCGGACCGGTTCTTTCCCAAAACTCGCCTATCTTCAAAGGTCTATTGTCTCTAGCGCTAGGCAGTCTAAAGCCAAAGTCAATAAGTGTTTGCTTTCTACTCGCATCACCATTGTACATACCTTGCAGTTGAGGAGTTGTGATATGAGATTCGTCTATTACGGTAAGCCAATTATGGTCATATCTTTTAACAAAGTAATCTATTAGCGTTTGCGGTGCTGAACCTGCTTCACGTTTTTCAAGAATAGGAGAATAGTTCTCAATCCCATTGCAGTAACCAACCTCTCTAAGCATTTCTATGTCGTAACAAGTTCTTTGATTGAGTCTCGCAGCTTCGAGCTGTTTATCGATAGCTCTTAGTTCTGCCAAACGAACTTGTAGCTGTCTATCAATTTCTTCACAAGCTTCTTGAATACTATCTTTATCAGCAACATAATGCTTTGCTGGATATACGGTTATTTCTTCTACTTCCTTTAGCGTTGTACCGGATGCAACCTCTACAATCGAAATTTTGTCTATTTCATCACCAAAAAACTCTATTCTTACGAATTCTTCCTCGTAACTAGGCATTATATCCATGCAATCTCCACGGATTCTAAACTTCCCGCGGTCAACTTCAAAATCATTTCTTTCGAAATAAATATCAATCAAGGCTCTAGCTAAAGTATCTCTTTCAATAGGCAAACCCTGGCATAACTTAACCGCTGCTTGAAAATAACTATCCGGAGCACCTAAACCATAAATTGCACTTACGGAAGAAACCACAATTACATCATCTCTTTCAAAAATAGCTCTAGTTGCGGCATGCCTCAAACGATCGATTTCTTCATTTACGGAAGCTGTCTTTTCAATATAAGTATCAGTTGAAGGAATATAAGATTCAGGTTGGTAATAATCGTAGTAGCTAATGAAAAATTCAACTGCATTATTGGGGAAAAACTCCTTAAATTCATTGAAGAGCTGAGCCGCTAAAGCTTTATTGGGAGCAAGCACCAAGGTTGGTTTTTTAATATTTTGAATTGTGTTAGCTACCGTAAATGTTTTTCCAGAACCGGTGACTCCCAGAAGTGTTTGATATTTATAAAATTCCTGTTGGTTATTCAACAGTTCTGTCAATTCATCAATTGCTTTAGGCTGATCTCCCGAAGGCTTATAGTCAATCTTTAAATTAAAGTCCATTTATCCAAAACCAATGACTATAGTGAGAATAACAGATTAATTTAGACTGAGAATTATTTTAGGAAACAACTTCATTCATCATAAGAACAGTCACATTCGTATGAATCTTCAGATTCATAATATGAAGAACAATCTTCGTAATAATATTCTTCAGAATTGTAATCATTTGAGCGCCTTGGATAATAAGGTACATCATAACTTGCGTCATAATTGTCAACAAATTCTTCGTTCGCATAATAATCATATTTGGAATTATCTTGAAGATTATTATTTTTAAGACTCAGTGAGGAATTACCATCCACATAAGGAGTGACTGCTAACTTCTTAGTATTATCAGAAGGAGAGAAGGCTCCTGAAGCTACTCTATTCTTTCTTGCTTTACTATTTTCTTTTACTAATAACGTATTTCTTTTATTTAAGTCTTTATTTACTTTCGCAGCTTTTAATGTTTCATTCTTAATAGTTTTATTTTTTGAAGTTTTATTGATCTTCTTAGATGAAGGTCTCTTTAAGGTTTGCTTAGGTAGTGACTTTGATAAAATCTTTTTATTTACTTTTTTCTTATTTAAATCTTTTCCTTTCGCAGTTTGAGTAATAGTCTTTTTGTTATTTACTTTATTATTTACAACTTTTGAAGCTTTAGGTTTCTTTTCTAATGTTTTTTTACTTACAAGCTTCTGTTTCTTATTAACTTTCTTTTTGACTGAAGATGATGATTTAATCTTTGGTTTAGCCTTTTTCTTTGAAATTTTTTGCTTGACTACTTTTTTAGAAGCTTTCTTAATTGGCTTTTTGGGTTTATCAAGCTTTGATTTTAAAGATTTTTCTTGAATCTTCCTTTCAATACTTCTAGTAGCAATAGTTGAGCCGGTAGATTTTTTCTTAAGATAACCGAGTTCACTCTCTAAACTATTAATTCTTCCTTTAATGTCATCAATCCAGGATTGCAAGTATTTAGAGCCATCTTGGACCTTGCACATATTGGAGTTTTTACTCAAGAAAGAGATTCCGAGATCTTTTTCAAGATAAGGACTTGAAAAAGCCCTTATATCGTTTTCGGCTCTGGATAAATCTTCTATTTTGGACTTGAAAAAGTCTATTTTCCCTACTTGAATATTCTCTTTATCTGAATTTTTTATTTCACGCTCTAAAAGAGTTAAAACACGATCCAAATCATTAACATCATTGGCAATATACTTTTGAGCCTGACTGAGCTTGCAATAATCTTTTGTTTCAAAAGGAAGAGAGACTCTTTTTTGTTTTACTGAATTTGGTTTTACTAATTCCCTTTCAGGCAAAACCGCTTCTTTTGTTGAAGGTACTTGAACTGCTTGATTAGTCTTATTTTCATTATTCAACAGGCCAAAAACGGCAGCAATTAATATTCCAACCCCTAAAAGTAAAACTAATAATACTTTTGCAAAACCCTTGCTTTGAGAACGGCTTATTTCGAGACTCTCGTTATTGATCAAATATTCAGTTTGCTTAAGTTTCTCTTGAAATTCTTGACCAGATTTTTCAAATGGGTTATCTTCCCATTTTGTATCCAATGGATCAAAGTGCTCACTCGGCTCATCTTCAAAGCTGAATTCCGGCTGATTATTCTCTCTATTTTTATCGTCTGACATTGAGCTGAATATATTTTTACGGTGGCAATACGCCGTCTAATATACCAAAACTCAAGACACTCAAAGTTCTATGACAAGCAATCTAAGTTTGATATTTTTTAATAGGCTATATTACTACTGTACTAAATTAAGGTTCGATTTAATTTATTTATTCCCCAAAAGTTTTAAAAGCACCGACATTCGGACGTAAAGACCATTTGAAACTTGTTGATGGATTAAGGATATATCTTTTTGATCCACCAAGAAATCACTAATTTCAACGCCTCTATTAACCGGTCCAGGATGCAAAACTTTTATATGTTTGAGTTCAGGATCGATCTTTTTTATCAGCTCTTCATTTAACTCATAATATTTTCGATATTCAGAGAGACTTGGAATTAATCCTTGAGTTTGCCTTTCTTTTTGCAGTCTCAAAACCATAATTAAGTCAATCTGTTTTGTTCCATCAAACATTTTGTGCAAATTGTGCTCAATCTCGACACCCATTGAAGCAAAATCCAACGGTACAAGGGTTGGAGGGCCCACGAGAGTGATTTTGGCACCAAAACTCTTCAATAAATAAATATTAGATCTTGCAACCCGACTATGAAGGCAGTCCCCAAGAATTAATATCTTTTTGTCAACGATTAAATCATAAACTTGGTGAATACTAAAAAGATCCAATAATGCCTGAGTGGGATGTTCATTCATACCGTCGCCAGCATTAATTACACTCACATCAGTATCTTTCAAACTATTCGCCAGTTCCAAAGCTGCACCAGAGGATGAATGTCGGATTACAACTAAATTGGTTCCTAAATTCGCTAAGGTTTTGGCTGTATCCTCAAGAGACTCACCCTTGCTCAAGGCAGAGTGCTTAGGATCAATATTAATTACATCCGCCCCAAGCTTTTTTGCAGCAATTTCAAAACTGCTCCTTGTTCTAGTACTAGACTCATAAAACAAATTGGCAACTACTTTCCCTTTCAAATAACCGGAACATTCCAGATCTGTTTTTAAGGATTTAGCCTTTTGAAGAATTTCTAAAGTGCTTTCTTTATTGAGTTGTCTTGTACTAATTAAATGTTTCATACAAGCTAGTTTCCTTTCGCAATTGGAACTGTAAAAGAAAAAACTGTTTCCTTAGGATTGCTCTTTTCTAAGAATATTTCACCCTTCATAGATTGAACTAAAGACCTCGTTATATATAATCCCAACCCGGTCCCTTGAATCTTTCGAGTTAAGGGATTATCGACTCTACTGAAACGGTTAAAGATAACTTCTTGATCATCTTCGGTTATTCCAACTCCTTGGTCTATCACAGAAATTTTTATCTTGTTGAGTTTTAAATCGCCTCTCATAGCTCTAATAGTAATAGTAGTGTTATCCGGAGAATATTTAATAGCATTACTAATTAGATTACTTAATATCTGTTCTAAGCGATCTGAGTCACCCATAATTTTGGGCAAATTATCCTCAAAGTCATAAACAAAAATTCTTCCTTCTGCTTGATAAGACATTGCTTCACAAACTTTATCGACATGCTTTTTCAATTCAAGCTCGCGAACTACAAGATGGATTTTCCGGTTATTCAATCTTGAAACAAACAATAAATCCTCAACCAATCGGGCCAAATGATTGGATTGATCTCTAATTATCCTAAGATACTTAATTCTATCTTCGGGTTTTATTTTATCGCTTGAATGAATAAGTGTTTCTGCAAAGCCTTTTATACTCGTTAGAGGTGTTCTCAGTTCATGGCTAACAGTACTAACAAAATCATCTGAGCTCTGGTGACCACGAATTGATTCATCGGAGGGTGGATGAAAAACAACAATTTGCCCAATGGTCTCATCAACCAATTCTGGCAATTGGAGAGGGGCACAACTAGCGTTTAAAGTTACTTTTGTTCCATCTTTTCTGTATAAAATCGCTTCTCGAAAAGAAGATTCCGCTTTATCTAGCAGTTCCGTTTTAGGTATTTCGTACAAAAGCCTTTTGTTGTTACCTTTCGCCTCTTCTTGAGACCAACCGGTTAATTTACTATGAGCCTTATTAGTCAGCACAACTCGACCCAGTTCATCGGAAGCAATGACTGGGTCATTCATCAATTCAACTGTTTGGGCCAAAATTAAATTTTCAAGCATTTTTAAATAAAAATTTAGCTTTCAACTAAATTGCACTTATGAAACATATTTATTAATAAATACACTCTCGACATAAAAAATTAAGCATTTGAGTTTTCTCTTCGACTGGTTTTGAGTAAGAAATAACCAATTGAATTGAAAAGTAGTACTTAAATATTAAATGCCCAGTGCAATCCAATCTAATTAAATAAAGATTGATTTAATAATGCCTAATATTATGTCCTTTTATTGAAAATAATTTTATAGATTGTAAATTTAGGTTAAAATGTTTGCCTTGAATGCTTTCTGGAGAGATGGCCGAGTGGTTGAAGGCGCAGCACTGGAAATGCTGTATACGGTTTTTCCGTATCGAGGGTTCGAATCCCTCTCTCTCCGCCAGTTTTAATTTTGATTATTGTCGTCCGACTGAGAAGAAACACCAACTAGACCTTGACTGAGATTAGGGTATTGATTATTTGCCGTTGAGTAACCGAGAGAAGCTGTAAGAGTTAATTGAGACTTCCAGAAAGCGAATATTCCAATACCACCGAAAAGACTTCCTAATCCTGCCAAAACAAAAGCTAATCTCTCTTTTTCTTTTTGTTGCTTAAATTTTTTCTCTAAATCTGCTTTTTTTGTTTCGTTGGTTTCAGCAGTTTCTTTTAATTCAGCTACTTGATTTTCTAGTGTTGTAACCTTGTCTCTAGCTTCTTTTAAGTCTGTATCATTTTGTCCATTATCGACTGGGTTTATTGGATTTGGTTGCTGAGGAGGCGTTGTTGGAGTCGTTTTTTCTAGGCTTTTTATTCGTTTTGTCAAACCTTTTATTTGATCTTCTAAATCTTGTTTTTGCTCATTAGCTTTAGTCAATTGTTTTTCTAAAGAAGCTTTTTCAGATTCCAATTGCTGAATTTTAGTACTATCAAGGAATTCTGGATTTTGGGCTAGTTGTTTCTCTAATTTTTCTTTCTCAGCTTTCAAACTCTTTTCACTCTTTCTCAGAGTTTCCATTTGACCAGTCAAGTCTTCCAGTTGCTTCTGTAATTCGCTATTCCCTTTCTCTATTCCTTCTCTCACTTGAGTATCAAACGTATTCTGTAAATTCTGCAACTGTT
>JAAUYH010132037.1_pt1 | contig 23508 bp, 16 predicted proteins | sample 7278061 | NCBI WGS metagenome assembly JAAUYH01 (sample SAMN14350203, study PRJNA611818) | marine sediment metagenome | isolation source: surface marine sediment (0.6m) | place: French Polynesia: Moorea | collected 2018-08 | reverse complement strand
CTGCTGCTATCCCGAAACTGTTTACTGGTGTCTCGGTTTAGGGGGGTTTTCAGCGTCGGACGATTTTGTAAGATTCCCAAAGCTTCTTGAGGGGATACTGTATCGGCCTGGGTTGGGTTCATTTGGCTTTCATCGGGTGCAGCGATCGCACTTTGAGTCGCGATCACCGATAAGGCGGCTACACCGGATGTCATTTTCAGACATTGGGAAAATAATTTCCACATTTTCACATTCCTCACACCTAGATTATGAAGTCGAATTGCTTTTTGGATACAATTTCGACTTTAAACACTATTTTAGTTTGTTAAGAGATTTTGACTATATCATTATCTCTTGATTAAAATTTTACATCAAAATTAAAATAATGAGTCTTGACTTCAGACTTCTGACTTCAGACTTCTGACTTCATTACCCCCGATGACCGGTCACGATATAGGAGACGCGCTGAGCAATATTCGTGGCGTGATCAGCCATCCTTTCTAGATGCCGAATAATCAAAGCGAGGAGCAAATACGGCTCAATCACCCCTAATATGTCTCGCTGATAAGCTAACTGATGGTAAAGATGATCATAGGCATCATCTACCGTATCGTCCAGTTTTTTGACCCGTTGTCCGGCCCCTGCATCCAAGTCAGCTAAGGCGACTAAACTGGTAGCTAACATCATTTGAGCATGGTTAGACATGACAGCAATTTCGCTGATACAATGGTGAGGCTCATAGGGAAACAATTTAACGGCAATTTCCCCTAAATCTTTAGCATAGTCCCCAATCCGTTCTAAATCTCTCACCAACTGCATAAACGCGCTTAATAGACGTAAATCCTGAGCCACAGGAGATTGTAAGGTCATTAATGTGGCACAATCTAGTTCAATTTTTCGATAGTAACGGTCAATTTGTTTGTCAAGAAGCGCAATTTTGTGAGCTGCATCAATGTCTCTTTCAAACAAGGCTTGATGGCTGAGTCGAAACGACTCTTCGACTAAGGTTCCCATCCGCAATACCTCTTGTTGGAGTCGTTTCAGACTGCGTTGAAAGTGTGTGCTTTCGGGATAATTATCGGGGTAAGAGAGATTCACAACACTATCCTTAACCTATACCTAATACTACTTTATTTAAAAATTAATTTAATCCTATTTCTACCATAGCGTTTTTCCTATCATCGTTACAACAAATTGAAACATAAATTTAGTTTTCAATGGTTATGGTTTAACATTCAAAAGTTAAGAACTCATCAAAGGTTTAAGAGGTTTTGGTTAATAAAATTTGTATCCAAGCCCCTCCGAGATCAGGATGGTTTTTGGCTGTAATTGTTCCCCCATGAGCTTGTATAATTTCTTGAGCGATCGCCAATCCTAAACCGCTTCCTTGACGTAAAGACTCCTTTTCAACCCCTTGTCGAGTTCGAGAGGTATCTCCTCGATACAAACGATTAAAAATATGGGGTAAATCTTGTTCAGAAAAACCTGATCCTTGATCTAAAATACCAATTTCTATGGTTTGATTTATTTGATGATTCGTTAGATTGACTAAAATTTTGCTATTATTAGGACTGTGTTTAATACTATTATCAAACAGATTAATAAAAACTTGAATTAAACGGAAGCGATCGCCAGAAAATTCTACTTCTGGTAATCCTGACGTTTCTAAGTTAACTTGTTTTTGTTGGGCAATGGGTTCAACCACCTGCCACGCAGCTAATAAGATATCGTTTAATTGAACTGATTCTAGGGATAAAGTCTGATGAGGATTTTCTTGTAATTGACTCAGTTCTAACCAATCTTCAACTAAATTGATTAAACGTTGGGTTTCTTTGAGCATTTGGGTAGCGCGACGGCGTTCCGGATCTTGCAAACGATGTTCTAACCACTCAGAAACCAGGGAAATAGAGGTTAAGGGGGTACGTAGTTCATGGGTAAGATCCGATAAAGCGCGATCGCGGGAACGGGATAACTCCACTAAGGGTTGTTGGTTCTCAATAAAGACAACTACTTGTCCTTGGGGGAAGGGATAACCAAAGCCCTTTAAAGCCACAGAACTACTATTGAGGGGTTTTTTATCATAATTTCGGTTTTCGGGGCTGGGTGGTACATAATTCGTGGGATAAAATGTCCATTGACTCACTTGAGGGGCTTGAGTTTGTCGAGTTTCTTCAATCAGTTGATCCAGTTCGTAAGAGCGAACTAACTCCAACAGTAAACGAATTTGTCCAGGTTGCCAGCGATCAATTTGCAATAAGTTTTGAGCTTGTTGATTACACCATAATAATTGATTTTCTTCATCTATTCGTAAATAAGCAATGGGAGCAATATCTACAATCTTCTGTTTTAGGTTTAATTCTTGTTGTTGTTGGTCGTATTGTTGTTGAATATAGACAATTTCTCTCTTGATTAGGGTTAGTGTGGGTAAAGAACCTAGTAACTCTTCTGTATCAGGAGATGCGGTTAAAACGTCTTTGAGTTGAGCTTTTAGGCGATAACGGTTCCAAAACAGAAGTATCATGCCTAATAGGAAACCGAGAATAAATGAGTACAAAATTACATAAGGGGTTTAACGGGAGCTTTCAATTGAGTGTATCAAAATTTCGGTTACGTGAGTGTGGGAAGTGTGGGAAGTGTGGGGAGAATTAAGAAATAGTAAGTCTTTTGTTTTCTGTATTCTATAACTTATCTTATGTAATTATGGTCAATATTAATGTTACCAAAACCCCTATCATTATTGCTCACCGTGGGGCTAGTGCTTTTCGTCCAGAACATACGTTACAAGCTTATGAATTAGCCATTGAGTTCGGGGCAGATTTTATTGAACCTGACTTAGTAGTAACGAGAGATAAGGTATTAATTGCTCGCCATGAAAACGAATTATCAGGAACAACAAATATCGCAGAAATCGAACACTTTACTGATAGAAAAACCACCAAGGTGATTGATGGTAATGTTCTAACGGGGTGGTTTGCGGAGGATTTTACTTTAGCAGAATTAAAAACATTACGAGTTAAGGAACGTATTCCTAATATTCGTCCTCATAATAAACAGTTTGATGGACTTTTTCAGATTCCAACTTTCAGAGAAATTATTGCCTTAGTTAAACAAAAAAGTCAAACAGTAGGTCGTAAGATTGGTATTTATCCTGAAACTAAACATCCCACTTTTTTCGCAAAAGAAGGGAAATTTTTCAGAGGAGATAAACATGATGAATCGATCAATATTTGTTTAGGTGAGTTATTAATCAAGGATTTGATTGCAGAAAATTTTACGGATACTGATCGCATATTTATTCAATCCTTCGAGTTTCAGAACTTAATTGAATTAAAAACAAAAATTATGCCAAAATTAGGTGTTGATTTCTCTTTGATTCAACTTTATGGTTCTACAGCTTTATCAACTAAAAACAATTTTCAATCTCCTTACGATATCATCTATAATGCTCAAAAATCTCTAGATATGTTGGCTCTTTATGGTAATTTATTCAAAACTTATCAGAAGGGTTTCTTCGATAGTTTGATAGGTTATGGTCACTTAAATAATTTAGAGACTTTACAGTACATTAGTGATACTTATGCCTCTGGTATTGGCGTGTGGAAACATAGCATTTTATCTCTTATTTCTATGTCCTTGATAGATAATGCTCATCAAGCAGGATTATTAGTTCATTGCTACACATTACGTCCAGAAAAAGCATATTTAACCTTAAAACCTGACGGAACATTACAAACCATGCAGGAAGAAATTGAACAATTAATTAATATGGGCGTTGATGGTTTTTTTTGTGATGATCCTGCAGGTTGTCGTCAAGTTAAGTACCTGGACAAAAATAAACGTTACAGTTGAGAAGAGGCAGGAGGCAGGAGTAAGGATACAGCTATGTTTAAATAAAGATGTGAGATTAATCAACTTGTTCGATAATATAAGGAAATTCTCCACTATTAATACTAAACCATTCTTTTTGTAAGAGTCGATTTTCTGGTCCAAGGATAGTTAGATTAACTAATTGTTTCCACTGTTGATTTTTCTGGGGTAAAATACACCCGTACATTTCTCTAGTAATAGGTTGAGATGGTAATAAAACAAAGTTACCTAGATCACTACCTTGTTGAACAATTTCTCCTAATAGTAAAATCCCATCGCTAACAACGGCTTTTACTTCACCTTGTTTGAGTTTTTTGATCCCCTCCTCTCGATTTCTGATATTCTTCCAATTGGCTAAGGGATAAATTTGGGGAATAATTTCTTGGGTGGTAGTTCCGGGTAAAAAAGCAATAGGAACATCGTTTAAGTTACCATTATAATCAAAGCTAGGTGCATCTTCTAATTTGAGCAAAAATTGCGCCCCAGTCATAAAAAAGGGAACGGAAAAATCCACTCTTTTTGAACGAGTTTGGGTGATAGTGGTTGCACCACACATGATATCAACATCTCCCCGTTGAACAACACGAAAGCGACTATCTATGGTCGCTTCTCTTAAGTTTAATTTTATGGGTTGATTGAGTTCTTTTTCCAGTTTTTTGTGAATTAGATGGATGAGATCAACGGAATAGCCTGTCCATTTTCCTCTCCTATTAACGTAACCAAAAGGAATGGCATCTTTTCTCACACCCGCGTTGAATTCCCCTGTTCGCTTAATTTTTTCTAAAACAGTTTCTGCCAAGGCGAAACGAGGAAAAAGACAAAATAAAATAAAAGTTATGAAGACCCAAATAGAAAGTTTATTTTTCATTTCATAATTATTTAGCTATAGATATAATTTTTTAGACTTATGGATTTTTATAAAGTTCCTATGAATCAAATTAAATTAGTAATTTTAATCGATAACAGTGTGCTTAAGATAGTAAGTTCTCTATGTTACTTTTAATTGTTTGCTTTTGCTGTTGATCGTATCCCCATTTTTCTAAAAATGCTTGATAATTACCACCATTGTTAATGATTGTTTTTTCTAATTCTTCTAACTTTTGTTTGATTAATTCTAAATTTGTTTGCTTAATTAGTTTGCTAGTTCTTTGACATACTTGTTCTGAACTTTTTGCTTTTTCTTCATCGTTATTACGACGATGAGTAACCGCCATTGCTGAAGACATCGCTAGATTTTTTACTAATAGTTCACTAACAATTTCAGGGGATGTTTTGAGGGCATTGATTACACCCTCGCTAGGATTATCAGCTAAAGAAAGATCGCTGGTTAAATAAATAACAAAAAATCCTCTCGCCCCATTTTCACTACTGACTAAAGTAGTGATTATTTCTTCAATTTCATAGTCTTTTAAATCTTTTTTGACCATTGCTTCTAGAAAAGTTCCAGTTAATTGCAAAGCGTCTTCAAAGGAAAGATTGTTAGAAATGTGCCAATTCATTGTACCTAGTAAGATTAATAATTATAAGGAAGGAGTCAACTTGGCTATTACTAAATAGGACCAGACCAGGGGCTTCAAATTCTCTTTTCGGTTTAGTTGTCTTTAGCCCCTGTTGTTTTCAATAGCCTATTTTTTGTCTTTAGCTTTGGGACGGGGAAACTTAGAAGCAGCATGAAATTGTAAAACAGGTTCGTTTTTGAGGGCTTCTGTCATGAAACTACGCCAAATGGGTGCAGCATGACCACCGCCAGTAACTCCTTTACCCAGAGCGCGGTTAGTGTCGTCTCCTACCCAGACAGCAGTGGACAACTGGGGAACATAGCCAACAAACCAGACGTTCCGTTCGTTGTCAGTGGTTCCCGTCTTGCCAGCAGCGGGACGACCAATATTAGCAGCCCGTCCGGTGCCGCTATTAATGACCCCTTGCAGAACGGTAGTTAAGGAAGCCGTTGCCCAAGGGTCAAGCACCAACTGAGGTTTAGGGGTATTATCCACTAAAACGTTGCCCCGACTATCTGTAATTTGGACAATAATAGTCGGTTCAGAATACCAACCGTTGCTCGCAAAGGTGGCATAGGCGTTAGCCATTTCCAACGGAGTCATGTCGCCGGCACCCAAGGGAAGGGAAATAACGGGACGCATGGGGCTTTCTATGCCCAAACGACGGCATAATTCAATCACCTTACTGACCCCTACTTTTTGCCCCAGAACTACCGCCGGAACGTTACGGGATTGAATCAAAGAAGCTTGGAGAGACATCGGACCTGAAAAACTGCCACCGTAGTTTTTGGGGCTATAGACACCGCTACCGTCGCGATAACTAACGGGACTGTCATTAACCACCGAACCGGGGGTATACTTTCCACTGGCAAAGGCGGTGTAGTAAACAAAGGGTTTGAAGGAGGAACCGGGTTGACGACGGGACTGAGTAGCGCGGTTCAGTTGACTTTTATCGTAGTCCACACCACCGACGATGGCTTTAATAAAGTGGGTTCGTGGGTCAACGGCTACTAGGGCGACTTGTAAATCTTTGGCGTAAACACCTCGACCCCTTAAGTTACGATACCCTTGCTTAACGGTTTCCTCTGCTTTTTGCTGCATGAAGTAATCAACAGAGGTTTGGATACGCATTCCCCCTTTAGTAATTACCTCTTTGCTGAAGGTTTCTTGTAACTCTTGCATCACCGTATCGGTGACGTAGGGGAGTTTACTCCCTTGCCAGGAGGTAGGTTTTCCCACTCCTAGAGGGGCTTTATGGGCTGCTTCGGCTTCTTCAGGGGTAATCCAACCAACATCGGCCATACGGTCTAATACCACCTTCTGGCGTTGTTTAGCGTTGGCGTAGTTGTTGAAAGGACTGTAGGTTTCTGGGGCTTGTATTAGCCCGGCCATCAAGGCTGCTTCGGAGAGGTTTAACTCAGAGGCTGATTTATTAAAATAGCTTTGGGCTGCGGTTTCGGCCCCGTAATTATTATGACCCCAATAGATGTTATTGAGGTACATTTCCATAATTTCGTCTTTATCAAAAAATTGTTCGACACGAATGGCCAGAACCGCTTCTGAGAGTTTACGGCTAAAGGTTCTATCCCTAGTCAGAAAAATATTTTTCACTAACTGCATGGTTAGGGTGGAAGCCCCTTCTACCACACCGCCGCTTTTCCAGTTCACCCAAAAAGCCCGCCCAATACTGGTGGGGTTAATGCCGTGGTGCTGGTAAAAATGGCTGTCTTCGATGGCTAGAACAGCCCGTTTTAACTCAGGGGAAATTTTTTCGAGTTTAACCGCTTCTCGGTTGGCTTCTCCGTGTAGTCGAGATAGGAGTCGTCCTTTGATATCATAGATATAGCTGGTTTCTGATGGGGAATAGCTGTTTAGGGTTCGTACATCGGGAAGGTTACGAAAGCTAATGGCTAAGCCTACCAGTCCCCCCGCTACGATAGAACTGGCTAAAAGACTTGTCCCTAAAATGGTTCCCCCGGCAACTCGAAGGACTCCCTGGACAAAAGAAACGTCACCATCAGGGGATTTCTTAGGGTTTTGTTTCTGTCGAATAGTGCTAGACGACACGATGTTTAATTTCCTCACTCCGAAAGACCAATATAGTTTTATATAAACAGGGATTTACAAGTTTATGGTTTTTTAGTGTATTGATATAGTAGCTTACTAGAATTTTGCTAAGAGTCAATCCCTTGCATTTTTTATTATGGCTGTTTTTCTCAGGATTGGGTAGCGTCGTGGGAAGTGATAAGGTGACGGGGTGAGGAGGTGACGGGGTGTGGGGGTGACGGGGTGTGGGGGTGACGGGGTGTGGGGGTGTGGGGGTGACGGGGTGACAGGGTGAAGATATATCAATGATTTCTTTCAGTCTCCTAGTCTCCCAGTCTCCTAGTCTCCCAGTCCCCAAGTCTCCCAGTCTCCTAGTCTCCCAGTCTCCTAGTCTCCCAGTCTCCTAGTCTCCCAGTCTCCTAGTCTCCCAGTCTCCTAGTCTCCTAGTCTCCCAGTCCCCCAGTCTCCTAGTCCCCCAGTCTTACAAGGCCCCGGCTGCGGTTTTATCGAGGACTCCCCCTAAATGGGTAGTGAGATTGATGGCTTGCAGTACCGGATGTCCGTCGACTCCTTTCGGGTAGTCAATGACGTTGACACAGCCATTCCCCTGTTTGATGTTCCAAAAGTTAGCGGGATTTAGTCCTAATAATTCACATAAAATAACTTTATTGATGGCATCGTGGGCGACAACCAGAACGATTTTGGGGTTGGGATTATGGCTATAATCTTTAACAATCTCTTGCCAACAAGCAACAGCCCTATCCCACACCTGTTGTACGGTTTCGCCTTCTGGCATTTGCACGGTTTCTGGGGCATCTTTCCATTGTTCAAGCATTCCAGGAAAGTCAGCTTCAATGTCACTTTCGAGTTTTCCTTCCCATAGTCCATGACAGATTTCTGTTAAGGGAGGTCGTAAGTCTAGGGTAATATCGGGATGATATTGTAGGATAATTTCGGCGGTTTCTTTGGGTCGTGATAAGGGACTACTGACCCCAAAAGTAATGTTAGTTTCTTGGAGGAAATCCCCTGCCTTTTGTGCTTGTTTTTTACCGTTTTCGTTAAGGGGAATATCTCGAATTCCTTGAAATCTAGATTCACGGTTCCATTGGGTTTCCCCATGACGAACAAAGATTAATCTTAGTACATTATCTTGAGACCGTGGCGGAGCAATAGGAATGCCTAAATGAGAGGTTTGATTGAGGGATTCGAGTTGCACTGGTTCTCCCCAACCTCCTGTAAAATTTAAAACATTAATACAACAATTTGACTGTTGAATACGATGATAATGGGAGGGAGGAACCCCAATGGCACTCATAATTAAACAGCGATTAATGCCGTTATGCGCCACAATTAAAATAGTCTGATTTTGATGTTTGTTGAGTAGTTTTTCCCAGAATTCTTTGGCTTGTTCGTAAAGGGAAAGCACCGGAAAATGGTCTTTTTCTCCTTCAGGTGTTGACAGCACCATTTTAAATTCATGGGGACGTTGTTTCCAGCATTTATACGCTTCAGGAAATTTTTGGGCAACAGCATCTTTATGCAACTTTTCCCATAAAGGAAGGTCTACTTCTCTGAGTTCTTCATCAGGAGATAACTTAGGAGGTGATTTGAAGCAATTTTGTATAATTTCAGCCGTTGTTTTTGCCCGTGTTAAAGGACTACAATAAATCGTATCAATGGGTAAAGAACTTAAGGTATTACCCACTTTTTCAGCGTCTTGGCGACCTTTTTCTGTGACGACGGATTCATCACTACGCCCTTGAATTAATTTTTGAGCGTTGTAGCTGCTTTGTCCATGACGCACTATAATAACGCGAGTAGTCAATCTTCCTATCCTCTCTCGGAATTATCAATTTCTAGGTTACAGGTTATTGGGACTTTATACTAAACTTATTTTGATATTTGTCAGATTTCTTATTAATATTTTTGACGATTTATGTTTTTAGAACAAAAGAAACTATTTTCACTGTTTTTTAAAGATTATCATAAAAAGAAAAATTTTGAAATAGGTTTAATTATTATTTTTGCCTTGATTACCCTGATTGGTATCTTAAATCATGCTATGTGGCGTGATGAGTTAAATGGCTGGTTAATTGCTAGGGATAGTTATTCTTTTAGCCATTTTATTGAAAATATTAAATATGAGGGTCATCCTTTACTTTGGTATATTTGTTTATGGATTTTAAATCAAATAACAGCTAATCCAATAGCTATGCAAATTTTTCATTGGTTAATTGCTGTTACTACAATTTCTATCCTTATTCTTTTTTCTCCTTTTACAAAAACCCAAAAAGCTTTATTTACGTTTGGTTATTTACCTTTGTATGAATATTCTCTTATTAGTCGTAATTATAGCATTGGTGTTTTATCCATTTTTCTTTTTTGCACCTGTTTTAAAACTCGCTATAATTCTTATCTTCCTTTAGGCTGTATTTTAGCTATAATGGCCAATACCAATGCTTATTGTTTACTGCTCTCATTAGCATTAGGGTTGACTCTAGGCATTGAATACATTTTTAAAGGTTATTTTCAGTATCAAACCAAAGCAAATAAGTATGATCTGACGACCAGTGTAATTATTATTATAATTGGAATAATTCTGTCAATTTCAATGTTACTTCCACCTATTGATAGTACCTTACAAGGAGGAGCTAGTCAATGGTTTTTTGAGTTTGATTTTAACCGCTTAACTCAAACAATTACAAGGGTTTGGCGGAGTTATATTTTAGTGATTATTCCCAGTGATTCTAAACCGATAGATTTGTTTGTTTTTTCATTTTTCTCCGTTGCTTTATTCGGTTTTTGTATATTAATTTTAATTAAAAAACCTCTGGCTTTATTGTTTTATTTACTGGGCAGTTCAGAAATTCTTGCTTTCACTTATGCTAAATTTTTAGGTTCTCAAAGACACTATGGACATTTATATATTATCTTGATTTGTGCTTTATGGATAAGTAGCTATTATGATAATTCTCCACTAATTATTAAGTGCTTAGATAATATTTCTAGTCAATTATCAAAACTTGTTTTAAATTGTAGCAACTTTGTGACTTATCATAAAAAGTCTTTTTTATTAATTATTCTCTGGTTACAAGTTATTGCTGGAATTGTGGCCTTTAGCCGTGACTTAATCACTCCTTATTCTAGTAGTAAGGTGACCGCAGAATTTATACAAAAGAATGAATTTTCAGACTATTTTATTATGGGTAGTGAAGATTTTACAATTGCTCCTATCAGTGGTTATCTTAATCAGAAAATATACTATCCTGAAAGTAAAAAATTTGGAAGTTATGTCCTTTTCAATAATAAGCGAAAGGTGGTTAGTGATGCTGATATCGTTAAACAAATTAGTCAAGTCATGACTCAAGAAAATAAAAATATTTTATTAATTATGAATCGGAATTTTACAGGGCAGTCCCATAATTTAAAGATTGAATTTATAGAAAAATTCACTAATTCTTTTATCTACAATGAAAAATATTATCTCTATTTAGTAAAATCATCCTCTAAGTTAAATTAACTGATATGCTTAAAACAAAAGCAAAAAATGAGATTATAGTATTTTTATTGCTGTTAATATTTGCCCTGTTTTTATGGCTTATTAATTTAGGAAATCTTCCCTTAAGAGACTGGGATGAAGGATACTATGCTACGGTAGCACAAGATATGTTTCAGTCGGGAGACTGGCTTTATTTAACCTATGCAGATCAGCCTTTTTTACTTAAACCTCCTTTAATTATTTGGTTAATTAATCTTAGTTACAATCTATGGGGTATTAATGAATTTACTACCCGTTTTCCTTGTGCTTTATTAACAGCGTTTGGCGTTCCTTTGCTATATTTAGTAGGAAAAAATCTTTTTAATCAACAATCACCTGCTATTCTTAGTAGTTTAGTTTATTTAACGTTAATACCGATGGTACGTCATGGACGTTTAGCCATGATAGATGGGATGATTAACACCTTTTTTATCTTTTCTATTTTCTCTTTAGTCAAGTCGAAAAAACAACCTTTCTGGGCAATTGGGTTTGGTGTTGGAATCGGATTAATTGCCCTAAGTAAAGGTATTCTAGCCTTAGCTTTGGGGGGAATTTTAGGAATTTATATTCTTTGGGATAGGGAAAAAAATACTTTAGTCAATTGGTTTGTTAAAATCTTAGAAACATTAGGTTTACAATGGATATTGAATGGTTTATTAAAAACTATTTTCATTCCTTCTCAAAAAAGGCATCACAGTCTCATTAAAGATTATAAATTATGGATAGGTTTATTTCTAGGATTTTTACCTGTAATTAGTTGGTATTATTTACAAATTAATTATTACGGAGAACAATTTATCCAAGTTCATTTTTTACAACAAAATTTTGACCGTCTATCCACTGCAGTTGAAGGAAACAGTGGTTCATCTTGGTATTATATTCTAGAATTAATTAAATATAGTTTACCTTGGCTACTATTTTTGCCGAGTGGCTTATTTTTAGCCTGGAAAAAACGACAAAAAAGTTGGGGAAAATTAGTCTTAACTGGTTTTTTCCTTTTTTTAGGAATCATTACCATTATGGGAACTAAACTTCCTTGGTATATTATGCCAATTTATCCCTTCTTTGCGTTAGCTGTAGGCTATTATTTAAGTTGTTTATATCGGGTAAAGAAACTTTATTCTAAATTATTAGTGTTTAGTTTCTTTGGTTTAAGTATAATCACAGTAGCTGGCGGTATTTATTTATGGCAAGAAACTCGAGAAATAATACTCATGATTATGTGCTGTATTCTGTTTATCACCTTTCTACTAACTAGCAAAAAACTCAAACAAAAGTCTTCTAGTTTTGTTGAAATTCTTATGATTGGTTTATATAGTAGTGTATTGTTGTTTGTTATATCAAATTCCTGGATATGGGAACTAAATGAAGCATTTGACGTTAAACCGATTGCTAGGCTAATTAAAGAAAATACACCACCAGCAACCCTTATTTATACCTCATTTGATTATAGTCGCCCCAGTTTAGACTTTTATAGCGATCGCCAGATACTTGCTGAGGATAATATCACATTAGAAAAACGTGCGGCAACCCCATCTTATTTATTATTAGATCAAGAAACTTTTGACAATTTAAAGTTAAGTAATGTTAAAATACTAGGAGAGATCAATGGATTTATTTTGGTTTCTACTGAGCATCAACAGTCAAAATAGTTAGAGAGAGTTGAATGACCATTAAAAGAGTAATCTTAATTGTTTTAACTATTATTTCACTAATCCCAGTTCTTTTATCACTTATTGGTAGTATTAATCAACCCCAAGTCCAATCAAATTTGCAACTTTACCAAACTAATTTAGTGCTACAAGCATCAGAATTTTCAGCAGATAATATTAGTAATTTTGATAAGATTCGTGAATCTGTCTTGGGAAAAAACCCCTACGAAGCTGCTTTAAAACAATACCAACAAGCACTTCAACTTTCTGAAAAGAATCTCAATCAGTTAGCCGATAATTTAAAAATTCTCGATGAACAAGCCAGTTTAATACAAGAAAAAGATAGCACAATTAATTCTATTCCCATTTTTTCAGGTACTAACGAACAGGAAAAATTACAAATAGAAATCAATAAACAGAAAGAACAAATTGAAAAAATAAACATCAAAATAGGATTGTTAGAAATTGCCAAAGGAAACCAAACTCAAGGATTAGAAACCCTCAATACCATAGAACAATCGTCTTTTTCTCCTTCTCTGAAGGAAACAGCCTATGTTATCAGTCATTTATGGAATAATAACAATTCGATTTTAGCAGAATCAGAATCAATAATTAAAGAGGAATTAAGGGGATGGTTTCGTTATTATTCTCTTAACCAACTTTATCAAATTCAAGATCGAAAAGATGATTTAATTCAGTTACAAGAACAACAACAAAAAACTGCTAAACAAGCGATTATCAAATTAACGATTGTTGCCATTATTCCCGTATTAGGAGGATTAATAGGAATCATTATTATTGTCTTTTCCCTAATTCAATTAGCAGTTAAAAAAGAATCATCTCTTTTAGCCATAGATGAAAAATTTAAGTGGCAAACCCCCTGGACAATAGAAATTCCTTGGCAAGTTTTAGTGGTTGGTTTTTTGTTTTTTGGCCAAATTATTTTGCCCATTTTAGTCAGTTTTCTCAATATTAACTTAACTGAATTGAGCTTGCGAGGAAAAGCTTTTTATGTTTTAGCTAGTTATGTCACCATGTCTATAGGAGGAATAGGCATTCTTTACTTATCTATTAAATCCTTTTTTCCTTTACCTAAAGATTGGTTTAACTTTAATTGGTTAAGTAACTGGATAGTTTGGGGACTTGGCGGTTATTTAGTTGCTTTACCTTTAGTAGTCATTATTTCATTAATTAACCAAAATATTTGGAATGGACAAGGGGGAAGTAACCCCTTACTTTCCTTAGCATTGGAAGGACAAGACATAGTGGTTTTAGCCATTTTTTACTTTACTGCTGCCCTTGCTGCCCCTTTTTACGAAGAAATCATGTTTCGCGGCTTTTTATTACCCTCTTTAACTCGATATGTTCCCGTATGGGGAGCGATTGGAATTAGTAGTTTAATCTTTGCGGTTGCTCACCTTAATCTTTCCGAGGTTCTTCCCTTAACAGTTTTAGGAATTGTTTTGGGAATTGTCTATACAAAGTCCCGTAATCTTCTCTCATCCATGCTTTTACATAGTCTGTGGAATAGTGGCACCTTAATTAGTCTTTTTATATTAGGAAGTGGTAGTAATTAGAGACTGTTAATCAACACAATTTTAAGACGGTAAGGTGGGCAAAGTTGTCTGTTTTACGGGTAGTCTAGATAAATGTCTGATTTGCCCACCCTACATTAATGTTCGGTAACCTACCAGTCAAAAAATAACAAAATATTGAGGGGTGATCACAACGTAACGTCTTAAGGGAATAATAGAAATGATATGACCTCAACAAAATAACAGATTGACTCATCGATGAATAGCGTATTACCACGACAACAGTTAGGAAAAATGATAGGAACAATAGCTATTATTGCCCTCAGCTTAACTGGGGTAATTTGGCTACAAAAATCTCTCATTAATCCTCAAGAAGAATCATTAACCCTCCAGGAGTACCAAAAACAACAACAATTAGAAAAAATCCAATTAAATGTTTACAAAGGGTTGCCCAGTTTAGGGTATGGTAACTTACTCGCTGATTGGTTTTACTTGAGATTTATTCAATATTTTGGCGATGGGGATGCTCGTAAACAAACCGGATATCCCTTAAGTCCCGACTATTTCCAATTAGTGGTAGACAATGACCCCCGCTTTGTGGATGCTAATTTAAAATTAGCGGTATCGACTTCTCTTTTTGCAGGGTTGCCTCAAACCAGTGTTCAATTATTAGAAAAAAGTTTGGAAAAAACCCCCAGTAAAGTGATTTCTCCTGTCTATCCGCCCTATTATTTATGGATTTATAAAGGGGTTGATGAATTATTATTTTTAGGGGATGTCGAGGCAGCAAAACACTCAAATACAATGGCTGCCAAGTGGGCCGATACTTATCCTGAAGATGATAGCTATGGCAGTAAGGGAGTTGCTCAGCGAAGGCGACAAACGGTTAAATTTTTAGAAGAAAACCCTGACAGTCGAAAGGCTCAAATTGGAGCTTGGGCGCAGATTTTAAACAGTGCGACTAATCAAGAAACCGTCCAGCGAGCGTTAGGAGAAATTCAAGCTTTAGGGGGCGAGATTTATGCCACTCCTGAAGGTAATATTCAGGTTCGTGTTCCTGAATGGATTGAATGAACTCAGTTGTACTAAGATTTTGCTGCTACGCCTTTGTATGTGAAAATAGTTGACAATTCAGCTATTATTTTCATTCAACGATTTGCTATGAAACCTATAAAATATGTCATAGGACTTATTCTCTGTTTGGCGATCGCTTTTAGTACCGCGATTGCTCCGGCCGCTGCCACAGGGGTTTACGATTTACCCGTGTTAAGTTCAGGAGCGGATACTTGGGTGGTTGATCAAGCCGATGCCATTAGTTTTGCGAACGAAAACCGCTTAAATGGGCAATTCAAGAAGTTAGCGGACAAAACCGGGACCGAAGTTCGATTGATTGCCGTTCGTCGTTTAGATTACGGTGTCACTATGGAAGGGTTGGCCGATGATATTTTCAGTAAATGGTATCCGACTCCCGATGAACAGGCTAACCAAGTGATTCTGGTGGTCGATACCTTCACCAATAAAACGGCTCTTCGTCAAGGAGAAGATACGGAGTCCTTGTTAACCGATGAGATCGCAACCAGTGTGGTGAAAGAAACCGTTGCCGTTCCTTTACGTCAAGGGGGTAAGTATAATGAAGCCTTTCTCGAAGCTGGCGATCGCCTAGTGGCGGTTTTATCCGGAAACCCCGATCCCGGACCCCCTGAAGTGCAAGAACTGAACATTGAAAGTACCTTTACCAGTGCAGAAGATACGGACGATACCAGTGCAACGATTTGGGTAGTGGTGTTAATGGTTCTAGCGACAGTGATTCCTATGGCTACCTATTTCTGGTATGTGGGTATTCCTGGACGATAGAATAAGAAGACAATTCATTGATTGGGGGTTAACGGTTGTTGACCCCTAGTTTATTTTAGGTGACATCCTCCCACGCACGCCGCTACGCTTTGTACGGGGCTTCCCTAACTCACGATAGGGCATTCCTGGTTATTCTCGCTTATGGGAGTTTTCGCCACTTATCTAGAACACATTGGTACAAACGATGACAACATCTTCCACTGTTGGTTCCCCGACAGAACGACTAATCAGGCGTTTTCGTTTCCCAGAGTCCCTGGGTACTTTATCCGATTCATTCAATTTTTCTCGCATTTCCCAAGCTCTGGAGGTTCCGTCAATGACTACCTTTCACTCTCATCTTGGATGGATACATTCCAAGTCTGGCTCAATAATGGTTCATACCTTACGACCACTTCTAGTCTATCACAAGACTTCTGCCCTGGCTCTCTTGCCGAAGGCTCTGCGTAGCACCCCCTCGATTTTCGTTCCTCAATCGGGGATTTCTCGCCAGGAGGGGGTTAAAAACCTTATAATCAAACTGTACAGTCTAGTCTGATTTTTCTCTGAGTGTGGTAAAACGTGATGGGACAAGCAATGGAGTTCAAAAAAACCCTCCTGTCTAAGAAGGGGAAACCTTGGGTAATCGCGACTTCTATCCTGGGGGTTGCTTTGATGGGAGTAACAACCTTTTACGTCTTGAATAGTAGTCCTCCTGATTCGGAGCAGTCTGAAGTCAACACATCGATTAAACAGCCTGAAGTCCAAGGGATTTCAGCCTTAGGACGACTAGAACCCTTAGGAGAGGTGATTAATTTAGCCCCACCACCCACCCAAGGAGGGGCGAAACTGCAGCAATTATTAGTCCAAGAAGGGGATCAGGTCAAAGTCGGACAAACCCTCGCCATTTTAGATAATATAGACAGTAAAAGGGCTGCGTTCAAAGCAGCGCAAGAAGAGGTCAACGTTGCTCAAGCCAACCTAGAAATTGTGAAAGCAGGGGCAAAACTAGGGGAAATTGAGGCACAAGAAGCCACAATTCAACAATTAGAAGCAGAATTACAGGGGGAAACCGCAACCAACCAAGCAACGATCGCGAGGTTGGAGATGGAATTAGCGGGAGAAAAACGGCAACAAACCGCTACCCTTGGACGGTTGAAAGCTGAGTTAAAAGATGCTCAAAGAGAGTATCAGCGATATGAAAAATTAGCAACAGAGGGAGTCATTGCTCAATCAGAATTAGATCAACGTCAATTAGAATTAGCTCAAGCAAGAGAAAGTTTAATTGAAGCGCAAGAAAGATTGAATAAAACCATCAATACATTACAAGAACAAATTGCAGCAGAAAGATCACAATCTCGTAAAGAGATTAATAGTTTAAACCAACAAATTATTGCAGCAAAAGCTAACTTAAATCGCATTGCAGAAGTTCGTCCGGTTGATGTTCAAAAAGCTCAAGCTGAACTGGATAGGGCGATGGCTCAATTAGCAGAAAAGCAAACGGATCTCGACTTAGCTTATATTAAGTCTCCTTTAGAGGGTCAAGTCTTAAAAATTCATACGTATCCAGGGGAAAAAGTGGATGATAATAATGGTATTTTAGAACTGGGGAAAACCAGTCAAATGATGGTGGTTGCTGAAGTTTATGAAAGCGAAATTGATAAAGTAAAAATAGGACAAAAAGCTATTATTAAAAGTGATAATAATAGCTTTGCTGGAACCTTAGAAGGAACGGTGGCTAAAATTGGCTTACAAATTGGCAAAAAAGACGTTTTAGATACTGATCCTGCGGCTGATGTTGATGTGCGGGTGGTAGAAGTAGATATTTTATTGACCTCAGAATCATCCGCTAAAGTTTCCGGACTCACTTACGCAAAAGTCATTACAGAAATTCAATTATAAAGATTATGAAAACTCCGTTAGCTTGGTTACAATTAACCCACGAAAAAACCCGTTTATTAGTCGCATTAGCAGGAATTACGTTTGCCGATGTTTTGATGTTTATGCAGTTAGGGTTTAGGGACGCTTTGTTTGATAGTTCGGTTAAACTGCATCAAAGTTTAGATGGGGATATTTTTATGCTCAATTCTAAGACGGATACATTGACAGGAATTAGAAGCTTTTCTCAACGAAGATTATATGAAACATTAGGGGTGGATCAAATAGAAAGTGTGACCCCTGTTTATATCGGAGTTTCTACTTGGAAAAATCCCATCGCCAGAAAAACGAGAAACATTTTAAACGTTGGGTTAAACCCCGATCAAAATGTTATTATGTTGCCTGAAGTGCAAGAAAATATCTCAGTTACCAAACAACAAGATGTGGTTTTATATGATCGGTTGAGTCGAAAAGAATTTGGTCCTATTCCTGAGTTTTTTGAGTCAGGAAAAACAGTAAAAACAGAAGTGGGAAACCGAAAAATAAGAGTTGGAGGACTGTTTTCGGTAGGGACTTCTTTTGGTGCAGATGGGACAATTATTACCAGCGATGTTAACTTTTTGCGCTTATTCCCCGACAGAAAAAAAGGGTTGATTGATATTGGGGTGATTAAATTAACATCAGATGCTAACTTAGATAAAAATCTTGAGTTTTTGAGACAGAATTTTAATTATGAAGATATTAGTTTTTATTCTAAAGAAGAGTTTATTCAACATGAGAAAAAGTTCTGGAGAACTAGAACAGCGATCGGGTTTATTTTTACCCTAGGAACGATTATGGGTTTTGTGGTAGGAACCGTGATCGTTTATCAGATTTTGTATACGGATGTCGCTGATCATTTACCTGAATATGCTACCTTAAAAGCAATGGGATATACAGATTTTTATCTATTAACATTGGTATTTCAAGAAGCAATTATCTTAGGTATGATTGGGTTTATTCCTGGTGTTTCTTTTTCGATGTTGATGTATTATAATGCAGCTAAAGCTACGGGTTTGCCAATTATGATGGTAACATCAAGAGCCATTACTGTTTTGATTTTAACGATTTTGATGTGCTGTATTTCTGGGGTTATTGCTGTGGGTAAATTACGCGCTGCTGATCCGGCTGATATCTTTTAAATAAGAGTAATAGGTAATAAATTATGAATAGTAATATTGTAATTGATATTCAAGGACTTAATCATTATTTTGGAAAAGGTGAGTTAAGAAAACAGATCCTTTTTGATATTAATTTGACCTTAAAATCAGGGGAAGTGGTTATTTTAAAAGGTCCTTCGGGTTCTGGGAAAACCACCTTATTAACTTTAATGGGAGGGTTAAGATCCCCACAAACAGGAAGTCTTAAAGTGTTAGGACAAGAGTTAGTGGGGGCAAAAAAAACTCAATTGGTTAAAATTAGACGGAATATCGGTTATATTTTCCAGTCTCATAACCTGTTAGAATGTTTAACCGCAAGACAAAATGTAGCCATGTCTTTAGAATTACATCCTCAATATTCTCGGGAAGAAATTAAACAAAAAACCGAAGAAATATTAGAAGCAGTAGGGTTAGGAGAAAGAATCAATTATTATCCTCAAAAGCTTTCTGGTGGACAAAAACAAAGAGTTGCGATCGCCCGTGCGTTGGTCAGTCATCCGAAGATGGTTTTGGCCGATGAACCAACCGCATCTCTTGATAGTCAATCAGGTCATGATGTGGTTAATATTATGCAAAAATTGGCCAAAGAACAAGGGTGTACTATTTTAATTGTTACCCACGACAATCGTATTTTAGACGTAGCTGATCGCATTCTAGAATTAGAAGATGGTCATCTTTTACCTGAACGTTCCTCTGTTCTCATAGCAACTCAGACAAACATTTAAGAGACTGTTTATAGATAGAATCTTAAGACGGTAGGGTGGGCAAGTCAAAGACTGATTTAAACTAACTTGACCCTTGAAAACCTTGCCCACCTTACAAAATTTGTTGTTATTATTTCTTTAGGAACGGTCTCTAAGACTTAGATCATCACTTCAACAAAATCATTACTGGTTAAATCAATAGATTGAACCCCTTTAATAATAGCTAATTCGTTGTTATTGAACATCACAGAGGTATCATTACCCACATTAGTTAAGCTGAGGGAACCGTATGTTAACCCATCCCTTAACCCAATTTGATCAACCCCTAATTCAAAATCAGCGATCGTATCGGTTCCTTGATTGCTGTCTAGGACAAAGATATCTTGGCCACCTTTACCAATACGAGTATCATTTGTAGCCAATCCTAACAGATAATCGTTACTGTCTGTGCCGATAATAGCGCGATTGCCGGTCAAGGGGTCATAAGCGGTTCCTTGTAACCCATTATCCCCATCAACTGCTAAATAATTGACCACTTCCGTTGTATGGTTGGTTTCTTGATCAAAGGTGATATCCTCTTGTACGGTTACCTCAACCCCATTAGAAGTGAGATTTTGGAACCGTAGGGCAGAGGGATCTGGTCCATCATAACTAGCAATATTAGCTAAGAAATGGGGAATATTACTAAATTCACCCCCAAAATTAATGTTAGATATGTTATGGGTGACATTGTTCCCTGTACTACCGGCTTGAAATGTTACTCCATTACTATTACCGGAACCGGAGGCAATGGCCACATAACCGATGGTTTCAGCGAGATGGGTTTCGGCGTTGCGTCCTTTAATTTCGTCTTCTTCCATCACCACCTCAAACCCGTTAGCAGTGGCGTTTTGTTGACGGGTTCGCACTAAGTCGCTTTCGTTATCCGTTTGCACTTGACTGAAGATGACAGGGGTATCAGCAAAGTCGATGTCAAAGTCAATGGTTTGCCAAGGGGTTAAGCTTTGGTTGGCCAGGTTAGCTGTTGCATCGGTGTTTAAGGTTCCTACTTCGACTAACGTTCCATCAGTCAGTTGATAGGTTCCGGCTTCAAAGACAAAATAACTCAAGTCTTCAAGGATATGGGAACCATCTTCGTTACTGGGTTCTTGGAGATAAATGTCGAAGCTATTATTGGTAACATTGGTAATGCGAGGGGTAGCCAGTTGATTCCCGTTGAAGGAGACAGAGGGGGCAAAAATGACAGGGTTATGGTAGAGGTTATCTAACGTAATGGTTTGCAGATTATGATCGAGGGTAATGGTATCAGCTTCGCCGAGAGTGAGATTGTCTCCTGTAATGATATTGGGAGCGGTTGCAAACCAATTGAGAATATCGTTGCCATCAAGGTTATGGATAGTTTCTACGAAACCGACTCCGGCTGAGGTTCCGGACCCAGCAAAGAAATCAACAATGGTTAGGTCATCAGTAGCATTACCCACACCATCTTGACTAATATCAATCAGTAAACTGCTACCAAAACGGTCGAGTCCGATGGTTCCTGCGGCAAGTTCATCTAAGGTAAGGGTTGCACCCATGAGGTTAAGAGTATCCATCCCATCAACATCTTGAATACGACTGCCGGCGGCGGTTGCAGGGTCAAAAACATAGGTGTCGTTGCCTAACCCTCCTTCAATGGTATCGGCTCCCCCTCCTCCAGTTAAGACATTATCATAGTCATTACCGATAATGGTCTCCCCAAAAGCAGTGCCGATCGCATTTTCGATAATGGTGGGACTGGCTAAAACATTGGTTCGCAATAATAATTCATCGTTACTGGTGAAGATGGTGGCGTTAGGATCGATGATTTGTAATTGTTGGAGGGATGCTCCATTTCCTACCCCAAACGCCCGTAAATCGACTCCTAAGCCTAATAAAGTGGCAACTTCGTCATCAAATGACCCACCCGTATTGGGAAACCCATCAGAGAGGAAAATTAAGTGACCGTCTCCTGGTGCGGTGTTGGAACTGTTGAAGAAGGCGATCGCTTGTTGTAGGGCTGCTTCATAATTGGTACGATTACGGCTATCTAATGATTTGAGGCGATCTTCAATATCGGGGGTGCCATTATTATCGTCATCGGTTTCAGGTTGCACCACCGGCCCCACTTGTTCAGCTTCATGTTTAAATTTAATCAATCCTAAATCTGCTTCAACCCCTAAACGAATCAACTGTTGATTAATGGCACTCAATCCAGCAATTTCAGAATCGAGAATGGTATTAGCTTGGCCGTCTTCGTTGCGATCGCTGACCGGGGTTCCTTGGAAGGGTTCTTCGGTACTTTCGGAAACGTCGATGATAAAGAGAATATCCGGTTGTTCGGAGTTTCCTAACCCCCCTAATGTCACTCGTCCATTGTTGGGACTAGGCCCACTGTGGGAGGTGGTTCCACCGGGGGTTAAATCAATGGGACAGGGATGTTGTCCGCCGGATGCGTCTAGGGTATCGATTCCACCAGGATCTTGAATCCATTGATTTCCCATGCCATTAATTTTATAGACATCATCCCCTTCTCCTCCATCGAGGACATTATTCCCTTTTCCACCCCCAAGGGTATCATTTCCGTCAAGTCCTTGAACAACGTCGTCGTCGTCTCCTCCCATCAACAAATCGTCTCCTGGTGTCCCAATGATTCCACCCACACGGACGTTAACGGTTGCGCTAGAGGTATCATTACCATCGCTGATGGTATAGGTAAAGGTATCGTAAATAAAGGGACTGGAACCACTGTTATCCGTTGGTGCGGTATAACTTAAATAATCATCGGTGGTATCGTTGGGGGTTCCATTATCGTCTAGGGTGATGGTTCCTCCTGCTGAAGAAATGGGGTCAAATGCGCTAATGTCTAGGGGATCATTATCAGGGTCGCGATCGTTACTTAATACATAGATGGGAATGGTTTGTTGGTAACCAGTGATTCCTTCATCACCCACTGCTTGGGGAGGATTATTATTAACGTCTAATCTATCAGTAAAATTGAGATTAGTATAAATAGCACCATCAACGACTGTTAGGTTAATAAGATTAGGATCGCCTCCATCACTATCGGATACATCTACAAAACCTGGACGATTTGTTTGTCTGATTTGATAATTTCCTGCTTCGATATTATTAAAATTGTACAAACCACTGCTATTCGTAAAATCAGTCGCAATAACTTCTCCATTGGTATTAACTAATTCAATCAAAACATTGTTAATACTAATATCCCCGATATCATCTTGGTTTATATCTTGTAAAACTTGACCACTAATAATCCCAAATTCATCAATAAAGTTCAGATCGCGATAAACTTCTCCATCAATAACAGTAACATCAATTAAATTAGGATCGCCTCCATCGCTATCGGATACATCAAGATAACCTAAACGATTTATTTGTCGGACTTGATAGTTTCCTGCTTCGATATTATTAAAATTATAATAACCACTGGTATTTGTAAAATCAGTAGAAACCACTTCTCCTGAAGCATTTAATAATTCTACCGTGACATTAATAATCCCCGTATCTCCAAGATTATCTTGATCAATATCTTGTAAAACCTGACCACTTATTCTACCTTGTAATTCATCGGTAAAATTCAAATCATTATAAACTTCTCCATCAATTACTGTGACATTAATTAAATTAGGATCTCCTCCATCGCTATCAGAAATATCTACATATCCTAAACGATTTATTTGTCTGACTTGATAGTTTCCTGCTTCAATATTATTAAAATTATAGTAACCACTGGTATTCG
>JAAUYH010142590.1_pt1 | contig 23521 bp, 22 predicted proteins | sample 7278061 | NCBI WGS metagenome assembly JAAUYH01 (sample SAMN14350203, study PRJNA611818) | marine sediment metagenome | isolation source: surface marine sediment (0.6m) | place: French Polynesia: Moorea | collected 2018-08 | reverse complement strand
TGACCGTATCGACCGGACTGAAACCGAGCCCCAGGTGAAACAGGTTGACGCCGTATTCCACCTCCACGTCCAATGGGACACCCTGGGTGTTCTGCATGGGTACTGAAAGGTCCATGGGGAAACCCACCAGGAACGGCGGACGCTCAATGTGAAGTCGCGGGCTGGCGTAGGGTGTGCCATTGGGATCGATCAGCCCGCCGGTGTCGCCGGGACCCTGCCAGAACGTGACGCCGCCAATGCCGGCAACCACGTCATTGTCGGTCAGGTTGGTTGCGCTGAGCGTGGCAAAGCCGGTCTCCATGGAGGTGATGGTGGCGGTGACACGACCGTCGAGGTCGGTCACGCCGGCGGGCTGGACCAGCTCGCCCAGGTTGCTCTGGATTTCGACCGTCCGACCCGGCAGCGGCTGGCCCTGGGCATCTCGAAGGGTCACGGTGACGGTGCCCTCGGTGACGCCGTCGGCGATGATATATCGCGGTTCGGACTCGATGCGTGAGCGGTTGGTGATATCAGTGCCGCTGGTCAGCCAGGGTCGGTAGCGCACCCCGGTCGTCACGCTGTCGCCGGTACCGGCGTTGAGCGTGTTGTCATTACAGACATCGGGAAACCCGGTGGCGTCGGCAGGCCCCGAGGAATCGCCCCAGAAATTCCCGATGGCGTCGACGCAGACGTTGTTGGACTGGGATATTCCCCCCAGTTGGTTACCAACAATCCTATTGTTGCGCAGGGTTTTCCGGCTGGATGACGAGGCGAGCACGCCAAATCCACCGTTATTGCCCAGCAGGCTGTCGCGCAGGTAAAAGTCGCCGGTGCCGGAGACCTGGATGCCGCTGGACTGGCTGTTGGTGATCTCGGTGTTGGCGATGCTCAGCGCCCCGGCCTGGGTCTTGGTGATCATGGCCGCATTGCCGGGATCGCCGCTGGTGCCGCCGCCCCAGGACAGGCGAACGTGCTCCAGACTGCTGTCAGCGGTACCGTTGACAAACAGGTGTCTCCAGTAGCCGCTGGTCTCGTCGATCCGCGTCAGAATGATGGGGTTGTCGGCAGTCCCCTGGGCCTTGATCGCGCCCCGGGTGCTGATATCAATAGTGCCTCCCTCGGGTATCAGGATGTGAACGCCAGGCTCGACAACCCACTCGGCGATGGTGCCCGTGCCGGGATCGGCGTTGACCGCAGTGCTGCTGCCGGTGAGCTCGTAGGGAACGCCGTGATGCCGCCAGACGCTGCTGCGCGAAATCCGGCCGTTGCCGGCGTCCAGAATCCGGATCCGGTCCGGGTTGTTGTTGGTGAAGCTGTTGTTGCCGCTGAGTGCGCCGATGGACTGGGCATCGGCCACCATGGCCACGGCCGCGGAGTCGTTGATAGTCAGGTTGGTCACCGATGCCGGAATCTCGTCAGAGTGAAACACCATGCCTACGGCGCCGCTGCGGTTGATGGTGACATGATCGATGACCGGCGCGGAAAATGCCGTGCCCGCGGTCGAGTCGTCGATGACCAGGGGCGCATAGACCAGGCCGGGGTCATCGCCGCCGCCGTCATTGAGAGTGACATAGCGCAGGGTGCTGCTGGCCAGTACCGCTGAGCGAAAAACGATCCGACCCCAGGGCATGGCGGGCGATTCTGCCTCAAAGACAATGGGTTCGGCAGCTGTGCCTATCGCGACCAGAGCCGCACCATCCTGGACATCGATGACCGCATCAGGGCACATCAGGATTTGGGAATTGGCAGCCACCGTCAGGGTGGCCTGGACCCGGATGTTGCCAGCCACGTAGATCGTTCCGGACAACTGACGATCGACATTCACATCGCTGGAAAGGTCCGGGTTGGCGCAGCTGGCGACCCCTGCAACAGACTGCCCCGGCAGGAACACAGCGGCCAATAGTCCCAGCGCCAACAACTGCCCCAATGCCGCAGACCGGCAACTTGTGAGTCCTTGCATGTTCCACCGCCTCCTGTGGCTATCCAACGAGGCCAATGCGATCAGGCCTCAGGGATAAAAAGCGCAGTTGGCGGACCTGGCCGCCACGAGACGGGAAAAAAGTGCTATTCGACCGACAGTCCGCAGAACTCCAGGTAGACCGGATTGACCGGGCCCGGCCGCATCAGTGCGTGGGCCGAGTCCATCAACGCTTCGGCGGTGTCGTTGCCTGCGGACTGCCTGGCCCTGGCCAGCAGGCAAACGCCTATGCCCTCGATGCTGGACCCGGCCAGGTTGCTCAACCGAAGGATGCGAACCGCTTCCTCGGCCGCCGATTCAGCAGCATGAGGTCGCTGCCGGTGGAATTCGCCGTAAGCGATGGACAGCAGTGGGAACGCGACATAGTAGTGGTCATCCCCATGGAGCGTCTTGTAGAGGTCCTGGGCTTTCCAGTGCAGGGGAATTGCCTCGTCGAATCGGCGCTGCCGGGTCATGGCGGTGGCCAGGTTCTGGTAGCTTCTTGCCACACCTTCGTGGACTTCTCCATGCAGTGCAATTGTGCGGCCCAGAACGTCGCGCAGCAGCCCCTCGGAGTCCGCCGCGCGCCCGGTGCGCTGGTAGTGCAGGGCAAAGTTGTTCAGGGTGGCAAGGGTCGCTTCGTGCCCTCGTCCCAGGGTCTCATCGTAGATTGCAATGGCGGCCTGAAAATTCTCCTCTGCGCCCTGGTGATCCTTCAGCGCCGACAGGGTCGATGCCAGCTGGGACCGGATGTTGGCGCTGCTCAGGCTGTTGGACCCGTAGAGCTGTTCGGAAAGGTCTCGAGCCTCGGTCAGCATGGCCACCAATTGCTGGGATGGCGTCCGCATCAAGCGGGTGGACACCAGGTTGACCACCGCGTCGACAAACGGCCGGGCAAATTCGGACCCGCCATCCCGGATTTTTTCCACGCCGGCCGCCAGCAGGTCCGCCCCCTCGTCCAGGCGCCCCAGGTTGCTCAGATGGTTGCCCATGGCGGCCTCTGCGACTCCCATTGCAGGTGCGTCATCGGCAAACATCTCGCTGGCCAGGGCCAGCTGCCGTCGATACAGCTCATCAGCCCGATCGACCTGGCCAATGGTGGCAAACTCCGAGGCCAGAAAACGCGTGCTCTCGAGCACCTGGGGCGACTTCTCGCCGTGTATGGTCTGCTCCAGTAACAGGGCCTCTTCACGCAGCGCAATGGCCTGGTCGTGCTGCCCCAGGCTCTGGTAGATGGTTGCGATTGATGCCAACAGCGTTGCGCGGATCTCTGGCTGATCTGCCAGTTGGCGGTGCACGCGCTCCAGTCCCAGATCAATGGCCTCGAGCACCGTAATCTGCTGACCACGATTCGGATCCGCCGGGGCGAAGGGGTCTGGACTGCGCAACAGTTCGACCATGAAGTCCTGGGCTGCGGTGGCCCTGATCTGCTCCTGCTGCAGGCGGTAATTGTAGCTGGTGAGCGTCAGAACATACGCCGCCACCGCCAGCAGTGCCGCCACCGTTGAAGGCAATAGCCAGGGCCGCCGGCGGATCAGCTTGGAGAGGCGGTATCCCAGGGTGTCTGGCCGGGCCGCCACCGGCTGACCCGCGAGAAATCGCTGCAGATCATCCCGCATCGCGCTGGCCGATGCATAGCGCGCGTTTGGGTCTTCATGCAGCGCCTGGGCCAGGATGGCATCAAGATCACCGCGAACCCGGGCCCGGCGGCGCGAGTCGTCCACGTACCGGCTGGCTGGACCCGACTGCTCCTGCTCACGCCGACGACCGGTGATCATTTCATACAGCACCAGTCCAACCTGGTAAATGTCGGATGCGGTAGTGACGGCCTGCCCGGATTTTTGCTCGGGGCTGCCATAGCCCGGTGTCAGCAGGGCAACACCCGTCCGCGTGCGGGGGGTGGAGCCGCCCATCACGCTGTCATCCAGCAGCTTGGCAATGCCGAAGTCCAACAGCGCTACCTTACCTTTCCTGGAAACCAGGATGTTGGACGGCTTGATGTCCCGGTGCACCACCAGTCGCTGGTGGGCGTGGTGCAACGCATCGAGGACTTCGGTGACCAGACCCACGCACGCCTCCAGCGCCAGGCCGCCGGTCCTGCAATGGTCGGTGATGGTGCTCCCGTCAACGTATTCCAGCACCAGGTAAGGCCGACCGTCGGGCAGGGCGCCGCCGTCCAGGATCTGAACAATGGCCGGATGTTCCAGGGTCGACAGGATCTGACGCTCCGCGCGGAACCGCGCGATCAGATCATCAGTATCCAGGCCCCGTCGCAGGACCTTGAAGGCCACGGTCTGGTCAAACTCGCCGTCATCCCGGCGGGCGAGGTACACCGTGGCCAGGCCGCCTCGGGCGATGGGCTCCACCAGCAGCCAGCTGCTGAACCTCTGCCCGGACAGGTCTTCTTCGGAGGCCTGGTCGCTGGCCATGGAGCGAAACAGGTCGTTGCGAATGGAATTGAAGGGATCGGCCAGTCCATCCTCGGACTCCTCGGCAGCCTTGAGCAGGCCCTCTACCGCACTGCGGACCCCGGAGGTGCCCTGACACTGTTGCTCCAGGAAGGCTTCCCGTTCGGGCCCCGACAGCTCCAGAGCTGCGGTAAAAATACGGTCAATCAGACTTTTTTGAGGATCAATCCGGCTCATTGATTTCGAGGGCACTTTTCATATAAGCCCGGGCCCGCTGGGAATCCCGTTCCACGGTCCTGACGGCCATGTCCAGGGCTTCGGCGGTTTCCGCTACGCTCATTCCCGCGAAGTACCGACATTCGATGATCCGCTCCAGGCGCGGATCGAGTTGGGCGATGTCCTTTAAAGCGCGATCCATTGCCAGAACCGCCGCGGACCCCTCATCACCAGCCATGCTGCTTTCCTTCAGCGTCACCGGCGCTTCTCCGCCTCCGCGCTTTTCTGCATTCTTTCTGCGGGCGTGGTCTACCAGCAGGTGCCGCATGACCCGGGCCGCCGCCCGCAGAAAATGGCTGCGGTCCGACCATGACCCATCGCTGCTGGCCAGTCGCAGAAACGCTTCATGCACCACTGCCGTGGTGTTCAGGGTGTGGCCGGATCGCTCGTGGCTGAGCTGAAAGTGCGCCAGCCGCTTGAGCTCGGGGTAAATGGCGGTCATCAGCTGGTCGAGCGCGCCGTCATCCCCCCGGTCCATTGCCTTGAGGATGTCCGCGATCTCCTGCTGTTGATTCTGCTCCGGCACCCGATTCAGTCTGCGATCATCCAGACCCACCGTATCGGCCAACCGGGTGAAAAGGCAAGGGGCCTGCCTGAGTCACTGTGGTAGTGGATCTGCCGGCCCGATACAATCCACCGCTTTTGTGGCGGACTATTTCCTTAAATGGATCAAGCGCAGTTCCAAAATCTGGCGGCCGAGGGTTACAACCGGATCCCGGTGTACCGTGAAGTGCTGTCGGACCTGGATACGCCCCTGAGCGTCTACCTGAAGCTGGTGGACGGGCCGTTTTCGTTCCTGTTCGAATCGGTGCAGGGCGGCGAGCAGTGGGCGCGCTATTCCATCATCGGGCTACCCGCCAGGACCGTGTACAAGGCCCAGGGAAGCCAGTTCATTCGCGAGGAGTATGGCGAGGTGGTGGACAGCCGCCGGGTGGACGATCCGCTGGCGGAACTGGAATCCATCCAGCAGGCGTTCAAGGTGCCACTGCTGCCGGAGCTGCCGTCGTTCTGCGGTGGCCTGGTGGGCTACTTCGGCTACGAGTGCATCAGCTACATGGAACCCCGGCTGGCGGACTCCAACAACGAGGACCAGCTTGGAGTGCCCGACTTCTGCATGATGCTGTGCGACGAAGTGGCGGTGTTCGACAACCAGCTGGGCCTGCTGTACCTGATTGTCTGCGTTGATCCAACGGAAAGCGGGGCCTGGCACCGGGCCAATCGGCGGCTGGATCAGCTCAGCCACCGGCTGCGCCAGTCCGGGGCGCCTTACCCGGAAATCATCGACCCCGCCAGCGTGGCTGAAAGCGACTTCATTTCCGGCTTCACCCGGGAAGGATTCACCGACGCGGTGGAACGCTGCAAGGAGTACATTCGCGCCGGAGATATCATGCAGGTGGTGCTGTCCCAGCGGCTGTCGGTGCCGTTCAAGGCCCACGCAGTGGATATCTACCGGGCGCTGCGATATCTGAACCCCTCGCCCTACATGTTTTTCCTGGATCTCAGGGACCTGCACGTGGCCGGCGCATCACCGGAAGTGCTGATGCGGCTGGAGGATGGCGAGGTCATGGTGCGGCCCATTGCCGGCACGCGCCCCCGTGGCGCCACGCCCGATGAAGACGCGGCGCTGGAACAGGAACTGCTGGCCGATCCCAAGGAACTGGCCGAACACCTGATGCTGATCGACCTGGGCCGCAACGACGTGGGCCGGGTGTCGGAAACCGGCGGCGTCAAACTGACCGACCAGATGGTCATCGAACGCTACTCCCACGTCATGCATATCGTGTCGGAAGTGCGCGGCCGGCTGCGGCCGGACGTGTCGGCCATCGACGCCCTGCGGGCCACTTTTCCGGCCGGCACCCTGAGCGGCGCGCCCAAGATCCGGGCCATGGAGATCATCGACGAGCTGGAGCCCATCAAGCGCAACGTCTACGCCGGCGCGGTGGGCTACATTGGCTGGAACGGCAACGTGGACACCTGTATCGCCATTCGTACCGCCGTAATCCACAACGGCCAGCTGCACGTGCAGGCTGGTGCCGGCATCGTGGCGGACTCCGATCCGCAGCGAGAGTGGGAAGAAACCATGAGCAAGGGCAGGGCGCTGTTCCGGGCCGTGGCCCAGGCGGCGTCGGGCCTGTAGCGCCGGTCGCCGGAATCACCCCCAACACGAGTAGAATGCCTCAATGCTGTTGATGATCGACAACTATGATTCGTTTACCTACAACCTGGTGCAATACCTGGGCGAATTGGGTGCCGAGGTGGAAGTGCACCGCAACGACCAGATCACGGTGGACGAAATTGAACATATGGCGCCCGGCAAAATAGTGATCTCTCCGGGGCCTTGCACCCCGGACCAGGCCGGCATCTCCATGGACGTGGTGCGGCGTTTTGCCGGCCGGGTGCCTATTCTCGGCGTTTGCCTGGGCCACCAGTCCATCGGCCAGGTCTACGGCGGCAAAGTGGTGCGGTCCCGAGCGGTCATGCACGGCAAGACGTCCATGATCCACCACAATGACCGGGGCGTGTTCGCGGGGCTGCCCAACCCGTTCGAAGCGACCCGCTACCACTCCCTGGTGGTGGCTGGTGATTCTCTGCCGGATTGCCTGGAACTGACGGCCTGGACCCAGCACGAAGACGGCAGTCAGGATGAGATCATGGGGTTTCGTCACCGGGACCACGCGGTAGAAGGGGTCCAGTTTCACCCGGAGTCCATCCTGACCCGCTGTGGCCACGACCTGCTCCGGAATTTCCTGGAGGCGCCGGCACAACAGGAAGCCGAATATGCGTGACATTCTCGAATCCCTGGCCCGGCGGCAGGACCTCAGCCCCGAGCAGGTCAGCCAGGCCATGAATACCATCATGGACGGTGAGGCCACTCCGGCCCAGATCGGGGGCTTCCTGATGGGGCTGCGGGTGAAGGGAGAAACCGTTGAGGAAATCGCCGCGGCCGCTGCGGTCATGCGGGAGCGGGCGGTGCCGGTGGAGGTACACCAGGATCACCTGATCGACACCTGCGGTACCGGGGGCGACGGCCGCAGCACCTTCAATGTCTCAACAGCCTGTGCTTTTGTGGCGGCGGTGGCCGGTGCCAGGGTCGCCAAGCACGGCAACCGATCGGTTTCCAGCAGCTCCGGCAGCGCTGACGTGCTGGAGGCTGCCGGCGTGCGGCTGGACCTGGCGCCCGATCAGGTGGCCGAGTGTATCCGCCGCTTCGGCGTAGGGTTTCTGTTCGCTCCGGCTCACCACGGCGCCACCCGCCACGCAGTGGGCCCGCGCAAGGAACTCGGGGTCCGGACCCTGTTTAACCTGCTGGGGCCCATGACCAACCCGGCATCAGCGCCCAACCAGGTCATGGGCGTGTACTCGGATCGTTGGGTACGGCCGGTGGCCGAGGTGCTGGGGCGGCTCGGCTCGCGCCACGTCATGGTGGTGCATTCCGAGGATGGCATGGACGAGATCAGTACCGAAGCCCCCACCCACGTGGCAGAACTGAAGGACGGCGAAGTTGAGGAGTGGACCCTGAATCCGGCCGACTATGACGTGGAAGCCTCCGGCCTGGACCAGGTCGTCGCCTACACCGCCCAGGGCAGTCTGGATTTGATCAAGGAGGCCCTGACCTCATCCAAAGGCCCGGCGGCAGACCTGGTGGCCCTCAATGCCGGCGCCGCAATTTTCGTGGCGGGAATCACCACAAACCTGATTGGCGGCATTGCGCTGGCCCGGGAAATTCAGGGTGCCGGATCGGCCTGGGCCACCCTGCGGGAGCTGGCCGCCTACACCCAGAGCCTGTGACCCAGATCGCCGTGAATGACGCGTCCGACGTATTGACCCGGATCCTTCGCCGCAAGCGCGACGAAGTGACCGAGCGCTGCGCGGACCGGTCGCTGGGTCAACTGACCGAGATGGCCCGGGACACAGCGCCATGCCGTGGGTTCGCCGCGGCGATCCGGCGGCGGGTGGCGGCGCAGCAAACCGCGGTGATCGCCGAAATCAAGAAGGCGTCCCCCAGCAAGGGCGTGATCCGGGAAGATTTCGATCCGCCCGCCATCGCCCGCAGCTACCAGGCCGGGGGCGCTGCCTGTCTGTCGGTGTTGACCGATGAGCCCTTTTTCCAGGGTTCGGACGCATACCTGAAGGACGCCCGTGCGGCGGTCGAGCTGCCGGTATTGCGCAAGGATTTCACGGTGGATCCATACCAGGTGGTCGAGGCCCGGGTGCTGGGCGCCGACTGCATCCTGCTGATCGTGGCGGCGCTGGAAGATTCGGCCCTGCAGGAGCTGTCGGAGCAGGCGGCGGAACTGGGACTGGATGTGCTGGTGGAAGTCCACGACGCTGATGAGTTGGATCGCGCTCTGGCGCACACAGCGTCACCCCTGATCGGCATCAACAACCGCAATCTGCGGACCTTCGAAACGGATATCGCCACCACCCTGGATCTGGTGGGGCAGATCCCTGATGACCGTATCCTGATCACCGAGAGCGGCATTGCCTCGGCGGCGGATGTGGCCCGCCTTCAGCAGGCCGGTGTTTACGGGTTCCTGGTCGGAGAAGCCTTCATGCGGGCGGAAGACCCGGGTCAGAAGCTGGCGGAGCTTTTCAGCACCGCGAAGGCCTGAGTTCGGCTATCAGGCGCCCAGCGCGGGTGGCGGAGTCGAGTCCCTGGCGCCAAACACCACTATGGTCTTGCCGGCCACATCGATCATGCCTTCTTCTTCCAGGCCCTTGAGGACCCGCCCAGCCATTTCCCGGGAGCAGCCGACGATGCGGCTGATCTCCTGACGTGAGATCTTGATCTGCATGCCATCTGGATGGGTCAGCGCGTCGGGTTCCTTGCAAAGGTCCATCAGGGTCCGGGCCACCCGTCCCTGGACGTCCATGAATGCCAGGCGCCGGACCTTGCGGCTGGTGTGCAGCAGACGGTCGGTGAGCTGGCGGCCGATGGCGTAAAGGATGTGGGGGCACTCTTCCTTGAGTTCGGTTTCGAACAGCTGGCCCATACGTCCATAGCTGATCTGGGCCAGCTCGCAGGGCGTGCGGGTGCGGACCATGACCTCGCGTCGTTCCGGTTCCACGTAAAGGCCCATTTCGCCGATGAAGTTGCCGGGGTTGAGGTAGGCCAGGATCAACTCGCGGCCTTCCTCGTCCTCTACGCTGACCGTGACTGACCCCTCCACTACGTAGTACAGGGTGTCGGCCAGGTCACCGGGCCGGATGATGGGAGTCTTGTTGGGAAATTTGCGCCGGTGACAGCAGCGCAGAAAGCGCTCGATGGCGGTTTCGTCGTACTTGAAGAAGCCCCGGTTTTCAGGCTGCAGGTCCATCCAAAAAGCCCCATGGTCCAGCTAAGCTCGGTTGTTTGTAACGTAAATCCTGAGGGCGCGCAAGTAAGTTGTTGTTTATTAATGCCTTCGGCTGCTGGCGAGGTAGTGGCGGAATGGGCCGGAGGAGGTCACCTCGCGCCCTATGGGACGGTCAAAACCGGTAGGCCAGCCACTTCATGATCCGGGCCGTCTGCTGCATGGCCATGCGTACCGGTTCCGGCAACTCCGAGCCCCCGGCCTCCCGCGCTTCCTCGCCGTGCCGCGCTTCGTCGTCGGCCATCTGCTGAACGATGGCCCGGCTGCGACTGTCGCTGTCGGGGAGCTGCTCCAGGTGATCTTCCAGGTGGGCCTCAACCTGGCGCTCGGTTTCCATGACAAAGCCCAGGCTCCAACGGTCCCCCGACAATCCGGCGACGGCGCCAATGGCGAAAGAGCCCGCGTACCACAGGGGGTTGAGTTGGCTGGGGTAACTGCCCAGCTCACTGAGACGCTGCTCACACCACGCCAGGTGGTCGGTTTCCTCCGCGGCAGCCGCCAGCATGTGGTCGCGGATGGCCGGATCCCGGGCGGTCAGTGCCTGGCCGTTGTAGAGCGCCTGGGCACACACCTCGCCGGCATGGTTGATGCGCATCAATCCGGCCGCGTGTGCCTCTTCTGCCGGGTCCAGTTCCGCGCCGCTGTCGTCTCCGGCCGGGTTGGGGACATTGGTGCCGGTACTGGCAAAAGACGTCTTGAGGCCCTGGTCCAGCTGGTCCAGCAATCGATCCATTAGTGTCAGTTCACGCATCAGGCAAATATGAAGGCAGCCCGCGGGGACTGCAAGGGGCGGCAGGAAGTGTGAACAACTGTCCTCGATCGGGTTCGTCGCAGGGGGTTGTTTGCCACAATTCGCCCGAATTCCCGGCGACTGATTCCGGGGGGGTTGTTCACGCGGCTCGCGCACCCATGTTGTGAGCTGCGGTTTCACCCATTTGGAGACGACACGATGATGCGACAAATTTCTTCTGTTTCTTCCGCTGCTCTGCTGGGCCTGCTGTTGGCCACCGGTGCCCAGGCCGAGGACGAATCCGGCTGGTCCGGCAAAGGAGCCGTTGGCGTGGTGGCCCAGCGCGGTAACTCGGAAACCGAGACCATCAGTATCAGCGCGGAGCTGATCAACAACCTGGAGCAGTGGCGCCATACCCTGGGCCTCAACACCCTGAATGCGTCGGACGATGGCGTCGACACCGCCGACCGGCTGGAAATCTACGGTAAGACCGACTACAAGATCAGCGACACCAGCTTCTGGTTTGCCAGCCTGCGATACGAAGACGACGAGTTCAGCCAGTTCGATTCCCAGGCCACCCTGGCCGCGGGGTACGGCCGCCAGCTGCTGAAGCGGGAAAACCACGTGCTGACCGGCGAAGTGGGCCTGGGTTACCGGCGGGCGGAGCTGCGCGCTTCGGGCGAAACGGAAACCGACCCCATTCTGCGCGGCACCCTGGCCTACCGCTGGGATATTTCTGAGACCGCGGCCCTGACCAACAACTTGCTGGTGGAAGCCGGCTCCGACAACACCTTCGCCAAGAATGTGACGGCCATCACCGCGGATATCGCCAACAACTTCGGCATCCAGTTCGCCTACGAAGTGCGGCACAACACCGAGGTGGACGATCCTGCCGAGAACAGCGATTTTGTCACCACGGTCAACCTGGTTTACTCGATTAAATAGCCAGCCGGGTGCGCAGTCCGGCGGATCCCACGCCGGGTAATCTTCGGTTGCTGCGTAAGTGGTTGAATTGGCGGGCATTTGCCCGCCGATTCAGATGCGGTGGCGGGTATTGCATAACGCGCCCGCATCCAGTAGTATTCCCGCCCTTATTTTGTCCGATTCCGGAACAGGCAGCGCCAGCGGGCGCACAAGACCTCAGCCGGATCTGAAGAAAGGAATTCCAATGAAGACTTTCAGCGCCAAGCCGCACGAGGTAGAGCGCGACTGGTACATCGTCGACGCCGAGGGCAAGACCCTGGGCCGCCTGGCCACTGAGGTGGCGCGCCGGCTGCGCGGCAAGCACAAGCCGGTGTACACGCCGCACGTGGACACGGGCGACTACATTGTCGTGGTCAATGCCGAAAAAATCGGCGTGACCGGCAAGAAGATGGACGACAAGATGTACTACCGCCACACCGGCTACATCGGCAACCTCAAAGAAATGAACCTGAGCACTATGCTGGAGCGTCACCCGGAGCGCGTCATCGAGACCGCGGTCAAGGGTATGCTGCCCCGGAATCCCCTGGGCCGCGCCATGTTCCGCAAGCTGAAGGTATACAAGGGTGCTGAGCATCCGCACCAGGCGCAGCAGCCCCAGACTCTGGACATATAAGACATCACCATGGCTATCGAACAGTACTACGGAACCGGGCGACGCAAGTCTTCCGCCGCTCGCGTTTTTATTCGTCCCGGCAAGGGCGACATCACCGTCAACAAGCAGCCGCTGGATAACTATTTCGGGCGCGAAACCGCTCGCATGATTGTGAAGCAGCCCCTGGAAGTGACCGGACTGGGCGAGCGCTTTGACATCTACTGCACCGTCTCGGGCGGCGGCAGCAGCGGCCAGGCTGGCGCCATCCGCATGGGCCTGACCCGCGCGCTGATGGAATACGACGACACCCTGCGCCCCGATCTGCGTAAGGCGGGCTTCGTCACCCGCGACGCCCGGGAAGTCGAACGCAAGAAAGTGGGCCTGCATAAGGCTCGCAAGGCGACGCAGTACTCGAAGCGTTGATCTGATCAGACTGCCTTCGGGCAGAATCGAAAAGCCCGCGCATGTCGCGGGTTTTTTTTGGCGATGGGGAACGCGCCCGTTGGGCGCTGGGGAACGCACCCTGCGGGTGCTAGGAAACGGCCGCATACGCGACCTGGGAAACGCGCGCTTTGCGCGCTGGGAACAGCTGCAGGTCTTCGCCAAGCCAGGGCAATGTATCCCCGCGGAAGACGAATTGCTGGTGGAATTCCATCAGTCTTTCCGAAGCGTCCCAGCGCGAAGCGCGTTCCCCAGGTCGCGTATGCGGCCGTTCCCCAGCGGCCGCAGGTCGCGTTCCCCAGCTTGCGTAGCAAGCGTTCCCCGAGCAAAGCTCAAAACATCTCCGGGTCCACTGGAAATTGGTGCTCCAAATGCCTGTGGTAGCTGAATTTAATGCCCAGAAATTTGCCAACCGACCGGCAGCCGGGCATATTTGCTGCGTGAACGTCGATATCGCCACCCTGGGCAAGCTGTATCCGCTGGATACCCTGCAGGATGCCCACCTGGAACTCCTTGCCGAGAAGTGCGAAGTGCGCGACCTGTCGCGCAATGAAATTCTGTTTGAGCAGGGCGACAACGATGGCCGCACTGTGTTCCTGCTGTCGGGGCGTGTGGTTGGGGTTTACCAGGACGGGCGGGAACGGGAGTTTCATGGCGATTCCCAGACCACCCGCTATGCGGTAGGTGACTTTCAGCCGCGTCGTTTCACCGCCAGGGCCGCCAGTACGAGGGTCCGGCTGGTCACTTTCGATCGGGACTTCCTGGAGAAAGTGGTGACATGGGACCAGATCAGCCGGTCCCCCCAGTTCACCATGCAGGATGGAACCGCCGAGTGCGCCCAGTGGGTGTTTCGCATGCTGGAAAGCAAGGCCCTGCTTAAACTTCCCGCGGGGAATATCGAACGGATGTTCGACCGTTTCGACGAGATCGAAGTGGCGCCCGGGGACACGGTGATTACCGAAGGGGACGAGGGCGACTTTTTCTACGTCATCAAGGAAGGCGAATTCCACGTCATCAAAAGCGAAGACGGCCACGGCAAGCTGGTGGCTTCACTGGCCAAGGGTGACAGCTTCGGTGAGGACGCACTGACGTCCAACGAGCCTCGTAATGCTACCGTCAAATCGCATACCGCTGGTCGCCTGATGCGTTTAGGCAAAGAGGACTTCGGAGAACTGCTGCGGCACCCGGTGGTGGAGTGGGTCACACCCGGGCAGGCCTCGGCCCTGCTGGAGCTCGGCGCTGAGCTGCTGGACGTGCGTATGAAAGAGGAACACCAGCGAAGTTCCCTCAACAACAGCATCAATGCCCCGCTGTTTCGACTGCGTGAGGAGGTGGCCGGCAAGCCGGAAGCCACCAGCTTCGTGGTGTACTGCGAGACCGGTGAGCGCAGCGCCTCGGCGGCGTTTATCCTGTCCTCCCTGGGCTACCGGGTATTTGCCCTGCGTGGCGGGCTGGCCAGCGTGGCGCGGCAGCTCAACATGATCAAGGAAGAGTCCTCACCAGTCGCGAACGCCTGATCCCTGGGCTTCGATCACCAGGTCCGCACCGCGTCGGGCAAACAACCCAACGGTAACCACGCCAGCCAGGGCGTTGATCTCCTGCTCCAGGGCCACCGGGTCGGTAATGCTGAGATTGTGGACGTCCAGGATCAGATTGCCGTTGTCCGTCTCGAAGCCTTCCCGCAGCTCCGGCTGACCACCCAGACTGACCAGCTGGCGGGCTACGTAGCTGCGGGCCATGGGGATCACTTCAACCGGCAGGGGAAAGCGACCGAGGACGTCCACCACTTTGGTGTGGTCGACGATACAAATGAAACGGCGGCTGGCTGCGGCGATAATCTTCTCCCGGGTCAGCGCACCGCCACCGCCTTTGATCATGCGTTTGTGGGCGTCCACCTCGTCGGCGCCGTCGACATACAGCTCAAGGGTCCCGGCGTTATTCAGATCCGAGACGGTGACGCCGATGGATTTCAGCCGCTCGGTGGTGGCCTCGGAGCTGGACACCGCGGCCTCCAGCTGCAGGCCGGATTCGGCCAGGGCGTCGATGAAACAGTTGACCGTCGAGCCGGTGCCGACACCCAGGACCATGCCGTCACGGACGTGGGTCAGGGCGGCTTCACCGGCCAGCCGCTTAAGCTGATTCTGGTCCATCATTCGGCCTTTACTATGCGGTCCCAGTGTTTCTTCTCCACCGGCATTACCGACAGGCGGTTGCCTTTGCGGGTCAGGGCGAAGCCGTCCAGGCCTGGCATGGCCTTGAGCTCCTGCAGGCTGATGGTGCGCTTGAGTTTACGCTTGAGCTTGATGTCTACCATCAGCCAGCGGGGGTTGTCCGGGTCACTCTTGGGATCGTAGTACTTGGCGTCGGGATCAAATGCCGTGTGGTCGGGATAAGCCTCTTTGACCACCTCGGCGATGCCGACGATGCCGGGCACCTTGCAGTTGGAATGGTAGAAGAATACCTGGTCACCTTTTTTCATGCCGTCCCGCATGAAGTTACGGGCCTGGTAGTTGCGCACGCCGTCCCAGTGTTCGGTCTTGCGCGGCATCGCCGCCAGGTCGTCGATGCTGAACGCATCGGGTTCGCTCTTGACCAGCCAGTAGTTCATGCATTCGCTCCGGGAATCGAAGGCGGCAGTGTAGCAGCGCCCCGGCCGGTTCTGAACCGGATCAGTCCGTGGTCCCGGCTTGAATCCACTCGGCCTCGGTGACGACGGCGTGCAGGGGGATGTCCCAGGGCTGGGGATCAATGTCGCCGACTTCCTGGAAGCCGAAAGCCACTCCCAGCAGCCGGGGACCCTTGACGGTGCCGCGAACAAAGTGGAAAGCGCGGTCATAGAAGCCGGCGCCCATGCCAATACGGTTGCACTGGCGGTCGAAGGCCACCAGGGGACACAGCACCAGGTCCAGTTCGCCGGCGGGAAGCGCGGTCCCTTCGGTCGCGGGTTCATCGATACCGTATCGGTTTTTCACCAGTGGGCAGTCCGGCTCCCATGGTACGAAGGCGATGTTGTTGTCATTGACTACCGGCACGAAAACGCTCTTGTCGTCCGAATGGGCGCCGTGCAGAACCGCGCGCGGATCTACCTCTCCCCTGAACGGAAGGTAGGCGGCAACACGGGAAGCGATGGCGTAATCGGAGCTTTGCAATACACGCCGGCATATAGCCTGTGACCAATGCAGGTGCTGGTCCTCATCGAGTGAGCGGCGTCGCTGCTTGATCTGTTGGCGCAGGGTCTGGATGGAATTCACGGCCACGGTTGGCAAGAAAATGCCATCCCTGGTTCGTGATCACGACACGCCTCCAGGCCACGGCTGGCATAAAAAATGCCATCCTCCACATGTGCCGATGCGCGTTGGCGACCTTGAACCAATGGTTCAGGTGGGGCGACTCCCGGGTCCTAAGGCTTTCCGCTCCTGGCGGACATGCACACGGGATTCCGTTCTGTAACCCCTAGGTCAAAAAAAACAGGGTCAAGGCATTTGCATTGGCGCTGTCGAACACCGCAGAGGATGACGTAAGGGTATTGTAGCCCATTGGGCTGTGCAGGAAACATCAATTGGGCAGGTTCCTGGGCCGGCCGGCGGCTCAGTCCAGGCGCGCGTCGTCCAGCCGGTCTCTCAGGTTACGGATCTTGCCGGCCACGTTTTCAGAGATGTTGGCTTCACGCTGGCGTGCGTCCAGCAGCTCATTGGCGATGTTCAGCGCCGCCAGGACAGCGACTTTCTCCACCCCGACCAGGTTGCCGCTGTCGCGCATGCTGCGCATCTGCTGATCCAGGTAGTCAGCGGCATCCAGCAGCTGCCGCCGCTCGCCCGGGTCGCAGGCAATGCGGTATTCACGATCCAGGATATTGACGGAGACCGCTTCCTTCTGGCTCAAGTGCTTTGCTCCAGGGATTTCAGGCGGGTGATCATGGCTTCAACGCGGTTTCTCGCCTGCTCATTCTTGGCCACCAGGTTGGCGCGCTCGGTGACCAGGGCTTCCTGGCTGGCACGCAGAGATCGGTTCTCTTCGCGCAGGCGATCCAGCACCCCGAGCAGGGCCTCAACCCGCTCTTCCAGTGCCAGCAGATCTTCCACGGTGGCTTCGATCTTCCCCATAATCGGGCCAAGCATAGTTTGAAGTTAAAGCGGGGTCAACAATATCAGGGCTATACGGCGGATTTTTCAGGATATTTTGCTGACTACCCAGGTGTCCCGAACGGCCCCGCGTCCGCCACCGTGGAGGCAGGAATCCTGTTAAAATTCCGCCATGGAAACCCACCCCAGTTATGACACCCTCAGCGCCCTGCTGGACCGGGAAGATCTGACAGAGACCCCGGCGGAGCTGCAGGGCCGCCTCAGCGCCCAACTGAGCGTCAATCCGGGCATTGAATGGTCGGCCTGGGTCAGCGCCGCCCTGGGCCCGGAGTTTGCCCCGAGAGTGCTGGCGGAAGACCTGGAGGACGCCCTGCGGCATCTGTTCACCTGGACCCTGGAAGGATTGAGCGACCCCCAGCTGGGGTTCGTGCTGTTCCTGCCCGATGACGATGAATCCCTGCAGTACCGCACCGAGGCACTGGCCACGTGGTGCCAGGGGTTTGTCGCCGGGTTGAGCCAGTGCGGGGTGGGCCCTGACACCGGCCTGGCCGGTGATGCCGGGGAGTACCTGGACGACCTGTCGGAGATCTCCCAGGCCGATTTCGGCACCGAGGGCAGCGAAGACGACGAAGTGGCTTATACCGAACTGGTGGAGTACGCCCGGGTTGGCGCCATGTTTATTTTTGCCACCCTGCACGGTCCTGTCCTCGGCGAGACCGTCCACTGACATGATCAACCAGAAAGAGTTTGCCAGACGCAGGCGTCAGCTGATGCGCACCGTGGGCGAAGGCGCCATGGTGGTGGTGCCTGCGGCGCCGGTGCGCCAGCGCAACAGCGACGTTGAGTATCCCTATCGCCAGAGCAGTGATTTCCATTACCTGTGCGGCTTTCCCGAGCCCGACGCCGTGCTGGTACTGATACCGGGACGCGCCCAGGGTGAATCGGTGTTGTTCTGCCGGGAAAAGGACCCGGAGCGGGAGACCTGGGATGGGCCCATGGTGGGGCTGGAGGATGCCTGTAGCGAATTCGGCATGGATGATTCATTTCCCTACAGCGACATAGACGACATCCTGCCAAACCTGATGGAAGGCCGGGAACGCCTGTATTACAGCCTCGGTCGGGAAAAGGACTTCGACCAGCGCGTACTCGAGTGGGTGGCTAAGGTACGCCAGCAGGTGGGCAAGGGGGCGCGTCCGCCGGAAGAGTTTGTGTCCCTGGACCATCACCTGCACGACATGCGGCTGTACAAAAGCCGTAGCGAAATCGCCAGCATGTCCAGGAGCGCAAAGATCGCTGGAGAAGGTCACCTGCGCGCCATGCGTGCCTGCCGGCCGGGCGTCACCGAGTACGAGCTGACGGCAGAGCTGCTGTTCAGTTTCCATCGGCACCAGGCCCAGCCGTCTTACCAGCCGATCGTGGGTGGCGGGGCCAATGCCTGTGTGCTGCATTACATACGCAACAGCGAGCCCCTCAACGACGGAGACCTGGTGCTGATTGACGCGGGCGCCGAGTATGACCACTACGCCTCGGACATCACCCGCACCTTCCCGGTCAACGGCCGATTCACAACGGCCCAGCGGGACATCTACCAGGTGGTGCTGGAAGCCCAGGAAGCGGCCATTGCCGCGGTCCAGCCCGGCAACAGTTGTCAGGCGCCCCACGACGCTGCGGTCAAAGTGATCCGCAAGGGACTTGCTGCCCTGGGAATTACCACCGGACGCGGCCGCAAGAAGCCGGAGGGCGAGGCGTACCGCAAATATTTCATGCACAAGACCAGCCACTGGCTGGGCATGGATGTCCACGATGTCGGGGATTACCAGATCGACGGCCACCCCAGGGAGCTGGAAGTTGGGATGGCGCTGACGGTGGAGCCGGGCGTGTACATCCAGCCCGACGCCCGGGTGCCAAAAGCTTTTCGGGGCATTGGCATCCGTATCGAGGACGACGTGGTGGTCACCCGCAATGGTCCGCGGGTGCTGTCCAGCGGCGTGGCCAAGACCGTGGACGAGATTGAGAGCGTGATGGCATGACTGCCTCCAGCGACCTGCGCTATGACGTGACCATTGTCGGCGGCGGCCTGGTGGGGGGCAGCCTCGCCCTGGCCCTCACCGCCATCGGACTCAAGGTCGCCCTGGTAGAACGCGTGCCGCTGCGGGACGTGGGCAAGGCCAGCTACGACGACCGCACCCTGGCCCTGTCCCTGGCCTCGCGCAGGATTTTCGAGGGCATCAGTCTGTGGCCGGGGCTGGACGACGGCGTCACGCCGATTCGCAAGGTGCATGTGTCCAATCGAGGCCACTTCGGCACGGTGACATTCGAGGCCTCGGAATACGGTCTGGAAGCCCTGGGCTATGTGGCGGAAGGCCGGGTCATCGGCGGTGCCGTTGCGGCTGAATTGCCCCGTCGTGACGGACTGGATCTCTACATCCCGGCGGAGGTCAAGGCGCTGGATACCACCCGTGGTGGGGCCACGGTGGCCCTGGCCACCGATGACGGCAGCCTGGTACTTCGCTCGGCACTGGTGGTGGGTGCAGACGGCACCCATTCCACCATTCGTGCCCTGATGGGCCTGCCGGCGGAAACCCACGACTACGGACATACCGCTGTGATTGCCAACGTGACCCCCCGACATGATCATGCAGGTGTGGCCTATGAACGAATGACCACCAGCGGCCCACTGGCGGTGCTGCCCCACGTGAACGGGCGCTGCGGCATAGTCTGGTGCACACCCTCCAGCCAGGCCCAGGATGTGCTGGACCTCAGCGACGCCGATTTCCTGCAGGGTCTGCAGCAGCGCTTTGGCTACCGGCTGGGACGATTCCAGAAAGCCGGCGCCCGGGCCAGCTACCCCATATCCCGGCTCTACGCCGCCCGCCAGGTGGGTGAGCGCAGCCTGATCATCGGCAATGCCGCCCACACCATTTACCCGGTGGCCGCCCAGGGTTTCAACCTGGGCCTGAGGGACGTGGCGCTGCTGACGGAGCTGGTGGCCGACGCGGCCGGCGGCGACATCGGCAGCCCGGATCTGCTCGAGCGCTACCAGCAGTTGCGTGCCCGGGATCACCAGCGCATGGTCCAGTTCACCGACGGGATGATCCGGGTCTTTGCACCCGACCTGCTGGGTTTCAATGCCCTGCGCAGCGCCGGCCTGGTGGCCCTGCAGACGCTGCCGTTTCTCAAGAACGCCCTGGCGCGCCGGACTCTGGGTCTGGGCGGACACGTGCCCAGGCTGGCCCTGGGCGAAAACCTGGGCCAGATCTCGGGTGATGATTCGAAGGATTCTGGCCATGGCTGATCCTGCCATCATTGTGGTTGGTGGTGGGCTGACCGGAGCGGCGACTGCCCTGGCCCTGGCCGAGGCAGACTGGCAGGTCACCCTGGTGGAGTCCGGCAGTCGGCCGCAAACCGTTGCCCCCGACCAGGCGCCGTTGATCCGCGTGTCCACTTTGAACCCTGCCGTCCGCAACATGATGGAACGGCTGGGCGCCTGGCAGCTGCTGCCCGAGGCCAGGGTGGGCAAGGTGGATCAGATGCGGGTTTGGGAGCGCAGCGGCAGCGAACTGGTGTTTTCCGCCGAGGATGCCGGACTGCCCCGTCTGGGCAACGTGGTGGAAAACGAAACCCTGCGGGCCGCACTGTGGCAGCGGCTGACGGAATTTCCCAACGTCGACTTACGCACCGGCGTCGCGGTGCGCCGGGTGGACGACGGCGATCGCCGCCTGCGGGTCACCCTGGAGAACGGCGACCGGTTCCACTGTGCCCTGCTGCTGGCTGCGGATGGGGCACGGTCTCCCATTCGTGAGTCCGCCGGCATCGAGTGTTCCACCTGGGATTACGGACAGAATGGCCTGGTGATGACCGTTGAAACCGGCAGCAGTCACGAGAATACGGCCTGGCAGCGATTCCTGCCCGACGGCCCGCTGGCATTCTTGCCGCTGCCCGGCAACCGTTGTTCCATCGTCTGGTCCCTGCCCACTGCCGAAGCTGAGGACGGGCTGGACCAATCGGCGGAGGAATTGCAGGAGGCGCTGAAGACCGCCTTCGAGGGCCGGCTGGGTGATGTCCGAATCGTTTCGGAACGTGGCGCCTTTCCACTGCTGCGCCGCAGTGCGGAGCGGTTTGTCTCGGGCCGGGTGGTGCTGCTGGGTGATGCCGCCCACACCGTCCATCCCCTGGCCGGGCAGGGGGCCAACCTGGGCCTGCTGGACGCGGCGGCACTGGCCGAGGTGCTGGAGCGCGGGCGGCAGCGTGGCCTGCAGCCGGACCACCCGACACCGCTGCGCCAGTTCGAACGCTGGCGTCGCAGCGACGTGGAGATCATGGCCGAATCACTCCATCAGCTCTGGTTTCTCTATCGCTGGCGGGTACCGCCGTTTCCTGCGGCGCGGCAGTTCGGCACGCGTCTGATCAACCGCAACCGCTGGCTGCGCCGTCGCCTGATCGATCACGCCTCGGGCTTCGGCGGACGGGTGCCCCGACTGGCGCAACCACAGGTCTGAGCAAGGCGACCCGGTCGGCATCGGCGGTTTGACCTGGCCGGCAGATTCAGTCAAGACTGGCCCCGTGTCCGCTATCCAAGATCTTGAACGCCTGCTGAAGGACCAGCCCGATACCGAGCTGATCGAACTGCTGATCCTGGATATGGGTGGGTGTTTGCGTGGCAAACGCATTCCGCCGGCGGAGTTCGCAGATGTGTTTGAGTCGGGATTCAACATTCCCGGCGGTACGGTCATGTTCGACAGCCTGGGCAACACCTGCGACCGGGTACCCTACGGTACCGCGGACGGTGACCCGGATGTTCAAGCCCGGGTCATTGCCGGAACGCTGGCACCCTCTCCGTGGGCGCCGCGGCCTTCCGCCCAGGCCCTGTTCAGCCTGTACGACCGCGATGGCTCGGACTACTTCGCCGACTCCCGACACCTGCTGCGGCGGGTGCAGCAACGGCTGGGGGCGAAGGGTCTGACGCCGGTGATGGCCATGGAGCTGGAGTTTTACCTGCTGGACGCTGCCGGCGACCAGCCGGCCCCGAGGCTGCCAGCCATTGCCGGCACCAACCAGGGGCAGAAAGGTGAGCAGACCTACAATCCCGACGATCTGTGGCAGGTGGACGCATTCGCCGCCGAGCTGAACCAGGTATGCCAGGCCCAGGGCGTGCCGGTCAGTACAGCCATTTCGGAATTCGGACCGGGCCAGTTCGAAGTCAACCTGCACCACGTGGACGACCCTCTGAGGGCGGCCGATCACGCCATGCTGCTCAAGCGAGCGGTCAAGGCCGTGGCCCTGAAGCACGGCCTGGTGGCCTGTTTCATGGCCAAACCCTTTGCCGAGTCCGCCGGCAACGGGCTGCACCTGCACGTGAGCCTGGTAGACGAGTCCGGCCGGAATTTTTTCAGCGGCGGGGAAAGTCGCAATGCCGCACCACCCTTCGCGCCCGGGCTGCGCCACGCCGTGGCCGGATTGATTGCGTCCATGGGTGACGCCATGGCTGTCTTTGCACCCAACGCCAATTCCTATCGGCGGCTGCGGCCGGATTTCTATGCACCGGTGATGTCCAACTGGGGCACCAATCATCGCCAGGTGTCACTGCGGATTCCCCTGTCCGGCCCCGAGGCGACCCGCATTGAGCACCGCACCGCGGGCGCGGACGCCAATCCATACCTGGTGGCTGCCGCCGTGCTCATGGGCATCGACTCTGGACTGAAAGCTGGAGCGGAGCCGCCGGCCATGGTGGAGGAGGGCGAGGAAGTGAACCTGGAGGTCAACCTGCCGATTCGCTGGAACGAAGCCCTGGACCGCTTTGCCGCCAGCGAATTGATAGAGGACTACTTCGGCCAGCAGTTCCAGCAGGCCTACGAAGGGGTGCGCCGCACCGAAGAGCAGCGGTTCCACAACGAGGTGACGGCACTGGACTACCAGTGGTACCTGCGCCAGGTGTAGCGGGCGAACCCAGGCTGGTCGATACGGTCCAAGAGGCCGGGAGGAAGCAAACATGACGCAAATCCGCTTTGGGCAATTCAGGTTTGACCAATCGCGACTGCAGCTGACCCGCCGGGGCAAACCTGTTGCTCTGCGGCCTAAGGCAGCCCTGGTGCTGGGCTTGCTGCTTGAGCGCCGCGGCCAGCTGGTCAGCAAGGATGAGCTGATAGCGCGGGCCTGGAACGGCCGACTGGTCCAGGATCAGACCCTGTTCCAGACGATCAGCGAACTGCGACGGTTACTGGAGCCTGACCAGGACATCGTCAACATACCCAACAGCGGCTATCGCCTGGTGGCGGCCAGGCAGTGGACGCCCCAAGCCAGCACCGCGTTACGCTGGCTGCCCGCCATGCTGCTCGTGCTGCTGGTTGGGGGCAGCGTGGAACACTTTGCCTCCGAAACCGGCAGCCAGGCGGTTCACGCGTCGCCTGCCATCCGGGCATTCTCCATGGGCATGGCGACTTTGGATCAGCCGGAGCGTGCCCGCCGCTATTTTGAAATTGCCGCGGGTGAAAACCGCGGATTCCTCGAAGCCCGCCTGATGCTGGCGGAAGCCCTGTTCAGCCAGCAGCAATGGGCCCAGGCCCACGCCGAGGTTGCCCAGGTGCTGGCGCTGGCGCGGCAGCAGCAATCGCCGTATGTGGAAGCCGGCGCCATGGACCTGCTGAGCCGGCTGAGCGAGAAGGCCGGCGCCCGGGATGATGCACTGCACTGGGCAGAGCAGGCCCTGGATACGGCCACG
>JAAUYH010166105.1_pt1 | contig 23522 bp, 17 predicted proteins | sample 7278061 | NCBI WGS metagenome assembly JAAUYH01 (sample SAMN14350203, study PRJNA611818) | marine sediment metagenome | isolation source: surface marine sediment (0.6m) | place: French Polynesia: Moorea | collected 2018-08 | reverse complement strand
GAACAGCTCATGTTCAAGAAGGGTTACCTGGTGTATCGGCTGGACGGCGACAATATTCGCCACGGCTTAAACTATAACCTGGGCTTCTCAGCGGAGGACCGAAAGGAGAACATCCGTCGTATTTCGGAAGTTGCGAAACTAATGGGCGACGCTGGTGTCATTGTCCCTTCAGCTTTCATCTCGCCGTACAAGGCTGATCGACAATCCGCGCGCGAGATCCATGAAAAGGCTGGTATTCCATTCGTCGAGGTGTATGTGGACGTACCGCTTGAAGTGGCGGAATCACGCGACCCGAAGGGCCTCTACAAGAAGGCACGCGCGGGTACCATCAAGAACTTCACCGGTATCGACGCACCATATGAGGCTCCGGATGCGCCGGAAGTGACAATCGACACGAGCAAACTGACCGTGAACGAGTGTGCACTCAAAATCCTCGAGTATTTGGTGGAGAAGGAGATCGTGGAGAACCGCCCCGATGAGGGTAAGGAGGTGAATGGAAAGGCGGTGGCTACGAACGGTACGTCTGTAAACGGCAAGAAGGTCGACGAAGCTGCGGCTCCGGAGGCCACGGCAGAACCGGCGAAGTAAGGTAAATATGACTACACTCGTTCAAGTGAACGATTACGACAGAAACGAATCGGAACGACACGGACTCGAGCGCGGACGACGGACGAAGTGGCTCGCGGCGTTTTCGTTGCGTGCGAGTGGAATTCATAGATTTGCGTTCGAAGACGGAGAAGACCTCCACCGTATGTACGTACTGGTTGATATGCGTAAACCAAGTTGTTCACTGAGCGACTACTTCACTTATCCCCTGATTTTGCGACACACGTGGGACGATTCCCAAACATTGCGAACCCTACGCCTTTGCTGCCATGGTTGCGTTCCCTTGCCCCATCCATCCCCCAACATGTCCGCGCACTATTCACTGCCCGGTACAATGGGCACAAGTTCGAGCAGCGACCGCAGCAGCAGATCATTTCGAATCAGTACCGTTTGTCACGCTTCCGCTCGTTCGCTTCGCAGCTTACAAATCACAATTCGATTTCACTATTCTGAACAGAGGCGAATTTATTACCAACCCAGCCGACGACTACGGTATTCGGAACAGAAGTAGAATAACTATTGTTTCATGCGACACAACTCAAGCATGCTTACTGACCTGGTCCCCCAAACAGTCTCGGAACGTTTCCAACCGGCGTCCCCCAATACTCCACGCACTGCACCGAGTCCTCAATGTAATTCGATACGAATTGCTTGCCCTCGTCAGGCCCACAGGTGGCCCGTCCCTCCATGGGCGCGGAGTTGCGCTCCGCCTGGCGCTTGAGCTGTGCCTCACGCTCCTCCTTCATCATCGCCGCATAGTCCAGAAACGCACCGGTCTCTGCAGCAGTTACGGGGATCAAGCGCTCCTCCTCGATGGCCTCCTTCGTCATGGGCGGAATGTCAAGCGCGCCGATGCTGCTGGTCTCGCCGGCCCAATTCTTCGGCAGCACCGTGGAGAAGCTGCGGTTCTCGTACGTCTCCACGGGTCGCTCGACGTAGTGGCGCAGCGGTGCATTCTCGAGCGGGTCCTGCCCCGACGGGATGCCAGGCGGCAGGTCGAGTTCCGCCCTCGGTCCACGACGCCCACATGTTCCGTTACGAGCTACCCGCGTACCGGCGAAGCTCTTCACACTCAATGGTGCGCCGACAAATGCCATCATGATCGCTGTGGGAGGAGACTGACCGACGCCACGCTGCGAGCAGTAAAACGAATCGATTACTAGCAGTCGATAACTGAGATTGTCAGGAAGTATAGATAACGAAGAGAATCAGGATTTCTCACGAAATCTCCGGAGGTAAATCCGATTTTTCGAAAACCGTAACTTCATATTTCCAAATATAGGTTCAGTCAACACATCGCAGGCCAGCAATGGGAATCGACACAAACGTAAGACAAGGTTCAAGATTATGGCGGCCGCGTCACGAGTCACGTTGCTTCAACTGAAGCGTTCAAAATCATGACGCTCACCAATGTGCTACACTCCACACTGCTCACCATCGGCGTTTATCTGGGTGCTGCGACATGGAGCGCGGGGTGGTGTTACTTGAACGGACGAGGGGCGGTAACACGCAAATTCGTCCGCAAGGTGGCCCATATGTCTGCTGCACCCGTGATGATGGTGTCCTGGGCGCTGTACCCCGCGCCGTCCGCGCTGAGCACACGCCTGCTCGCCGCCCTGGTGCCGCTGCTGTTCGCCGTTCGGCTGTACGCCAGCCGACGCGATGACACGCTCTGCACCAGTTCGTCGCGCAGCGGCGACTCGCGCGAGTCGCGCGGCGGCCCCTTTGCATACTGCGCCACGATGGCCGTCACCATCTCGCTGGTCGGCCCGCACCGCGCGATAACCTACGCCATCGTCGCGGGTCTCATGGGCGACGGCATGGCCGAAATCGTTGGCGAGAACCTGCCCAGCGTGCAATGGCCACTGCCCAAGAGTTGGAAGCGCAAGTCCGTCGCTGGCACGCTGGCATTCGCCGTCACATGTTTCATATGCACATGTTTGTTTCTTGAGTTCGCTCGCGTCACAGGCCTCTGCACGGAATCGGTGACACTCGCACGAATCGGCGCAGTCTCAATGCTTTGCTCAGTAGCGGAAATGCTACCTTTTGAAGATAATTATTCGGTGCCACTCGCCGCCACGCTCGCCTTCACATAAAGCAAATCGATTCGAAATTCCTCGAATCGCATCATTCGACGCATTCGATGAAGATTCACGCTGTAGTACTGTACTTTCAGGATGCAGATTGAAGTTTCACACACCTCATCATGTTGTACGAAAACGAGGAAGTTTGATAGGGGGATTGGAGATAGGCGAAAATTGAAATTCTAGAAAATGGCCAAAATGGCAAAGTACATTCCGTCTGCCGACGACCACCAATAGACCCACACCGCAGAATCTACAAGCCGTTGGCGAAATAAAACAACGCAGGGGAACGATACAGAGAAATATCCTCAGAGGCGAATATTAAAAAATAAGCGAAATTCATAACGCCCACAAAATACCCGCAGCTCGCTGCCGTGGTAATACTTCAGCGGGGGATCCTGCGGCTGTCGGCGTTTCGCATTTCGGGAAGCGGCGGCGTTCGGCACACGACGAATCGCTCGCGATTTGCACGCGATGGAGTTCACTATCACCTGCGAGCTGCCGCTGAGCGCGCAGGACATGTGGCGCATCCGCGCATCGGCGGGGTTCCGCCGCCACGTGGTGGAGGACGGGCTGCTGAAGAAGCTCGACTGCACGAGCCCCACCCGCGACAAGGACGGCTACTGGAAGCGCACGCAGCGATACATCCCGACCAAGGTGGACTGCCCCAACTTCCTGCGCAGCATCATCGGCGACACGCTGTTCGACGTCACCGACGAGCAGCGATGGAACGACGAGACCGAGCCGCTGCACCAGCGCTTCTCGATTCGGCCCACTCACCTCTCCAGTTTCTGCATCACCACAGGGTCGCTCACACTCACCCCGATGCCCACTCACAGCACCACCACCCCGTCGCTCTCCGATGACACCGACCTCGACAACGTGTCTAGCGACGAAGAGGATGACGACGTCATCGACGAAGAGCACGACGCACCCGACGTCTCCCCGTTCGCTACACTGCCACTATGTGATCGTTCACTACACACTATCGCCGGCACAACCAAGGTGAACCTACCGGGTGCGGGCTGGGCGGTGGAGCGCTCAATAATTCACAACCTGCGAGTGTTTTATTCTATGTATCCCGCGACGGTGTCGAATTTCCGAAAAAAGCTATACGACAAGTTTGCCAATGGTGATCAAAACGTTCCCACTTCAGTAGTGGTGGACCGGTTTCTGAAACACGAGGAGGAGACGGAGTCGGTAAGCGACGACCTGAGCGACGGCGACGCGGACGTGACGGTTACACACGGCAACTCACTGGATCTAGGCAACATGCCGCCGTTCGAGGCGCCACAAAAGGGCGGCGGAGCAGGATGTTCCATCGAGGAGGAGTTGGAGAAGTTCTTCGTTTCCGTATAACTACCCGTTTATTATTGTTCGGCGCGCAAGCTGGCCTTCACGTTATTCTAATTCGCGCGTCGCCCTTTTTGCTGGCGGGTGTTCGGTGCTCCTACACATGAGTGTTGCAAGTATTCGTGGTTGAGGCATGTCGAATGGTGCAGGGCTTCCTGTTTGTATGGTTCCTTTCGTAGTGTAGGGCTTGGTGTCGTAGTACCACGGTTGCGTCACATCGGCTTGGACGTGTTCAGGTACAGTAGCGTCGCTCTTATTGTAGAAGTAAATCACACCCCACAACGGCGTCATGCATCCGCATCGACCAGGTAAGCGAATGATGTGTGCGACCGAGTGTGTAGCTGTGCGAGCGACCGAGCTCACGTGCCCCAATCACCGCCACACAGTCCCCTTTACCCTCGCACCACGAATCGCAACAATGCACAGGTACAACTGGAACATTCTGCCGAGCCCGCCGAGATGCGCTGCCGAGGCGTGCTATCGCAAATATCTTCTCCTTTCACTACCGGTATCGTGACGCTGTGGCGTGGTGAGAAGTAGGTGATAGAAAAGATTATAGAGTCGTATTGTTCAGAGCAATCCTTTTTTCATCTACTTGTTCCTGGTAGGACAAAAAATAAACTACCATTCTTCGGGAATACTGTACAGTATACCATCTGTTCAACTATTTGGTCTACATGGATTATACCTTATCAGTCAAAGCCAAGTAAAAACCCCGAAAACAATGGAACAGTCTAGTGCTCGGTAAGGACTTAACGTTTTACAGGGCCGAGTAGGAATCCAACGAAATGAGTTGACTTGAACCTCATAGGAACGCGCATGTCCAACGTCCACCCCCAGAAGAGTGGGACAACACATGGTGTCGTTTTCGACGGAGGATATCGTTGTATACACGAGTATTGAAGGTGTTCAACCATCAATGTGTTCAGTGCAGTTTGTGGAGAGCAACAATATTGTTGAGTACGTGCAAGCGGCAGAATTCGGCAGTGCAGAACAAGCAAGATGAAAAACACACACCGCTCCCAGGTGTGCGACACACTCGATACGAAGTCTCTGCGACCAAAAAGTAAAGTAGTTGTCGTCCTCATCAGAACTTACCGAGACTGTCCATGGTAGTCTTCGCCCACCACCAAAACAAACACCAAACTTCGGTGAAACGAACCATCTTCAGACCCGTGCGTACAGTGCCGAGAACCACGCAGTACAGTGCGGTACAGTCTCGTGCCGTCCCATGGCAGTACTAACAAACGACACCGCGGAACCGACTGTATGGCGTGCTATGCACTCATCAACGCTCTAGTGCGAGCACGACGTAGCCGCGCAACCTCACGCGACTCACCGGCCTTAATAAACTGGGGCTCCACCAACACACCACGCCCAGGACACGATGGTTAGCATGCGTCTGCCGGCACAGCGCACAACGCCCCAACCGAATGCCCTGTTCCACGCGGACACACCGTCCACGCGGGCCGCACTTGTGGGCGCCATCCACGCACTTCAGCACAAGTTGCTCGAATTTGCGGCCGTGTGCAGCGAGAAGCAATTAGAAGAGACGTACCACCGCGCCATCGACAAGTACTTCGAGATGCGCGTCGTGCCACGCTACGACCTTGCAGGACCTAACCTACACCCCTGCGAGTCGCCCCGACTGGAGCTGCTCCGAGAACGCCTTCGCGCCTACAACTCCGGCGCTACGCCTACTCAATTTCTGACCGCGCTGCTGGCCGCCTGTAGTGTAGAGGATGATTTGTATTGAATGCTAGGACTAAACCGCAAACGCTCGAGTGGCACTTGGATCCTCCAACTTTTTTCTCGCTGCTACGTAGTCTCACTTTGACACTACCCGTCCATTATCGAGGAAGCACAGTACTGCACGCTACACCCAACCCAACAACGGTCAACCACTAGCACACAAAGTCTCAACTTTACAGACAATAAATGTAGATAAGATAGAAGGCAATCTGAAAGAACAAGAGAGTTAGTCCTACAAGAAATGAAAGGAAGCAAGTTACTGTCTGACGGTCATGACTCATGTACTAGCGATAGCAAACCACAAAGGTGAACGCAAGCAGATCAAAGGTACTATCAGGGCCGACGCCGCACACGGCCCGGGCTGCTCCGACACGCACCACACGCACACGACCACAGTACGCGGCCATGCACATGAAGCACACATACACCCGGCACGCGCACGAACGCCGACACGTCGCTATTCCAGACTGTCTGGGCACCGGACGCATGAAGAGCGAGGATGCAATTTGGCCTGGGTAGAATGCAGACAAGCACGTACCTATGAAGCGGGGTCATCGCCACGCACGCGCTGGGCGCTGTCGTGCAGCTTGCCCAGCTGCGCCTTCTGATCGTCGCTCATCGAGTCAATCATGTCCGATGATAGGTCACGGCCGACACCGAGGATGTCCTGCGCATGAGGCGACGGTCAGTAGTGAGCGAGATTCCATGGATACGAGCTACGTACCGCCTCGAGCTCCAGGTGGCTCTTGTAGTCATGCCAGCACGCCATGAATTTCTTTAACTCGTCATCGCTAACCTCGCGATGGGCCCGAAATTCTTGTCTCACATACTGCGTTCGGTCAGCGCGAGAACTGCAGTCAGAAGAAGGTGTGGTGCCGTACACTGTCGCCGAGATCGCGCAGCTCGGGGCGCAGCTTCAGCTGATGCAGGCGCAGTATACGACGGTACAACGACAGTGCCTGCAGACGGTTCATTGCGACGAGCTGAAGTATTGCGCCGACGTCGAGTACTGCGTCTAGAGTATGTTGGTATGATTTACAGCGGCACTATTTGAAGTACAATGATCCCGGGGTGGACCACCGTTTTGCAGTAATGGCTGAATGATGGATAAGCGTATGAAGCTTGAACACAAAGATGAGACGATGTTCGCATTTACGGGTACAGTATGGCAAAATTCTCTGTTCTCTAGGTCATTTCGATCGAATCATGATGATTCTTCCGCTCGATGCATACAGGCTACTCATTCGACGGTTAACGAGCGCGAAGCAACTGACAAGCGGTAGTTTCGAACACTGTGCACCGACGTCTATTCCGCGCCCAGAACATACTTCACACCGCGCCAACACGCACCGGGCCACATCGCTCACGAGCGCAGGCCCACCTCCTCTAAGTTGGCCATAGTGGAGTGGGTGATGTAGGTGAGCACGACGTTCCACACGAAGCCCACGCAGTTGACGTAGATCATCTGGAAGTGCTTGGGGACGATGGCGAAGTTGCAGTACTGCGCGGGCACCCAGAGGCACCAGTTGCTCTTGGCGGTGGCCCACCACTTGTCGCGCAGCGCGTCGCGCACCTCGCCGCCGCCTTTGCCCTCGAGCGTGCCCACGCCCACGATGAACGCGCTGTTGAACGGGATGCTGAACAGCAGCTGGTCCGTCGCCATCTTCCACACCGCGCGGTTCCCGAACAGTCGGTCCAGCGTGCCGTACCAGTAGTGCAGCGTCGGGCCCATGAAGCAGAACCCGAACGTCCCCACCGAAAACCACCGCCTCATGTCCAGCTCAAACGCGCGCCCCGCCTGTGCCGCCGCGATTCGCTGCGCACAGTAATCCCCTAACATTGTCAGCACCAACGTTGATGTCGACTTTGTCAATATCGGCCGTCTTTCTTGCGCTTCGATATATGCCGCGACAATTCGTTGAAACGGATTTTGGTCTCCACCATCGCCACCTCCACCCCCTCCACGACCTCCACCCCACCCTGAATTACCGCTTCCGCCACCACCCGATCCACCGTTCTCTTTCGGTGCCTTCTGAAATAAAAGCGATGTTCTCGCACGCGCCCTTTCAATGACATTGTTCACTTTGTCTCGAGTAGAATTCTGCACCGGATAGGATACGGCCGCTGTCATGCGTGGTCTACATGACTGTAGGGACGTTGCAGCCGATGCACGATGTGACGTCAGTCTGAACACAGGGCTACCATTACAGAACGCGGCACATCTGCGAAGAGCAGCCATCGACGACCAGCTTAGCTGTCCGTCGTTGCCCGCAATGACATTGGATAGTGGAGATCACACAAAGTTTATTGGATAAAAGTAATCGTTTTTCAGCACTACGCTCCCAATTCAAATAGCCTAAAGCTCTTGCACCATAAGACGTGGCGCGCAAGCCATCGCCATGAGCTCTTGGAACAAAAGTTTGCAAGCGTACGGAATGAAGATCTTGCTAATCTTCGTCTTGTTCTTACATGCACGACAATAGAACGTGTTCTTTCGCAGGTCTGCAGTCGCAATCAATCCACAAATGTCACAAACGTGCACTCGTTCCTTGTCACTCACATCCAGCAGCCTTTCTTTCAGGAATTGCGCCGCACCATGCGAAATCATGCAATCGCGTTCCATTTCTCCGAAACGCAGTCCACCACCACGCGCTCGACCTTCCAATGGTTGATGCGTTAGCATAGTAACTGGTCCAGTAGCACGTGAATGAATCTTGTCGTCGACCATATGTTTCAATCGCTGGTAGTACGTCGGTCCCAAGAAAATCTGAGCTTCCAATGGTCTTCCCGTATGGCCATTATGCATTAGCTCCCAGCCATGTTTCTGATACCCACTTTGCAGTAACCGCTCCGCAATCTCATCGACAGTTACTTTGGTGAACGGTGTAGCGTCACCTTCGGTTCCGTTGATTGCTGAAACCTTCCCTAGAAGACATTCAATCAGCTGTCCGATTGTCATTCGAGAAGGAATGGCGTGTGGATTCACAATAATATCTGGCACGATTCCTTCCACTGAGAATGGTAAATCTTCTTGGCGATAGGTGATACCTACTGTACCTTTTTGTCCATGACGCGATGAGAACTTGTCTCCGATTTGTGGCTTACGAACTGAGCGTATTCGAACTTTTACGAATCGCGCTCCATCTTCATTAGTCGCCATCAAAACTTTGTCGACAACTCCCCTTTCTGTTGTTTTGGCACATTGCGACAAACATTTTTTAGTCTTCTCGCCTGTTAGGCTAGCCATGGCAGTTACTCCTTCCTGCTGCATTTTCTGTATATCTTCATACGTAGAACCAGGCGGAACGTTGGGAGTAGTCTTTCCAACAAGTACATCACCACCGAACACTGGTGTTCCTTCGGCAACTAGACCATCCGATTCAAGTTTATCGTAAGATCCGGGCTTTAATCCGATACAATCCCGACGGTCGGGAACCTCAAATCGTTCAGGGAAGCCAGCGAGTGGTCGCTTCTCTTCGTCACGGAAACTTCGATAGAAAACTGAGCGGAATAATCCACGATCAATCGCAGATTGTGACATAATCACAGAATCTTCCTGATTATATCCCGAATAGCAAGCGATAGCTACGACTGCGTTGATTCCAGAAGGTAGAGCTCGGAATTTCAGATGTTCCATGGCTCGAGTAGTGACAAGCGGTTTCTGCGGATAGTACAATACATGCGCTTGGGTATCCATTCTCAAACTGAAGTTGGTAATGTACACGCCCATAGCTTGCTTACCCATAGCAGATTGGTATGTGTTACGGGGGCTTTGGTTATGGTCAGGAAACGGAATAATCGACCCACAAACACCAAGAATCATCGCAGGATGGATTTCACAATGCGTGTAACCCGCAGAGTGATTCCGTCTGTGCAAATCTTCCCTGAGCATCGCAATCATGATTGTTTCTTCCTCTTCACAATCCACATATTCTACGAGACCCAATTCGATAAGATTGCGGAATGAAAAGCTTTCTTCATCCCCATAATCTGGAGTATCCGTAAGAGCTTGAACATGATGCTTTTTGATTCGGAGTTCTGGCTTCCGCCAGGTAGTGTTGGTAACTGCCGCTCCTTTTTCCACGAGAAATAGAGGACGGCAAATGCGACCGGCATCACTATAAATTCTCAATTCCTTGTTTGGAACATCCAACACGAGCGACACTTCGAACAGAATGTCACCTCGGCGGCGTAAGTCTCGCAAAGTTTCAACCAAAGTATCGGCGCTGTGATGAATTCCAACCCAGTTTCCATTCAAGAAAACTTTGGTGGTACTAGCAACTTGGGTCGCAGTAATTTCAATCAAGTTGGACGTGCTCCACTCTTCCAAGAATTCCTGGACAGGCCGACCCGGTGAACCAACAGAAATATATGCCATTAAAGCTAAATTTTTCACTAGTCCACAAGCTTGTCCTTCTGGAGTTTCAGCAGGACAAATCATGCCCCAGTGAGTATTGTGAAGTTGCCTTGGCTTGGCAAGTTTTCCTTCTCGTCCAATCGGCGAGTTGAGGCGTCGTAAATGGGATAATGAAGAAGCGAATGTTAACCGATTCAGCACTTGCGACACGCCTGTCTTCACTGCCCCACCCGAAGAGGCATTCCAGTTACCGGTTGCAAGTGCATACTTGAGTCCCTGAGTAAGCGTTGATGATTTCACTATGCTGTTCACGTCAATAATACGACCTTCATTAAGTTGACGGCGAACAGTTGCTCTAGTATCCTTCATCATTTTCCTCAATAATTGTCGAAAAAGGCCAGCCATGAGAGGGCCCGCAAGATCTAACCGTTTGTTACCATAGTGATCTCGGTCATCCTCCTTTCGTTTTCCCAATGCTACTTGCAGTAGTCTATTCACCATGTACCCAAGGAAGAACCCTTTGCGACTTTCACACCCTGGTTCAACACCGACATGGGGTAAGAACTCAAGTTGAAGGACATCCCTTGCGTACTTAATACGGTCATTCCTAGTTACCGCAACAGTGGAGCCACGCTTACCAATGAAATCAAGAGCCACCATTTGGTCTTGAACGGGGGACGATTCTTCGATAGAAGCCATTAACATACTCGTCATCTCCTCATTCTCATCCACTTCATAGCAAATGTGGCTCATGATCTCATAATCGTTCGCGAATCCTAACGCCCTGAATACAATGACAACAGGAATATCTGTTCTAATGGAAGGTAGTGAACATGCGATGGTTTGGCCAGAAACACCACCTTTGTTACTTCCTCGAGCCAGTAACTTCACAGTGCAAGATGTGGCTGGTCGATTGCTCAGTTCTGCATAGGAGCGAATCTCAGCGACGTGAGAATACTTGGATTGATTTTTGGTAAACACGAATACTTGATTCGCTGACATACGTTCCTGGGCAAGAAGTACCTTCTCAGACCCATTAATCACGAAGTAACCACCTTGGTCAACATGGCATTCACCAACCTGGTTCAGCTCTTCGTCCGAATTGCACCTGGCCAGGAGACAGAACGAAGAACGTAGCATGATAGGGATTCGACCCATGAACACACGCTTAGGAGGGTCGTGATGCACTTGTTCATGTTCCAAATTTTCGCCAGACTTTGTGATTTCTGTCTTATTAATCTCGCAGTAGACCGGCGCCGCATAGGTGAGGTTTCTCAATCGCGCCATGTTCGGATATAATAGCGCAGAATCGCCATTCATTTCCTCGAAGGTTGGTCGGCCCATGAGTAGCTGCGAGAATTGAATGACTACTCGCTTCTCCTCGTCCAGTGACTCCTGACCGGGCAAATGCTGGTCATCTTTCATCACTTCAATGACTGGCATTTGGTCGATAAGTTCCTAAACACACGACAAATAAGACTGTGAGAAACACATGCCGATGTACCGCGCTAGCCGCACTAAGTACGAAATAAAATATCGCTTACCTGCATGGTGCTTGACATGAACATATCAAACGAGTCCAGTTGCTGACGAACCAGCCCTTTCTCACGAAAATTGGACGAGATGACTGTCCACGCGTCTTCTTCGTCGATTTCCCTGGCATCGGTTTCGGCGGCCATCGCATCCATCTCGACATCTTCCTGCATAATTTCATCTTCAGCACCATAGACATCCATATCGGGCATCATGCCATGGACCTCCATCTTGGTGCGGAGCACAAGGCCTTCTTACGTATTCAACCGCAAATGTACGCAAATCGCAGTCTCAACGCTCGCAGGCAGCACACATCCAGCAGAGAGCAGGGATTTCCGTATCCGCAGATTCGCAAACGAGAAGGCACAAGGAATTCGAACAACAGCGGTGCGAAGTTCGTGGGTGACCAGCCTTGACCTTGCCCGTCGTCTGGGAAAGCGTCGCTGCGTTGGGTGGCATGGTATGTTGCAAATTATTAATTATCTAATCCAACGCCAAAATAATTTTGATAATTTAGCGTTAATTTTGGCGGTATTTCCGTTTTTTTCCACTTCAGTGTGTCGAGTTGCTTCGTGTTGTACTTGACCACGTCGTGCGCAGAAGGACATCATGGATCCTTCTGCCCACAGATTCAACGAGCGCGATGTCGCGAGAAATGCGGCCGAGTATCTGGCGTTAAATGAGAGACGGAAGCGAGCTCGTACGAGCTACGGTACGAATGGAACAGCTGCATATGGCAGTATCTCGGATCCTACAAAGAAACGGCGCAGTACCGGGCCCCAGAATGTAAGCGTAGCAACCGCAGCGAAGGCCGCTGCTTCGCTCATGCGCGAATCTCCCGCCTACAAAAAGCTGGTTGAGATGGAAGAGAAGCTTGACTTGGCCATCATGCGTAAACAACAGGATATTCGTGAAGCGCTCAAGCAACAGTCCCCTGTGACCCGTCGAACTTTCCGCCTCTACATTTTCAACACGTATAGGTCACAACCCGGAACTGAAGGCGTTACTGATGATGATGTGCCTTCGTGGTCCCTCCGCATCCAGGGGCAATTGTTACCGCTCAAGTCTGATGCGTTAACTCAGAATCCTGCCGCCATGAGTACTCACACAAATGGCACTGGTCAGAATATTGTTGGTGCTCAAGGCATGGGCATGGGACCGCAATCTTTACATCCTGGGCATCACTCGCTTTCCGATGGACATATGGGCAATCCGAACATGGACCCGCATACTGCCGCAGCAATGGGCTCGATGCCGAACGCTTATGGTTACACTCCAATGCCAGGAATGGAACCAAGGGACACCACTCCACGCTGCTCGGATGTATTCAAGCGTATCGTAGTCGAGCTTGATGATAAGCTGTATAAGAAGGACAACCTTATCGAATGGCAACGTAACGAACGTGACCAACCTGCTCATGGATTCGAGATCTCACGAAAAGGAGACAAGGAATGTCAAGTACGCATCTTCCTGGACGTGAATCACACACCGGAGCTGTTCAAATTATCAGTCCCACTTTCTCGACTTTTGGGTGTGAAGACTGATACACGTGCAGGTGTGTTTGTTGGAGTATGGCAGTACATCAAAAAAATGGGATTACAATGTTTGAATGACCGTACCGCGATTCGTATGGACAACGGGTTGAAGTCACTGCTTGCTCAATCTCAAATGGCACCGGAAGTGGTTAAACTGCATCATCTTTATGATGTGGTGAAATCACATCTCGCTCCTCCGGACCGACTCGAGATTGTTTATGACGTGAAATTGTCAGGCAATGTTGTAGACAACCAGAACTGCTACGATATTCAAGTCAACGTGCAAGACCGACTCTTGTCGGAATCTTCCCAGAAGTCGGGAATATTTGGGTTGTCGTATCCGCAAAATCTAGAGTATCAGGCGTTGAAGGAGAAGCATGTGGAGGCACTGGAAAAAATTGCACTTCATAAGAGGAGACGAGATTTCTTTGAAGGATTCTGCAAGAGTCCGGTTGACTTCATTAACCACCTAATCCTGAGTCAAACAAGAGATTTGAAGGTACTCGGAGGTAGTACGGGACGGAATCCGGAAGAGGAGCGGCGTGCGTCGTTTTATCAGCAGCAATGGGTGCATGAAGCGATACCACGCTACTTGTTGCGAAAAGCGATTGCGGACACGGCGAAGAAAACTGCGGAAAAGACAATTCACTGAGTTACGCAATACCGTGCCAATAAAGCTAACAATAGTACTGTCTACGTGATGTAAAGTAACTACGTTTTTGTCCTTCGTTCCTCTACTTGGCTCGTACCAACCGAAGAATTGTAGGGTTGCACTATTCGAGATGGACAATATGTTGCAGGATATAGTAGGTAGTGACCGTCTCACCGTTGGTGACAAGATGCCCACGAAAACTGGAACACAATTTCAGGTGGGATTATGGTCATAAAATATCAGGTGTGGTACAGAAGCTTTAGCAGGTCAGCTAATGAACTGGCATTTGCATCAGATCGGACAGATGGATAGTACCAAAAGAATTGAAAGTGGAAGAGTCCTTTTTGGTTATCTTTCTATCGGTTTCCGTATCAGGACAGTCCACAACAGTGTGAGCAAAGAAGTATATGAATAGATAGACGCTCTAATGCACGTGGCATGTCGGCCTTGTCTCGACGTTTACTCCGACTCCTCGAATATTAGCCGTGCTAGTTTGAGGTTCATAAGCTTGTCCGTTTCTTAGAGGACAATCGGTTGTACTTGTGCCAAGAACGAGAACGAAACCATACTTTCAATTCACAATAAGTTGAAGTGGAGTAGAGAATGATGCCCCTTGTGTATTTCTAAAAACACGAATATGTCGTAACCTGTTGGGAATCCAAATTTGACAACTGGGTTAGGTGTACGAACGGTAACTTTAATCAAAAACAGTCGATGAAAGTATGTTACAAATCGCTATGTACACTGCGTGATAGAGAGTCCGTAATCGTGTACTTAGCAGGGAAAAAACGATTAGTGAACGAGCCGAAATCACGCATCACCATGACCGACTGGTCGATTCGCATCGCGCTGACGCCAAGAAGCGCACGTTGCCGTTCACGAAGCTTGATCCCGACCTCGTCATCTGGTTTCTTCAAACGTTCCAGCTGCTCGAGACGAAGTATGACGTTGAGTTGCGACTTGTACAAAATCTCGAGGAATCGCTCGCACACGTAATGCGGGCGTACACGCCACAAGTAGAACCAATTCACCGCGCGCTGCGCGTCGTGGCTTCGCGGCACTTCCTGCACATCCACGAATTTGTCGCGCTGCAACGCGAACAACTTCTCTCGCACGGTTTTCGGGTCCAGCATACATCGGTCGGCAATCATCTTGTCTTCGAGCGCGCCCTCAATCGCGATGGCTCGAAACACACGGCGTCCGCTTTTGCCGTATCGTTGCTTTATCATCTCCTCCATCGTCTCCATGCGAACTTCAGCGATCAGTCGGCCGGGAATGAAGCGTAGCGTTTGTGGTGCCTCCGCTGGGATGCCCACGACGCACGGCGGGTCCAGCGCGATTAGATTCTTGACGGCGCGCCAGAAATCTCGGTCGTTCACCGCGACGTTCGATTCGATGAGCGCGCGCTTCACGTCGTCCGTTTTTATCTCGCTCGTTTCGATGTCGTCCGATGGCAACACGGCGTTTTCTCGGGACAACGCGAGATTCAGGCCCGTGATTAACACGTCGAGCGCGAGGCTATCTTTTAGTCGTTCTGCGACTACTAGTCGGCACGCTTCATTGCGGAAACATCGGTTTAAGTACCAATAACATATCCCCCATAAATCGTCATCGTTCTTTCGTGATGGTGCGGCAGCAAACCGCCTGTTATCACCGCGTCCCACTTCAATAACCCCATCGCCACCCCCATTTTGTATGTCTTCCCTTCGACGCTTGATTCCTGCATCCGATTCCGTACGACGACTTCCGCACCACACTATCAATCCGGTGCGTGCCATGTCGCTCAGTACGGAAAGACCTGCGTCATCGTCCATTTCTAATTCGCGTAGTGTTTGGTCCAGGGCACAAACATGCAGGCCATGCGCAGTTAGTCGGCCTCTTACAAATAGTGCATGTACAACAACGCGTCCCAGCTCACCGAATTGTCGTTCTGCTAGTCCGTGATACAATGCCAAACGAGTACGCATCAATAGAGGCTCTGTTCGGGCTTCGTATAGAAGAACTTGTGATTGCTTCTTCTCACACACAACAACTGCTCCATGAAGAATTAGGAGGCGCAGTGCAGCGCGTACCCGTACTCTTGTGAGCTTCGTTTTGACAGCTAACACTGCTTCCCCTGTTCCAGGATGCTGCAGCAACTCTCGTATCACGGCACCGGCATCATCCCCGAAATGCGCGCGTGCTATGGCAAACGCAACCTCGTTTTTATGTATCATTCGCGCTATTCGAGTCCGCCCTTGGCCGTCATCTCACAGACACCCAACTAGTAGATCTACACTAAATATGCGCTGTAATCCAATCGGAAAATAGTTAGGATTTGGCACTGTAGCTACCAAATTCTTGAAGCACGAATCACAGACCTTGCCATAAAGCGCGTAATCAACTTGGCATGTCATGCAAACGCCATTTCACCTTTTTAACCATCACTCAGTGATGCGATAATACTCTAGACAGTGTCGAGAAACATAGTACATTGGTTCGTGAAGGTGAGTTGAGAGTTGCTGAGCGCTAAATGAAAAGCAATTTATTGGGCGATTTGTTCAAGAACAGATTTGAGTTGTTCAACAGAAAGCGGTATCCAAATTTGTTCCTCAGCATCGGCACCTCTTCTCCTTTCGAGCATATCATGAGTTTCAAGTTCGGTAAGAATGCTTCGTAAACTTGACGTATCTGTACAAATGAAACCCCGCCTGCACGCATCGAACAATCTGTTGAACGTTGTTCGTGGGATGCTATCGCCTTCCTCCACTGCGGTTTGACCCTTGGCCAACTCATTGAAAACTTTTCGCGCATTATTGGAGAGAGATCGCAGAAGCATGATCGCACCCTCAACGCGACGTTCACGAGAGCCGTGCAGCATGCTTTTCGTTGCAAACACTGTTTCCGCATCGTAATGCGCGAATGTGTTCACATTCACCCACGCCCAGGCATAAGTCGCCCAGGTCGCACCATCCCAAAGCAAGGGTGCGTTTACCTGGTCCACGCTGGCAGCGAACAACACTCCGGGGATCGCGCTCAGTGTGGCAAGTGTTCGCTGGACATCTCCGGATCGTAATGCAGCACCATCGATGTTGTGGACTACGACACCAATCGTGCGTTTGCCGATATGTTCGGTCACTGCACTGACATAATCCGAAAGAGTCCGACGCGCAAACGGCGCTCGCACGCGCAGTATGTCTTCAACAACTTTCGCCAACAAAGCGCGCACATTCAGAGCCGGGTTGAACCCACACACTTCAAGCACATCACAATGCTCCGACAGGGCTTCTGTCAAGGCGTGCAAAACAGGCCGTTTCGATCCAGGGCCGTAGAACAAAAGAGAACTGCCCGCATGCAGTTGAAATAGGAGCCGTCGCATTTTTCTTGCGCTGCACATCTTGTTGACGACTGCCGCACGCTCGTCTGCCAACAAGTCTGGCGCAGCCTTCAGCGCAGCTATTAACTTCTCCGCAGGTGGCAGATGCAAGTCGGCTAACGTACAGGTGGATGTACGATGTTTACCACTGCGATGGGCGTCGAAGTAGGAACGTGTGTTCACATCGATTTCTTTCTCCTTCGCCCCCTCGTCTTCGATGCCCTTCCCTTTCAGGTTTTCTTCATCGAACCTTACACGAGGTCTACCCGGCGTGTCACCACCGCGCTTACTTGGTGTTCGTCCGCCTCTCGTTGAACCACCACGCCCTCGACCCCGTCCTCGTCCTCCGCGAGTCGCTCTCGGCGTACCGTTGACACCGTTCGCCCCAGCCATTATCCCGCTTTTGACAACTGTCGCAGTAGCTTCTTTACGAGGTCTACCTCTCCTCCTCTTCGGTGTCGGGGCGTCTGCGTTGTCAAAATCATCTACGAGTCGCTTTCTCGACGGTGTCGACGGCGCAGAAGGCGGATCGTCAACATCCATGTCAAGCTTTTTGACGGGCGTCGCGACTGCGGGTGACGCGGACGAATCCTTCCCCAACGCTTTCGCCAGCCTCCGAGAGCGGGCGCTCGCCCCCGGTTTCTTCGCGCTCACCTGCGAGTCATCTTCGGCAAAATTGAACGGGTCTCCGTCGCGTGACGCACTGGTTCCGTTCACGGCTTGCAGTTTGGGTGGCATCGTAGTTGTGGTTGCTACTGCTCGATGCGCATCCGTGTGCCACCGCAGTATTAGTTTCCATGATTCACAGTTTGGCGCCAAATTTGCCGGCAATTCAACTGAGTCAACATTTATTCAGGTTAGATTGGACATGTACGTGTACCCTATAATGACTGAATATTCTATACGTCATTCGTGTGGTTGACTCTTCGCGCATTGTACGCGCTCGTACGGAACCCGGGTTGCGTGGGAAACGATAACGAAGATGGGGACACTACCGATGATATGCGCGACAAGTGGATTCGGAGGGGTCGTAGCGTATCTGTTGCTGCAGGCGCAAAACGTGGGGCTTTTTTGGCGAATGCTGGGGACGGTCGCACTGTCGATGCTCGCGTTGGGTGTGGTGCTTAAATTTGTCGAGGTGATGCGGCATCAATTCGAAAAGGTTGGCATAGGCGGGAAAGATATTAACAAGAAAGGTACGCCTCTTGGTGATCGACTCGTGCCGGAATCACTGGGTCTCATTCCAGCGACGACGTATGTCTTGGTTTTATGTCTGTTGCATGCGCGCAGGGACAGCACGCCTTTGAACGGAAGCACAACCTTATACACGGCGGCGATGGCGAGTGTCACGTTCATGATATTGCTCGGATTCGCAGATGATGTGCTCGATCTGAGGTGGCGCTACAAACTTGTATTACCACTTGTCGCGTCGCTACCGCTGCTAGTGAACTATGGAGGTCGGACGGCAATCCTTATTCCACGCTTTCTTCAACCTTATGTGCTACCAATTGCCAAGTTGCTCGGCGGTGAAAACAATATATCAAGCGTTAGCGGTCGTTTGGTTGATATTGGCAAGGGATACTATCTGTACATGGCACTATTATCGATCTTTTGCACGAATGCCATCAACATTTATGCGGGAATCAACGGATTAGAGGCCGGACAGAGCTTCGTCATCGCGCTTTTCGTTCTCATTCATAATGCGATGAACCTGAACCCAACGGGACCGGTTGATGATGCACAGTTGTTGCAAACTCGGCATTCGATATCAATCGATATGATGATGCCGTTCGCTGCAGTCACGCTAGGTCTGTTGCGGTACAACTGGTATCCAAGCATGGTTTTTGTTGGGGACACATTCTGTTATTTCGCTGGAATGACCTTCGCCATGAGCGCAGTGTTAGGTCACTATTCTGCAACATTATTACTGTTTTTTATTCCACAGCTTATCAATTTTGTTTATTCGTTGCCACAACTGTTTGGCATTGTTCATTGCCCTCGACATCGATTGCCTAAGTATAATGTGAAAACGGGCAAACTGGAGGCCATTCCGAGCAATTTGAATTTGATTAACCTCACGCTCCAAATCACAGGTCCAATGACAGAAAAGGCATTGTGTGAGTTGCTTATGGGATTCCAAGTAGTTTGCTGTGTCATGGGAATGGGTATTCGTGTACTGCTCGTGCAATACCTCGCTTCATGACTTAGAACGAAGGAAGTTGCTAATCTGTGCCGAAATAACTAACTATTACACAAAAGAAACATAATCTGAACCACGTAACCGGTGTGATCATCGCTGTGGCATGGGATTCTGAAGTGAGTGTTCAGGGGCATCAGTAGAGCGGCTCCTGTATTGTCCATTTCCAGGATCTGTTGTATTGGTCGGTGGTTGGCTCTATCAATCAACATAGCCCATGCAATTAAACCCTAAAATATAAATACAATTTTACCCTAGCTTACACTCGGATTAGTCCCCATCAAAACAGCTTAGCTATCGCCAACAGTACGACAAACCATTCAAGCGAGTTCCCGAACCGCCCGCGCCTGTTCGTGTGTGCGCGCTGAAGTAGCGACGTTGACGTCAACGGAACCGATCGTACTCGTAAATTGGTTACGCATTCGCCACCATGGCTCGTTTTGCGTTGGCACTTGCGGCCGTGCTCACGACGGCGTGCGCGTTCTACTTGCCCGGAATTGCGCCGCATGACTATCAGAAGGGCGATAAGCTCAAAGTAATGGCGAACAGTCTCACTTCGAAAAAGAACAAATTGCCCTACGATTATTACTGGCTGCCCTACTGTGGCTATCAACAACCGTCGAAACATTACTCCGAGCCCGTCAACTTGGGACAGATCCTCGCTGGCGAACGAAGCAAGCCCACGGACTTCAACATCAAGATGGCGGAAGATAGGACGTGCCAGGTTTTATGCAGTATAGCGTTGGAGCCGAAGCATGTGCGTCGATTCACACGACGTATCTCCCAGGAGTACAGTGTTCGGCTGAATGTTGACAACATGCCTCTTGTTACCAAGATGTCGACGCAAGGCGGTGAGATTTATAACTTTGGATATCCCGTCGGCCAGTCGGAAGGTGGGAAGAATTACATCAACAATCACTTGACTTTCACCATTCTGTATCATGAGTCGAGCGACGGTTCCCAATCCAACTTTGCTTCGTACGCGTCTACTTCCGGCTATCGCGTGGTCGGTTTCGAGGTAGTGGCCAAAAGTGTTGACCACGGTGCTGTCGTTGGTGGCTCCGTCTCAGCTGACACTTGCCCCCCTAAGAGTTCTTCGAAGAAAATGGAAGTCACCGAGAAAGCCGTGGTGACGTACACCTATGACGTAGTGTTCGTGTCGTCTCCGATGAAATGGGCGACTCGTTGGGACCCGCTTCTGAATGCCAACTCGGAACTCAAGGACATTCAATGGTTCTCCATCGTCAACTCTCTCATGATTTCTCTCTTCCTTACTGCACTTGTGGGTACCGTCATGATGCGAACCGTGCTTCGTGATTTCGTCCGATACAATCAACTTGAGGAAGAAGATGAGGCTGATGACGTAACTGGATGGAAGCTTGTTCACGGTGATGTGTTCCGTACGCCGAGTTATCCGGTGCTTCTTGCGATTTGTTATGGCTCTGGCGCGCAAACTCTCAAGATGTCCAGCATTACTCTCCTATTCGCGCTTCTTGGATTTCTGTCTCCGGCGAATCGCGGTGGTCTTATCACGGCCATGTTGTCGCTCTGGGTCTTGTCTTCCGCTGTGTGTGGATACACGTCTGCACGTTTGTATTCATCGTTCGATGGGGCAAATTCGCGCAAGCTCGTTACGCTTGGATCTGCGTTCTTGTTCCCTGGACTTTCGTTCAGTGTCTTCTTTGTCCTGAATCTATTTGTTTGGGCTTATGGATCGTCGGGAGCAGTGCCATTCTCTACATTGCTTCTATTGCTATTTATGTGGTTCGGTGTCTCTACTCCACTCGTGTTCTGTGGTGCTTACATTGCGTATCGTCGTAAGCCAATTGAGTTCCCAGTTCGCACAAACCAAATCCCGCGTCAAATTCCGGCAGCGCCGCTTTCCATTCCACAACCGGTGTACATTATTCTCGCTGGCATCCTGCCGTTCGGTACCATCTTCATGGAACTCGTGTTTATTCTCAATTCGATTTGGCAAAACCAAATCTTGTACCTATTCGGTATGCTCACGATTGTGTTTGCCATTCTACTCGTAACATGTGCAGAGATGAGCATTGTGTTCACTTACCTCACCCTGGCGGCGGAGCGCTGGACATGGTGGTGGCAGGCGTTCGGTGGATCGGCATCGTCTGGACTGTACATGTTCCTGTACTGCCTGTTCTATCTGTACACTCAACAGAAACAGGGAGGAGTGCCGTTTGTTTCAGTTATCATGTTTGTGGCATACTCGTTGGTATTCTCATCAGCTTTCGCATTGCTCACGGGCGCAGTTGGATTCTTCTCGTCGTTTTGGTTTGTGCGAAAGATTTACTCCAATGTTAGGGTGGAGTAGAGTGAAAGATGACCACCAATTCCACTCACTCACCATCACCTTATTTCTTTTTTTGCTGTCACTTTGGGCAACTAAGCAACGTGAAGCGTTGTGTCTACGAAAGAAGAACCCGTCGCTCCCCTCCGCCGCTGCCGCCGCTGTGTGGACTGCGAGAGTAAGTAGCGGCTTTATTAGACCTAGTTACAACTAAACAATAAAGTTGTCCTACCTTTCACTACTTGACGTATCACATGGGACAGATAATTCGAAGATGCTGTCGACTTGTTTCTCTGAAAAAGAAGCAGAATTAACAGTTACTTCGAGTCTTATGGAATTCGAGTCGACACAGGCAATGGAATTGCTACGTCTCTTTCCAGCCTTCGGACCTACGCGCTATGGAAATTCAGGTCATAGCCGAGGTGTTTATTGATACTAAGTACCGTCCAAGAAAAGTGAAGCAATGAATCCAGTAGACTGAAGTCATGAAAATGAAACTAGCGTGATTGCAAAATGTGGTCAAAGTTCTTAGGTTAGAGGGGAATTAGTTAAGCGGTGTCGAGGCCAAGTCACCAAGGGTGACGATTTCGACCGTCGAGTTAAATAACGAATCATTGTCGTCGTCACCCACGTTACTCATGAAGTCAGGCAACTTGGGATTGTAATCGGTCAAGTATTTTTGACAAAACAACAGGAAAGCATCTCGGTACTCGCTCTTGCGATGATCACTCACACCCAAGCCAGAAGACGACCAGAGCACAGTCTCAATTGCGTTGGGATCCAGAAATATTTCACCTGTTGAAGTCAGAGCAACCCTTTTACCGACATGGTGATAGCCCAAACGAGGAAGTGTGGTGATAATGTCGGAACGCATTGCGATGCGCCAATGTGCGGGAACTATCGGGTCGTACAGGCGACGCCAGAACTGATTCCCACAACGGGGCGAACCGAACGTGGCCACATAGATGTCTGTGGTTTGCAATTGGAGTACGAGGTCAAGACTGCAGATTGTGGCAAGCGACCCGCCGAGCGAGTGGCCAGTAAGCAGTATTGGACGTTTCAACTCGTTCAACAGCTCGCCAATCTTGATGTTAATTGCGTAACTCACCGAACGGTAAGCCTCAGCGAACCCACTATGAACGCTCACGTTCCTCCAGTCCCGAGTTCGTAGGACTGGATGGTCGGAACAGGCTGTCGGAAGCACTGCGCTCACGGGCGTCATCAGTACTTTCAAGTCCAACTTCATTTGCTCTCTTTCCGTGGTTCCTCGAAATACGATAACAATTCTGTCGAGCCGACTCAGAATGAGCAACATTGTGTGGTTCCGCTTGTGCATGTACATGTGTTCCACCTTATAGCCGTTGTCTTCCAAGAATTCCGTGCATTTTACGGCTCTTGCACGATTCTTTAGTTCGTATGCGACACATGACAAGTTGAACAGTTCGAGTTGAAGGTCTAGCACCATCGTGGGGGCTAAGTGATATACATTGAAAACGTCTTCGCTCTCGTACAGACTTAGCCTGATTGGTTCGCGCTCTTGATCGACTGCCTTTTTCGAAGGGACTACCCATCCTAGAAGGCCCGCTGAATCCGCGGGAAGGTTCACACAGGCTGTCATGACGGTGGTAGCATAATTGATTATGCGGGGAATGGGCCTGGGTTGCGGATCAATAGGTTAGTTTTGAGATCGTTTTTCAAGAATTGAATCGCGCTTACCCAAATCGATAGTTGAACAACATGTGCGTATGAGGCTCGTCAAGAAAGAATCGAATAGAAAAGTCTCGCGGAAT
>JAAUYH010069713.1_pt1 | contig 23525 bp, 24 predicted proteins | sample 7278061 | NCBI WGS metagenome assembly JAAUYH01 (sample SAMN14350203, study PRJNA611818) | marine sediment metagenome | isolation source: surface marine sediment (0.6m) | place: French Polynesia: Moorea | collected 2018-08 | reverse complement strand
CGATTTCGACGACGGTGCCCTCGTCGATCTTCTTGGCGTATTCATCCGAGACGTTGGACGACCAGATCTCCAGCGTCGCCGTGATGTCGCCATCGGCGAGCGCCTGGAACTGGTTCATCATGCCCGCGGTGATGTATTCGACCTGGTAGCCGGCGGCTTTCAGCATTTCTCCCGCGACATGGGTGGTGACGTGCTGGCCGGTCCATTCGTTGATGGCCAGTTTGATCGGCTCGTCGGTGGCGCCAAGCTCGGCGGCGTGGGCGGCACTGGCGGCAAGGACGGCGACAAGCGATGATGTGATGTATTTCATTTGGCTGGGCTCCCTGTTCTTTTCTGGTGCCATTTGGCACATTCGTGGCGCGAAAGAGCAAGGGGTTTTCGGGATTTTCCGGGTTTCGGGGGTGAAAGATGAGCGAACCGTTCGAGGCCATGTTGACGGGCGGGCATCCGAACTCGCTGGGGCGGACAGTTGAGGTGGTGGAGACCGTACTGGCCGATCCGTCGCGGATGGAGGAGCTTTTCGGGTGCTACGGCAGCGACGATGAGGTGGTGCGGCTTCGCGTTTCCAACGCGATGCGGCGGGTCCAGGCAGAGAGGCCGGACCTGGTGCTGCCATTCATCGACCGGCTGATCGTTGAGATCGGCGCGCTGGATCAGGCTTCGGCGCAATGGACGCTGGCGAAGCTGTTTCAGGCGGCGTGGCACGAGATGTCGGCGACGCAGAGGGCGCGAGCGAAGGCGCTGGTTCAGCGGAACCTGGCGGAACACAATGACTGGATCGTGCTGAACAACTCGATCGAAGTGCTGACGGAGTGGGCAAGGGAAGACGCGGAATTGGCAGTGTGGCTTTTGCCGCACCTGGAGCGTCTAACGGGTGATGAGCGGAAGTCCGTTGCGAGGAGAGCAGTCAAGTATCTGGCAATACTGAAGAAATACGAATTTTGAATGGTGCTGAACATCCTAACAATTCGTTGACGGCTGTTTCGGAATTTCCCCCGACCTCCCACCCCTAGCATTTTGGCCCGAGGGTAAATGCGCCGTAAAGAAGCGGGATATTTCAGAGATATGTGAATTCCGTTAATGCAGAGTTCGCGGAAGTTGAGGCAGAGTTCGCTAACGCATCGACTTTGCACGCGCAAACCCGTCGGCGCTACACGCGCGCACCCGCGCACATGTTCCACGTGCGAGCGACAAGCGTCAGACCCCGATACCGGCCGTCAATCCGCCGTCGATCAGGTAGTCGCCGCCCGTGCAGAACCCTGCTTTGTCGCTGCAGAGAAAGGCGATCAATTCGCTGGTTTCCTCCACGGTGCCGACCCGGCCGATCGGGTGAGCCTGGCCAAACCCCGCGATCACCTCTTCGATCGGGTTGCCGTCGCCCGCGACCGTCTGTGCGGCGAACTCCAGTAGGGGCGTGCGGATCGAACCGGGACTGATCGAATTCACGCGGATGCCGTCCTTGGCCGCATCGACCGCCTGCGCGCGGGTGAGGGCGTGGATGCCGCCCTTGGTCGTCGCATAGGCCAGCACGGCGTTCTGGTTGGCATGGCCCTGAACCGACGAGACATGCACGATCGCGCCGCCGCCGCGGGCCTTCATGAACGGATAGGCCGCGTGGCTGGTCAGAAAGCACGATGTCAGATTGGTCGCAATCACGCGGTTCCAATGGGCGATGTCGGTTGTTTCGGTCGTACCGTAGGTCTGGATGGCGGCGGCGTTCACAAGGATGTCGATGCCGCCCGCCGCCTGGCCGATGCCGGTGATCCAGCGCTCGACCTGGTCCGGGGCCGAGACGTCGACCGTCGCGACGTGGAAATCAAGGCCGGTCGCCGCGTCCTGGGCCTTGGCGTTCAGATCGGAATCTATGCCCGCCACATGTACTTGTGCGCCTTCGCGGGCGAATTTGAGTGCCGCGCCGAGGCCGATGCCGCTTGTGCCGGTCACCACCGCGATCTTGCCGTCAAACTCGCCCATGCCGGTCCCTTTCCTGTTCGAGCGCGCGCATCACGCCGCGCAACTCTGCGAGCCCCTTCAGCCGTCCGATGGCCGAATAGCCCGGCAGTGTTTCCTTTTCGATGTCGTCCAGCAGCAGGTGGCCGTGATCCGGACGCATCGGAATGGTGGCGTCGGCGCGACCCTCGGCCTTGCGGCGGCGCTCTTCGGCGAGAAGCAGGTGGACGATTTCGACCATATCGGTCGAGCCGTCGAGATGATTGGCTTCGTAGAACGCGCCGTCCGGTTCTCGGGTCACGTTTCTCAGATGCGCAAAGTGGATGCGCGGGGCGAGGCGATTTACCATGGTCGACAGATCGTTGTCTGCGCGGACGCCGAGTGAGCCGGTGCAGAAGGTGACGCCGTTGGCAAGGCTCGGGTTGGCGTGGGTGAGGGCGTCGTAGTTCGACATCTGGCTGACCACGCGGGGCAGGCCAAAGAGCGAGAAGGGCGGGTCGTCGGGATGGATGGCAAGGCGCAGGCCAAGCTCTTCGGCGACGGGGGTGATCTGGCTTTGAAAGGCGATCAGGTTGGCGCGCAGGTCCGCGTCGGTCATGCCGTCATAGTCGGCGATGAGGGCGCGAATGCCTTCGCGCGTGTGATGCCCCTCGGCGCCGGGGAGCCCGGCGATGATCGTTTGTTCCAGCGCTTCGGTCTGCTCCGGCGTCATTGCCCGAGCGCGGGCTTCCGCGGCAGAGAGGCGGTCTGCGTCGTAGCTTTCCTGGGCGCCTGCGCGCTTCAGGACGAAGGCGTCATAGGCCGCGAAATCGACCGGGTCGAAGCGGAGTGCGAGGCCGCCGTTCGGGGCTGGAAAGCGCAGATCGGTGCGGGTCCAGTCGACGACCGGCATGAAGTTGTAGCAGATCACCCGCAGGCCGCAGGCGGCAAGGTTGCGCATGGTCTGGGCAAACGCCTGGATGGCCGGGGCCGCGGCAGCGCCGCCCAGTTTGATGGCCTGCGGGACGGGGATGCTTTCGACAACAGTCCACGTCAGGCCCGCTTTTGCGACCAGCGCCTGGCGGTCGCGGATGGCCTCGACCGGCCAGATGCGGCCATCGTAGATCTCGTGCAGCGCCGTGACGATATCGGTCGCACCCGCTTGCCTGATGTGCGCCAGCGGCACCGGATCCGCCGGTCCATACCATCTCCAGCCTTCGCGCATGGGGCTCCTCCCTTTCTCGGGAAACTCTGCATGGATGGCCGGGCCGCTGCAACAGGTCTCGCCAAGGCCGGGTGATCTGGGGTAGCCTTCTGTTCATGGACCCTGTTGCCCTCGTTTTCTACGCCGTTGTGTGCGGCGTTTTGAGCCTTGCCGCGCCTACCCTGGGCGGGCGCGTGCCGCGCCTTGCTGTGGGCGCTGTGGTAGGCGTTGTGGCCGCGAGCGTGCTGCCAATCCTGAGCACCATGATGGGGTATTGATCCCGGTCGGGGACGCGAAAGCGAGTCCTCTACGTCACACCTGCATCTTGCGATTGTTTTTCAGCACTACCCAAAATGAAGCGCATCCCCTATAACGCCTGTGGGATCGGCCCAAGGGGCCGCAACAGGCAGGGGAGAAGAGGCGGATGCGCTGCCCGTTTTGCGGAAATATTGACACTCAGGTGAAGGATTCGCGGCCAGCCGAGGATCACGTGGCGATCCGGCGGCGCCGGTTCTGTCCGGCCTGTGGCGGACGTTTTACGACCTATGAGCGCGTGCAATTGCGCGATCTGGTCGTCATCAAATCGAACGGGAAGCGCGAGGACTTCGACCGCGACAAGCTGGAGCGTTCGATCCGGATCGCGATGCAGAAGCGGCCCGTCGAGCCAGAGCGGATCGATCAGATGATCAGCGGCATCGTGCGGCGGTTGGAAAGCATGGGCGAGACGGACATCCCGTCGACCACCATCGGCGAGATCGTGATGGAGAGCCTGGCGCGCATCGACAACGTCGCCTATGTGCGATTTGCGAGCGTTTACAAAAACTTCCAGGACGCTGGTGACTTCGACAAGTTCGTGAGCGAGCTGAGACCCCCTCAGAAGGACGAGTGAGCGGGCCGTCCCTTCCAGAAGACGGACGTTTCATGGCGCTGGCGCTGAGCCTTGGCGCGCGCGGGCTTGGCGCGGTCTGGCCGCGCCCTTCGGTCGGTTGCGTGCTGGTGGCGGACGGGCGCGTGGTTGGCCGTGGCTGGACGGACGCCGCGACAGGCCGCCACGGCGAGGTGGTGGCGCTGGAGCAGGCGGGTGACGCTGCGCGTGGGGCCACGGCTTATGTGACGCTTGAGCCTTGTGCGCACCATGGCCGGACGCCGCCCTGCGCCGATGCCCTGATCGCAGCGGGCGTGGCGCGCGTGGTGGTGCCCTTCGAGGATCCGCACAGCAAAGTCGCTGGTCAGGGGCTGGCGAGACTGAGGGCAGCCGGTGTCGCGGTGACGCTTGGGGTGGGCGTGGAGGGTGCCGCGCGTCAGCATCGCGGGTTCCTGTCGCTGGTAAAACGAGGTCGCCCCGCGGTGACACTGAAGCTGGCGACAACGCTTGACGGGCGGATCGCAACCGCCACGGGCGAAAGCCGCTGGATCACGGGGCCCGCGTCGCGGCGTGCCGTGCATGCAATGCGGCTTCGCCATGATTCCGTGCTGGTGGGGGCCGGAACGGCGCGCGCCGACGATCCCACCTTGACCGTGCGTGACATGGGGGCACACCGCCAGCCGGTTCGGGTTGTCCTGTCGCGGCGGCTGAACCTGCCCTGGCCGAACCGGTTGTCGGGTAGCATTGCGGACGGACCCGTCTGGTTGCTGCACGGGGCAGGCGATGCATCGGACGAGGCCATGGCGCCCTGGCAGGCGGCTGGGGCCGAATTGGTCGAAGCGCCTGTGAAGGGCGGTCAGATGGATGTGCTGGGGGCAATGGAGACGCTGGGTGCGCGGGGGATCACCCGGGTCTTTTGCGAAGGGGGAGGTGCTTTGGCAGCCTCACTTCTGTCGGCGGGTTTGGTGGATGAACTGGTCGTGATCACGGCAGGGTTTGCGCTTGGGGCGGAGGGTCAACCTGCCATGGGGGCGATGGGGGTTACGGCGCTGGCCGATGCCGAGCGATTTCGGTTGGTGGAGGCGCGCGAGGTCGGCGGGGATGTCCTCCACCGATGGGAAAGTGCCGCGAGCGAAGCGCTTCATAAATCCTAACGCATCGTTGATGCGCGATCCTTGCCTCAGGGCAGCCATGCGCGCAGCCGAGCCATCGCCTTGTTGACCGGTGGCATGTCCGCTCCGTCTTCGAGCAAGTGCAGAGCGGCTTCGGGCGAGATCGGCGCGCCGGTGCGTGGATCGAAGTAGCGCGGGTAATCGATCAGGCAGGCATGGGCGAGGTCTGTCAGGCTCACTTCAGACGCTCGGTGAGGCGGTGAAGGCATGTGGTCCGTTGTCAGGCCCCAGCCGGCATAGAAAGGCATGCCCAGACAGGTGACCGGCGTGCCGCGCAAGAGCGCTTCGAACCCCAGCGTCGAGGTGATGGTCCAGACCTCGTCGGCGGCGGCCATGGCCTCAGCTGCGCCGGTGTTCAGCAAGGCAAAGTCCGCGAGGCCTTCGAGGTCCTCGTCCTTGACGGCGCCCGTGCGGAACCCGGCTTCAACATCGGGATGAGGTTTCCAGAGGATTACGGCATCCGGGTTGTCTGCGCGGGCCTTCTGCAGGAGGCCGAGGTTCGTGGCGATCTCACCTGCGCCTTTGAGGACTGAGGCGTCATCTTCGACCTGGCCCACAACAAGTATCTTGCGCCGGTCCGAGGGTATGTCAGGCAATTCACCGGTGGTATTGTACTTGGTGAGCCCCGCACGGCATATCCGGGCGATCAGGCGTTCGGCGCGTCGAAGTTCGCCGTCGGGGAGCTTGCCGGATTGCGCGATCAGCCTGTCCAGACGACTTTCCGTGCTGGGGTCGAAATAGAGCGATGGCGCATCCATCACGAGCGACAGGGGGGGTGTCAGGGCGGCCCCCAGACCGCGCGAGCGAAGGAAGCCGTCTTCCATACGCAGGGTGCCTTCGGGTCCGGGTTCGAGCCCCCATGTGACCGTTTGGGCCCCCTTGTCGGGCCCGCGAAACCTGAGTTTCTTTTCCCGTCCGAAGGCCCGTTTCAGGTGCGGGCGCTTCCAGGGTTTCATGGCGTGCATGACATAGCCTTGGGCGTCTTCGCGCCAGGCGCGGGCTTCCGCCGCGAGTGTGGCGATGACGTCTTCGACCTCGCACAGGCGATCCCGCCGGGGGTCGTGCCAGACCGGGTAGAGGATCATGGCGGCTGCGAAGAGTTGGGCGCGAGTCAGCTTTCGTTCCCGGCGGGCGGGCGCGTTTTCGTCCTGTGTCAGGCCCCAGCCCGCATAGAAAGGCTGACCGAAGACCCGGGGTTTGAGGCCGGCAAAAATCGCTTCGAACCCAAGGGTCGAGGAATGGGTATAGACGGCGACGGCACCTTCGAAAAGCCGCCAGGGGCTGACCGGGTCGGAATAGAGCGAGACGCGGTCGGTTTCGTCGTCTTCTGTGAAATGGCCCTGTCGCGCGTTTCCGGCTGTTTCGGGGTGCGTCTTGATCAGAATGGGCTGGCCTGGATGCTCGCTGCCGGCGAAGGCAAGCATTTCCAGAAATGCGGCCCGGTCCGCGCCGCAAAGCGCGGCATCGCCCTTTGTCTGGTCGATAACGACCACGTAGCCCGGATCGGGAGGGTCAAGGGCCGGATCGGTGGCCGAATACTTTCCCAGATGTGCGTAGCGCCAGCAATCGATGGCGTCGCGTGCCCGGTTCAAGAGGCCGGTGTCGTCCAGCGGGTGGGTGGCCAGCAGGTGTTCGAGGTCCGAGGGCGCGCTGCCGTCGAAATGCACGCCTGTCTTGTCGAGGCAGAGGCCAATGGGCGGCGAGGGGCGCAAACGGTTTGGGTGGACGGACCTCAGGAAGGCGTCTTCGACGGTCAAAACCGGGGCGTCCGCCCAACCGGCCACCGCTTCGCCCCGCCAGGCGGTTCGGGTGCGGCCCCAGAGGCCGACCCAGTCGTCTTCGCCAGGGACACCGAGCGAGACATCCCATCCGGCCAGTTCCAAAATGAGTTTCAGGCGGCCTTCGGTCAGAAAGCCGCCTGAATAAACGCAAAGCCGCGTTCGCGTATGCGGGTCCGTCAATTGACGAGTGAATCGATCGATGCTGCTGTGCTAGCGGGCGCCACGATCGCGTTCAGCACCTTGGAGAACTGCGTGTACGGCGCTTCGGTCACATAGACCGTGTCACCACTGCGGATGTCGAAGTCACGCGCCAGGAACACACCGTTGGGCGAGGTCAGGTCCAGGAGGTAGACAAAGCGCTGCTCGCCCTGGATGTCGCTGCGGCCCAGGACTTTCTTTGCGATGTGCTGCGGCTCGTCGCGGAAGACGAAAATGCCGGTCGGGTCAGCAAGGCCGGGGTTCAGGCCGCCTACGGTCGCCAATGCTTCCACTGCCGAGACTGCCTGCGTTTCGAATGGCACGCGCACCTGTGCGCCCGTCGAGCCGAGCGCGGTGAAGAAGCGTTCGTCTTCTTCGACGAGGATGCGGTCACCGGCGCGGAGCGCGATGTCGAGCCGCGGGTTCTCGTAGAGGTCCTCAAGCCAGACCGTGCCCGAGTGGCTGCCGCGGATCAGCGTGATCTGGGTGATTTCGGGCGGCAGCGTGATACCACCGGCCTGCGCCAGCATGGCCGTCAGGGTGCGGGTGGGGCGCTCGATCGGGTAGACGCCCTGAGCGCCGACGCCGCCAATGAGCGAAACGGTTGCGCCGTCACCAGCCAGACGCTGCACGATCACCTGCGGATCAGGCGTTTGGGATTCGAGTTTTTCGGTGATGATCCGGCGAATGGCTTCGGGGCTGTTGCCGCTGGCCTTGATGCGTCCGGCGTAGGGCACGAAGATGAAACCGCTGCCGTCGACCTGAATTTCGTCCAGAATGGCCGGGGCGCCGCTGCCACCAAGGAGGCCATCGTCAACGTTTTCCCAGATCTGCAGACCCAGTGTGTCGCCCGGACGGATCGTGTCCGAGCCGAGGGCGCCTGCGTGGATCAGCGCGCTGGAGAAGCCGAGTGGTGGAGAGAAATTCGCGGCGCGGGTCACGGAGTCGTCCACGGTCACGATGTAGGCATCGCCCTGTTTTTGAACGGACCCTGCGAATATCTCGCTCTTGTTCGGACCTGTCCGCGGAAGGCCGCAACCGGCAAGGATGCTTGCCGAAATGCAAATTGCCACCCAGCGGGTGCGCTTGGAAATCTTGTTCGTCACTGCTCTGCCCTCGACCTTGCGACGCCTAATACGGCATTTTTTTGCAGATTAGAGGCCGCTTCGCAATAATTCCAGCGAATGAAACGGCGACTAATTAACGATTTTCAGGTGTTGCCGGTCCGCCTCAGGGGGGTATTGCAGCAATTTCTGGTAGGGATCGGATGGGTGAAGCATCAAATCTGGTGTCTGGCGCAGCAATTTCCGGCGCGATAGCACCCCATAGAACCCGCCGGGGATCTGTGACGTTGCCAGAAGAAACCGTCGATAAAGCAGATATGCGTCGTGATTTGGCACCCTTGGGTCGGCAAAGAATGCCTCGACCGGCTGGTCCGAGACGAATTCCGGACGGTTGTAGACGGCCTCTCCGAAGGCGCGAAGCGGCAGGGCGCGCCAAAGTGCCTGCTCGGCGGCTGTCGAGTTCACCGTCAGTGCGGAGCGGGCCGTGTCCAGCAGGCGGGCGAGTTTGCCGCCCGTCAGGAAGTGAACGCGGCCTTGCAGATCGTGCACGCGCGTCAGGCGGGCAATCAGCGGGCGGAGCGGTTCGCGCCCGTCTTCCAGCGGATGCGCCTTCAATACAAGATGGTGGTGGCGCGGCGCGCCGGTCTGGAACCCGCGAAACACGGTTTCAAGGAAGGCTGCCTGATCGGGGAAGGGGCCGTGATCCAGGAAATTGGCGTCATGCGCCAGTTGCAGAAGCACAAGGTGATAGGGGAAGCCGCCGTGACGGACACGGAAGGTGGCCGTGCTGCGGGTTACACTACGCACGGGGGTATTCAGAAGCTTCTGCGCGTGCAGTCGGAACTCGGCCCAGTAGTTCGGGCTGCGGTGGGGGCGGAACCCCGGGTAGCCCTTGTTCCCTGCCAAAAGGCGCGCGTGATAGGCCGCGCCCCAGAACATATGGGCGCGCATGTCGCCCCAGCGATCGGGTGCTTCGTGAAGCGCGGGTGCGCCCCTGGCCAGCGCCTCGGCCATCTCTTCCAGGCTGAAACCGGTGGCGGGCGAGGCGGCGTTCGCCCCGCCACGCTCGTAGGTCACCCAATATGGTCGCAGGTATCCTTCTTCGAAGACGTGGGGCGTCAAGCCGTGAGTCTTGGCCACGTCAAGCGCCGTGCGGTGGATCGGACGGCTTGCACCGTAAAGCACCAGATCGGTCACGCCTTCGCGCGCGATCAGGTCGGTCAGTTGAACGGCCAGCGTTTCGGGCGCGTCCCGGAATGCCAGGTACGGGGCGCCGCGCCAGAAAAGTGCGTCGGCGGTATTGAAGCCCATCCGCAAAGTCTTTGCGCCCGCCAGCCGCAGGCGCTTCGCCAATCCGGTAAAGAACGGCCCGTGCGGCCCCTGTAAAAACAGGAACGTCCGCTCGTGCGTGGGCAATCTGTTGGCAGCCATGGGGGTCCGTTTAGCCTGACGGCCCGCATCTGTCACCCTTCGCCTTGCACCTTGGGTCCGGGAGGGATTAGGTCAGAGGCGGAAAAACGGCGGAGATTTCGCGATGTTCACCGGTATTGTCACCGATCAGGGCACCATTCTGGCCATGGAGCAGGCGGGCGATCTGAGCGTTCGGATCGGAACGGGGTATGATGTCTCGGGCATCGATCTGGGGGCGTCGATTGCCTGCGACGGCGTCTGCCTGACGGTGGTCGATCTGGGCACGGATCCGCAGAACTGGTTCGAGGTTCAGGCCTCGGCCGAGACGCTGGCCAAGTCGAACCTGGGCGACTGGGCCGTGGGGCGGGTCATCAACCTGGAACGCGCGCTGAAGGTGGGTGATGAGTTGGGCGGGCATATCGTCTCGGGCCATGTGGACGGCGTTGCGACGGTGGTCGAGGTGCGGGACGAGGGCGACAGCACGCGGGTTGTCTTCGAGGCTCCGGCGGACCTGGCGCGCTTCATCGCGCCCAAGGGGTCGGTTGCGCTGAACGGGACTTCCCTGACGGTGAACGAGGTGGACGGCGCGCGCTTTGGTGTGAATTTCATCCCGCACACGAAAGAGGTTACGACCTGGGGCCGCGTGGCCGTGGGCGACCGGATCAACCTCGAGATCGATACGCTAGCACGCTATGTGGCGCGGCTGGCGGAAGCGTCTTGAGCGCAATCGGCCATAACCGGGGCCCGACGATGGACAAGGGGCGGGGTTGGCGGCGCTATGCCTGGGGCCGGGCGCGGGCCGAGTTGTTGCCCAAGATGCCAATCGAGGTCGTGCGTCGGCGGGTGCGGCGCGCGCGGGAGTTGGGGATCGACTACAAGGCCTATGCCGGAATTCGTGCAGCAACGGGGCGGGATGTGATTGCTCTGCTTTTCTCGGACAATGCGCTGAGGCTTCTGAAGTCGGGCGAAGTGCCCGAAGGGCGGGCCGAGGCGGTGGCGGCGGTTCGAGGTGCCGAGCGCTTGGCACTGGTGCATGCGCCGCATGAGCCGGGCGAGGTCGAAGCGATCAACGTCGCACTGGATCGTGTCGGGCGCGCGCCGGGCTTCACCGCGCGCTGGCGCGATGTGCGTGGGCAGATCCTGCAACTGACCGGGACGCTGCCGGCCGATGGCGTTGTCGTGATCGGCGAGACCTTTCTGGAGCGGGAATGGTGCGAGGCCGCACGCTTGGCCGGATATCTGCCCGCGGATCGCTATTTCGGAACCTGAGTAACGGCGTTTCCCGAAGCCGTGAGCGGTATTGATGGGGCACTTTCGCCTGCGCCGACTAGGGTGCCATTGGGGCGATAACGCGTGCCCTGATTACTCAGTCCCAAGGGGGAGATACCCAATGACGTTTTTTCAAATGATCCGCCGTTCGGCGGCCGGTCTTTTATTGTCTGCCGGTCTGGCAAGCGGCGCATCCGCTGCCATGGTGGACATTACGATCACGAACACTCAAGGGAGCGACGGCCTTTACCTGACGCCGCTTTTGTCGGTGCTGCACGACGGCACTTTCGATCCGTTCGACAGCGGGTCTGCCGCATCCGGTGCGGTCGAGCTTCTGGCCGAAGAAGGCGACGCGAGCGGCGTTCTGGGCGATGCCCTGGCGGCGGGCGCCGCGGCGGGTGTGATCACCGCGCCCGGCGGGTTTGCCGGGGCGCCGGTGATCGATCCGGGTGAAACCGCCTCGATCCGGCTGGACGTGAACCCCGCGAGCCAGCGGTTCCTGTCGTTCATGGCGATGGTCATCCCGTCGAACGACATCTTTATCGGTAACGACAATTCGATGGCCTACGAGGTCTTCGATGCCTTGGGTCAATTCACAGGGTTGGGGCCGATCAGCATCTATACCGACGATGCCTGGGATGCGGGAACCGAGGTGAACAACGGTCTGGGCGCGCCCTTCAACATGGCCGGTGGGGTGGCGACGGATGTGGACGGGCTGATCACGCCTGCCTCTGACCGGTTGTTCTTCCTTGCTGGTCAGGAAACGGCCGCCGGGTCCACCGTGAGCTTGCCGAGCGGTCGCAACCTGCTGGCGACGATCGAGGTCAGCCAGGTGCCACTGCCCGCGGGCTTCCCGCTGTTGCTCGTGGGCCTTGGAGCGTTCGCCTATTTGCGCCGCAGCCGCGCCTGATTGGCTGGCTCGTGCACAGGCTCTGCGCGGCTCTGTCGCGCGGAGCCGCCTGATTGTTCTCTGGCGTTCCGCTCAGCCATCGGGTAAGCCCGCCGTCGCAACGTAGTCTGCCGCGGAACTTTGCCCCCATGTCATTCGAGACACCCGGACCTGTCGAGGAAAACTGGCGCGACGCGATTTCGTCCATCGAGGAGATAATCGAGGATGCGCGCAATGGCCGGATGTTCATTCTGGTCGATCACGAAGACCGTGAAAACGAAGGCGATCTGGTAATCCCGGCGCAGATGGCGACGCCCGAGGCGATCAACTTCATGGCGACCCACGGGCGCGGGCTGATCTGCCTGTCCCTGACGGGCGAGCGCTGCGATGCGCTTGGGCTGCCGTTGATGGCATCACAAAACTCGTCGCGGCACGAGACAGCGTTCACGGTCTCGATCGAGGCGCGCGAAGGCGTGTCGACCGGCATCAGCGCGCACGACAGGGCGCGGACGGTGGCAGTGGCCATCGACCATCAGAAATCCGCGGCCGATATCGCGACCCCGGGCCATGTCTTTCCGCTGCGCGCACGCGACGGCGGCGTTCTGGTCCGCGCGGGCCATACCGAAGCGGCAATAGACGTTTCGCGGCTGGCCGGGTTGTCGCCCTCGGGCGTGATCTGCGAGATCATGAACGAAGATGGCAGCATGAGCCGATTGCCCGATCTGGTGGCCTTTGCGCAATTGCACGGGCTGAAGATCGGCACGATCAGCGATCTGATCGCCTATCGCCGCCGTCACGACAATCTTGTGGCTGTGTCGCGCGAGGAAACGGTGCGGTCGGAGTTCGGTGGCACTTGGGAAATGCGCGTCTTTTCGGACACCGCCCATGGCGATGAACATATCGCGCTGGTCAAGGGTGATATCACCACGGCCGAGCCGGTTCTGGTGCGGATGCATGCGATGGACCCGATGCTGGACGTGATCGGGCTGGGACCCGACGGGCGACGGAACGAGTTCGGTGACGCGATGCAGGTGATCGCCAAGGAAGGCCGGGGCGCCCTCGTGCTTTTGCGGGATACGACGATGAAGCTGACGAGCGGGGACAGCGCCTCGCCGCAGACGCTGCGGCAGTATGGGCTTGGCGCGCAGATCTTGTCGTCGCTTGGCATCAGTGACATGGTTTTGCTGACGAATTCGCCGAAGCCTAAGGTCGTGGGGCTGGACGCCTATGGGCTGAACATCGTCGGCACGCGGAAGATCTCGGAGTTGGGCTGATGGCAGGGGCCTCGCATTATACACTGCCAGTCCCCGACCTGCCGGGCGCGAAGCTGCTGATCGTCGTCGCGCCGTATTACAGGGACATCGCTGACGATCTGGTCGCAGGCGCTTGCGCCGTGGTCGAAGACGCAGGCGCCGTGGCGGAGGTGATCGAGGTTCCGGGGGCGCTGGAAGTGCCCACCGCCATCGGGCTTGCGCATCGGTCGGCACGGTATGACGGGTTCGTCGCTTTGGGTTGCGTTATTCGCGGCGAAACAACGCATTACGAGACGGTTTGCAACGACTCGAGCCGCGCCATTCAGCTTCTGGGGCTGGAAGGTGTGTGTATCGGCAACGGCATTCTGACGGTCGAGGATTACGAACAAGCCGCCGTCCGCGCCGCGCCGGACGAACAGAACAAGGGCGGCGGGGCGGCGGCGGCTGCGCTGCATCTGATCGCGCTCAAACGGCGTTTCGCATGACCGATGCCCGGCAGATGAAAAGCGCGGCGCGGCTTTATGCGGTGCAGGCGCTTTTCCAGATGGAGGCGTCGGATCAGAGTGCAGATGCCATTCAGCGCGAGTTCGAGGATCACCGCTTCGGGGCGGAATGGCAGGGCGACACGCTGGCCGAGGGGAATGTCGATCTCTTTCGAAAATTGATTGACGATACAGTGACTTGGCAGGCGAAGATCGATCAGATGACGGATCGTGCGCTGGCCGAGACCTGGCCCATCAACCGGATCGACCCGACGCTGCGCGCGCTTTTTCGCGCGGCTGGCGCTGAACTGATCGAGGGCGAGGCGCCGCCCAAGGTGGTCATCACCGAATACGTCGACATCGCCAAGGCGTTCTTTCCTGAAGGCCGCGAGCCGAAGTTCGTGAACGCGGTGCTGGACCACATGGCCCGAGAAGCCAAACCGAGCGATTTTGAGACATAAGTCACCGGAATTGCCAGTAGTCGCAATCTTTCTGCCACATTTCAGCGAGACATTTTGCCAATACAAGCAAAACTTGGAGCATATGTGCTCATGGCCTCTGCACCATCCAGATCTGACGCTTTCGCCGAGCGTCTTGAACGCATCGAAGCCCGCGGTGAAGCGCGTGCGGCGGCATCGATGCCTGTGGAAGAGCCTCCGATCGAGGTCGCAATGTCCGAACCGGCGTCCGAGCCCACGTCAGAGCCGGTAGATCACCAGATGATGCCCCTTGCCGGTGAGTCGGGCGCGGCCCGGATCAGTCCGGTGCGCATCGGGCTTATCCTTCTGACGCTGCTTGGAATTTTCAGCATGGGCGCAGTGTCCATCCTGAACTATGCCGAAAATCTGGAACCCGAGCCTGTCATGCCCGTCGTGGTGCGCCGCTAGCCTTCAGCAGTTCGGCACGTTGACGGCCAGCCCGCCAAGGGCGGTTTCCTTGTACTTCGCGCTCATGTCCTCGCCCGTCTGACGCATCGTTTCAATCGCTGCATCCAGTGGCACGAAATGCGTGCCGTCGCCTCTGAGCGCGAGGGAGGCGGCTGACACGGCTTTGATCGCGCCCAGACCGTTTCTTTCGATGCAGGGCACCTGCACCAGCCCGTTGACCGGATCGCAGGTCATGCCCAGGTGATGTTCGAGCGCGATTTCGGCAGCGTTTTCGATCTGTTCTGGTGTTCCGCCCAGAACGGCGGCCAGGCCAGCCGCCGCCATGGCGCTGGCCGAACCGACCTCGGCCTGGCAGCCGCATTCGGCCCCGCTGATGGAGGCATTGAACTTGACCAGCCCGGCAATGGCCGCCGCAGTCAGCAGGAACTCGGGGATGCGGGCCTCGGTGGCGCCGGGGACATGGTCCAGCCAATAGCGAAGGGTGGCTGGAACGACGCCCGCCGCGCCGTTTGTTGGCGCGGTGACGACCTGACCGCCTGCGGCGTTTTCCTCGTTCACTGCCATGGCATAGACGCTGATCCAGTCGTTGACGACGTGGGGCGCCGTCAGGTTGCGCCCGCGCTCGGCCAGGAGCGCTGCGTGGATGCCAGCCGCCCGGCGTTTCACGCCAAGCCCGCCGGGCAGCGCGCCTTCGGTCTGAAGGCCCCGGTCGATGCAGGCTGTCATGGTGGACCAGAGTTGTTGAAGCCCGGTATCGAGCGCCTGTGGCGCGCGGCGCGTCAGTTCGTTCGCGCGTTTGAGGTCGGCAATGCTCAGGCCGGTTTTCTGCGCCATTTCAAGCATTTCAGCGGCGGTCTTGAATGGGTATGGCACGGGTGCGCCGCTGTCCGTCTGAGCGCTCTTTGCCAATTCGGCGTCTGTCAGGACGAAGCCACCACCGATGGAGTAATAGGTTTCCTGCACCAGCACATCGCCTTGGGCGTCGAATGCGTAAAGCACCATGCCGTTTGCGTGGCCGGGCAGTGGGTCGCCATAGTCGAAGACGATATCCGATTTGGGCCGGAAGGTGAGGGTGCCAAGACCTTCCGGCACAACCTCACAGGTGGCATGAAGCGCGTCGAGGGCGTCTTTTGCGGCTTCCGCGTCGTAGGTTTCGGGTGTGAAGCCCGCCAAGCCCAACATGACCGCGCGGTCTGTGGCATGGCCGACGCCTGTGAACGCCAGGCTTCCGTGCAACCGCGCGCCGAGGCCCGAGGGACGGAAAGCGGAACGGCGGAGAAGCTCGAGAAAGCGGGCAGCCGCCAGCATCGGCCCCATAGTATGGGACGATGACGGACCGATGCCGATCTTGAACATGTCGAAGACGCTGAGGAACATGGGGAGACATTAGAATGTGGGCCGTCGGCGACAATCGCGAAAACGGCGCTCGTTGCCGCGAAATCGTCACGAAAGCATCGCGATTTGGCACGTGCGCATGGAGTAATCACGGGCAAAAGCAGAAGAGGCACAGCATGGCACTTTTGGATGATGTTTCGGTTAACCTGGCGCGGCAGGCGCTGGAGTTGATTGTTTTTACAGGGGACGAGACGATCGAACGGCGGATCGCGGATGAGATCGGGGCGTCGTCGCCGACGTTGCAGGAGAATTACCTGACGGCCATGCGCATTCTAAAAGCGGAACGCCGGGGCCTTCTGCTGCTGGAGAAGTACAGGGCAGGGGATGACATCCCCGTCGCGCAGATTTCGTCCCAGCCGCAGGATGACGGCGGGCACTGAGTTCGTCTTCAGGTTTTGCGCCGCCTCACGGCGTCGCGCGAGGAGCGCACCTGCGGTGCGCCCAAGGGACTCCGCCCCCGCGCGTCGCCCTCAGGCGGCGCAAGCCCTGTTCAGAAGCCTTGTCCCAGCCAGACCAGAAGCACGCCAAGGGCGACCGCGCCAAGGCCGAACAGACGGCGCGTCTCGAGCGGGATTTCTTCGAGCATGCGAATGATCTCTTCCAGACGGCCCGGCAAAAGCGCCAGGACCAGGCCCTCGAAAACGAGGACCAGGCCCAGGCCGAGTAGGATCAATTCCATCGTGCTAGTTGGCGGTCAGCCCGGACATGCCGGCCCCGTCCAGGAACTCGAAGAACTCGCTGTCAGGCGTGATGACCAGTGTCGAGTTCTGACCCTGAATAGCGCGTTCATACGCCGCGAGCGAACGGTAGAAACGGAAGAAGTCTTCGTCCGCGCCATAGGCTTCGGCAAAGATGCGGTTCCGCTCGGCGTCCGCCTCACCCCGCACAATCTCGGCTTCCCGATTGGCGTCCGAGACGAGTTCCACCACCGTCCGGTCGGCTTGCGCGCGAACGCGTTGTGCGGCTTCTTCGCCGCGGGCGCGTTCATCGGTCGCTTCGCGTTCACGCTCGGCGCGCATCCGGTCGAAGGTGGCGGCCAGGTTCTGTTCCGGCAGGTTGGTTTGCTTCAGGCGCACGTCGACCACATCAAGGCCCAGCGACGCCGCTTCGGCATCGGCTTGCGCCCGGATGCGGTTCATCAGAACTGCCCGTTCGGCCGACAGGATGGTGTTCGAGGTCACGCCTTCCGAACCCAGGACGGCGCGAATTTCGTCGATCAGGATCGAGGCCAGCCGGTCTTCGGCGAAGCGCACGCCGCCCGGACCAACCGCTTGACGGAACTGGATGATTTCCTCTTCCGTATCGCCGACCCGGTAGCGTGCGAAGGCGTCGACCACGAGGCGCCGGTCATCCGACGGCGTGATCTCGATTGCCGGCGTATCCAGCGAAAGGATCCGCCCGTCGTAGCGCACCACTTCCTGAATGAAGGGGATCTTGAACCCCAATCCCGGTTCGGTCTTGACCTGCTTTATCTGGCCGAACTGCAGCACGAGCGCCTTTTCGCGTTCGTCCACGATGAAGATCGACGAGAGCGCGCCAAAGACGGCGACGACCAGGACGATCAATCCAATGCTTCCGCGTCCCATATCAGTTGCCTCCTTGTGCTGGCGTGCGACGAAGCTCGTTCAGCGGCAGGTAGGGCACGACGCCCTGTCCGCCCGATCCGCTGGCGCTTTCGTCAAGAATGATCTTGTCGACATCGCCAAGGACCTTTTCGAGCGTCTCGATGTAAAGACGGCGGCGGGTCACCTCGGGCGCCTGCTGATATTCGGCCAAAACGGCCGAGAAGCGGCTGGCCTCACCCTGGGCTTCGTTCACAACGCGGGCGCGGTAGGATTCCGATTGCTCAAGGATCTGCGCCGCTTCACCACGGGCGCCTGCAAGCACGCGGTTGGCGTAGGCGTCGGCCTGGCGTTCCAGCCGGTCGCGCTCCTGTTCGGCGGCCTGCACGTCGCGGAAAGCGTCGATCACCTCGCGCGGCGGGTCGGCCTTGTTGAGGTTGACCCGGACGATGTTGATGCCGGACTGATAGCTGTTCAGCGTCTCCTGGATCAATTCCTCGGCGCGCTGCGCGGTCGCCGCCCGGTCGCGGTTCAGCAGCGGCGCAAGCGAACTGCCGGCAACGATCTCGCGCATGGCCGATTCCGACACGGCGCGCACGGTTTCGGGGCCGTCGCGCAGGTTGAAGAGGAAGTCTGCAGCATTCGAGATGTTCCAGACCACCTGGAAGTCGATGTCGACGATGTTTTCGTCCGTCGTCAGCATCAGCCCGTCGCCGCCCGAGGAGCCGGACCGCCCGATGCCGATGTCTTCGGATTGTTCGCGGGTTACGGGGATGACTTCATAGGTCACGACCGGCCAGGGCGCGAAGTTCAGACCGGGATTGCCGATCGAGGAGAACTCGCCGAGGAACAGTTCCACCGACTGTTCTTCCGGTCGCACGGTGTAGAAGGAATTAAATGCCCAAAGAGCCAGCGCGATCAGAACGCCGATACCAAGCGTTCCGCGCGTCAGCCGGGGGCCGTCGCCACCGCCGTCGCCGCCGGTGCGCCCGCCCTTGCCGCCCATGAGCACTTTCAACTGCTCCTGGCCCTTCTTCATGATCTCGTCGATTTCGGGGATCTGCGGGCCGTCCTGACTGGGGCGACCAGGGCGTCTGTCGTCGCCTCCACCGCGGTTGCCGCCACCGCCGCCCCAGGGGCCGCCGTTGTTATTGGACATGGGTTGTTGAGTCCTTTTCAAGCATTTCAGTTCTCTCAGGCTGCTAACTGTAGCCTCGCGCGCGGGTTTTCAAGCAGTTCGCACCGGTTCGCGCATCGTCACCAGTTCTTCGGACATGGTGGGATGCACGGCGACGGTGCGGTCGAAATCCTCTTTTGTGAGCCCCGCCTTTACGGCAATTCCCACCATTTGAATAAGCTCTCCAGCGCCGTCTGCGACGATTTGGCATCCCAGAACACGCCTGCTGGCCTTCGAGACGACGAGTTTCATCAGGACGCGGTTGGGACGTTCGGCAAATGCGGTGCGCATCGGGCGGAAGGAGGTGCAGTAGATCTCGACCTCTTCCTTTTCGCGGGCCTGTTCTTCGGTCAGGCCGACGGTGCCCAGTTCGGGCTGGGTGAAGACGGCAGAGGCCACGTTTTCGTGATCGACCGCAGTCGGGTTGTCATTAAAGACGGTTTCGGTGAAGGCCATGCCCTCGCGAATGGCGACCGGTGTCAGCTGGATGCGGTCGGTGACATCGCCGATGGCGTAGATCGAGGGGACCGCCGTCTGGCTGTAGTCGTCAACCTCAATGGCGCCGCGGCGGTTGATGCCGACCCCAAGGGCCTCAAGGCCGAGATCGTGCGAATTGGGGGCGCGGCCCGTGGCGAATAGGAGCCGTTCGAATTCGTGCTCGGTCCCGTTGGTGGCCTTGACGCAGACCGGGCCGATGCCTGTTGCGGTATCCGCCGGGCGCTCGCCCGAGGGGGCGCCCATCGCCAGGGTCGGGCGGGGGCCATCGGCGGGCCACATATCGACGATGTTGGTGCCGAGGTGCAGGTCGATCCCCTGTTCGATCATCATCTCGGCCACAAGGCCACGCGCTTCGTCATCGAAGCCGCGCAGGACCTGCGCGCCGCGATAGAATTGGGTCACTTCGACGCCGAGGCCGTTCAGGATGCAGGCGAATTCGCAAGCAATGTAGCCGCCGCCGACGATCAAGATCGATTTCGGCAGTTCTTGCATGTGGAAGACATCGTCCGAGACCATGCCGAGGGCGGCGTTGGGCATATCGGGCTTCACCGGGTGGCCGCCGGTTGCGACAAGGATATGGCCTGCGCTGATCACCTCGCCCGTGGCGAGTGTCACCTCGTTCGGACCGCTCACGCTGGCGCGGGTGTCGTGCATGGTGACGCCGGAGTTCGACAGCAGGCTGCGATAAACGCCCTCCAGCCGGTCCAGCTCGCTGTTCAGCTTCGAGCGGAAGGCGGGCCAGTTGAATTCTCCGGCGTCGGCCTGCCAGCCATAGTCGCGGGCAAGCCCGGCCAATTCGCGGAACTCCGAAGCGAAGACCATCAATTTTTTCGGCACGCAGCCCCGAATGACACAAGTACCGCCCATCCGGCTGTTTTCGGCGAGTGCCACGCGGGCGCCCGTTGCCGCGGCGGTTCGCGCGGCGCGGACACCGCCCGAGCCGCCGCCGATGACAAAGAGGTCGACGTCGTGGGTCATCAGGTGCTCAGATCGGCGAAGGCATTCGCCAGTTCGGGCTCATCCGACGAGCTGTTTTCCGTGATATCCGTCACCTCGACCCGACCGTCTGGGTAGCCCTTGATGACGATGTCGCAGATGTCGACGAAAAGCCCGTTCTCGACAACGCCCGGGACCTGGTTGAGGACCAGCGACAACTGCCGGGGGTTACCGATCCGGCCGAGGTGCAAGTCTATGATATGATTGCCTTCGTCGGTGACGAACAGCCCGTCGCCGTCGATGCGCGGGACGGCGCGGGTGCCGGCGACGTCGAGGCCTTCGAGCATCTCTTCCAGCAGCATCTGCGTTGTGGCCATGCCGAAACCGATGACCTCGACGGGCAGCGGGAAGGCGCCGAGCGTGGTGACGAACTTGCTGTCGTCCGCGATGACCACCATGCGGTCCGACGCGGTCGCGACGATCTTTTCCTGCAAAAGCGCGCCGCCGCCGCCTTTGATGAGCGTGAGGTCGCTGTCGTATTCGTCCGCGCCGTCTATGGTCAGATCGAGCCAGCGCGCTTCGGCGAGAGTGGTGATGGGAATGCCTTCCTCGCGGGCCTGTTCGGCGGTACGGGTCGATGTCGGAACGCCAACGATATCAAGCCCTTCGGTGCGTCTGCGTTCCGCCAGGTGTTTGACCAGCCAGGCCGCGGTCGAGCCGGTGCCGAGGCCGACTTTCATATCCGATTTGACGAGCCCGGCAGCATGTTTCGCCGCGGCTGATTTGGCGGCTTCGGCGGGGGACAATGGGTCGGTCATGAGGGCAGCTCCGGGATTGGACGCGTGCGTTATAGGTGCGATTGCGACCGGAGGCGAGGGGTGGGAGTGCAAAATCTGACACAGATTTTGTGACGAATTCCGTCGCGGAATTCGTTCGCCGGACATATGGGCGCTCTCCGCATCGATTTCTTGTGCCAAAGATCGACGCTGCTTCAGATGACTTTTCCCTCGCCAACGAAAGCCAGCTTTGCTAGAGAGCGCTTCGGACTGCGGGTGTGGCGAAATTGGTAGACGCACCAGATTTAGGTTCTGGCGCCGCAAGGCGTGGGGGTTCAAGTCCCTCCACCCGCACCATTTCACCCGATCATCGCGTGCGGAACACCATGACCAGGCCGCGGTCCGCGGCATGGGCGTGGTCCTTGCCTTCGTAGAGCGGGATGTCGCGAAAGCCGAGGTCGCTGATCTGCCCTCGGGCGTTCAGGATGGCCAGCGTGGAGCCGAAGCCCATGCCGTCGAAGACCGCCGGGACGCAGCCGCAGACAAAGAGCGCGCCGGGGCGGGTGACGCGGAGAAGCTCGGGCAGGCACTGGGGCCCGACGTGGCCGTGGGTGAAGGTGCCTGACGAGATCACGGCTCCATAGGCGTTGTCCGCCATTTCGAGCGGCTCCAGCAGATTGCCGGTGATGCGATTGCGGTAGAGGCCTTTGGCGGCGGCCTGCTCCAGCATTTCGGGCGAGATGTCGATGGCGTCGATGGTCAGGCCGGGCAGATGCTCGGCCAGGAGCCCGGTGCCGGCGCCCACGTCGAGGATCGGTTCGTCGCCGTCTTGGTTCTCTTTGAAGACTGCCGCGATCTGCCGGGGCGCGATGTAACCGAGGGTCTCTTCGAGGCTGGTGTCATAGGTCGTGGCCCAGCCGCCGTAGAGCGCCTTTGCGCCGTCCGGCCCCTTGATGCTGTAGGCGTTGTCGAGTTCGTCGTCGGTCATGTCCTCACCAGACATTTGCGGCTTCGGCAGCGTCGCGTCAGCGGTGCGTGAAAGTCAAGCGGGTTGCGCGCCTTGCGGCGCGCGCGCGGGTTTATTGGGGCTCTGCCCCAAACCCCGGAGTATTTCCGACAGGAAGAAGAGGTGTCGTCAGGCGTTCGACTTCGAGCGTCAGTTCGAGCGTGCGGCGGCCGGAAGCGCCGGTGTTGAGGGGTTGCTCGTCGCCCTGGATGATGCGGGCGAAGTGTTCGAGTTGGCGGATGAGCGGAGTGCCATCGCCGACGTGCAGGGTTTCGGCCCGTGGGGCGTCGGCCCAATCGCGAGCACCTTCGAAGAGGGTGAGCGACGGGAAGGCGAGCGCGCCGCCCGAGCCGGTGATCATCATCGACGTCTCGCCGGTCCTTGCGATGTTGGGGTTCTCGCCCGTTCCATGCTCGAAGCCCCATGGCGAGGCGGCGCAATCGGCAAAGGCGATGGTGGCGACTAGACCGCTTTCGAAGCGGAGCACGACGCCGCCCGATTCCACGCGATCCGCTCGCCTGACCGGGTTGGCGCCGAGACCGGCAACGTCCGTGACCTCGCCGAAGAGGAACTGGAGGAGGTCCAGTTCGTGGCTGACGTTCATGCGTACCGGCGCGCCCTCGGGCCCTTGCCGCCATGCGACGTCGAAGTAGTCGGCGGGCTTTTGTACGGACCACATGACGTTGGCGAGAACCGGTTGGCCGATCCGGGGCAGCGCCGCTTTCAGCGCGGTGACGCGGGGGTGAAAGCGCCGATGGTGGCCGGTCAGGATATGGACGCCTGCAGTCGCTGCCCTTTCGATCATTCGGGTGGAGCCCATGACGTCCGAGGCGATGGGTTTTTCGATAAGCGCGTGCCAGCCTCGGTCTGCCGCCACGTTAAAGGTGGGTTCGTGGAATTGCGTCGGCGTGGCGATGACGAGGCCGTCGGCGTCGATGTCCGCGCTCTCGATATCGGCGAACCAGGGCGCTTGCGCCAGCTTCGCCGCTGCCGGATCGGGGTCGATGATGGCGGCGAGCGTCAGGTCGGGGTGGTCGGCAATATGGGCAACATGGCGGCGCCCGATGGCGCCTGCGCCTGCGACGGCGATGCGTGGCATGGTTGATCCTTTCTGCCGTCGCATTGGCGTTATCTGAACGGGTTTTGCAACGGGAAATGCGAGCTCCGTACTTCTAAGAGGGAAGAGACCCTCTGACCCGACAGCGGACCTGGCCAAACCTCGGTTAATGAGAGCTAAGTGAGAGCTGCGGTGGGCATACCTCTTCACCCAACCGTGTCTAGGATCGGCTTTGCCCCGACCGACAAGGAGGATGATTTCCTATGAAACGTTCGGCCCGGCTATTCCGTCCATCTTCAGGGTCGGCGATATACGCCTTTGGCTGTTTGCACCCATTGCACAGTTCGGCACGCCCGAGGACTTGCGCCGCGACGACCTGAGATATGGGCATTGCGTCCCTGCGCACCCAAACAGCAGTCAGCTGCTCAAAGGGATGGCTGGCCAGATCCCCCCTCCGCTGGTGGCACGGCTCGCTGATAGAGATGCCATGTGGTGTGGCCAAGGATCGGCAGGGTGAAGATCAGACCCAAAAACGCTGGCGCCAGCGACAACAGCATGGTGACCGAGATGATCGCCGCCCAGGTCAACATGACCACGGGGTTCTCTTTGACGACGCGAATGGAGGTGAGCATGGCGGTCACGAAATCGATTTCCCGGTCGAGCAGCATGGGCATAGCGACAACGGTCACCGTGAACAGGACTGCCGATAAAAATG
>JAAUYH010148687.1_pt1 | contig 23526 bp, 6 predicted proteins | sample 7278061 | NCBI WGS metagenome assembly JAAUYH01 (sample SAMN14350203, study PRJNA611818) | marine sediment metagenome | isolation source: surface marine sediment (0.6m) | place: French Polynesia: Moorea | collected 2018-08 | reverse complement strand
CGATTGCGCCGAGGTCTATATCGGGGCCTCGGATTTCTTCTCGCGCACCGGCTGGTCGCCCCTGGCGGGGGAGGTGGCCGATCAGCCCTGTCTCAGGCTGAACTCCAGCGGGACACGGGGGCGCAGCTATAACCTGGACCGCATCGTGTGCGAAGGCGGAACGCAGATGGTCAACATGGCCGGCTCGAACCAGCGCACCCAGGAAAACCCAGGCAACTATCTGGTCGACAAGGCGGTCCTGATCGCGACGGCGAAATCCGTCGGCCCGTTTGTCGCAGTCTCTTATGGCGGGGTCACGCTGCGCAATATTCTCGGCGTTCTTCCAGACACGCCCAGGCGGCATCCCATTCGCTGGTCGGGGGCGATCCGGGTTGGCATGTCCAATCCCGGTCCCGGGAATGAAGCTGCGCCGCTTGCGGCCTATTCCTCGACCTTTCTCAATCTTCTGACGGGCGACAACAGGATTGGCCGGGGGTGGGTCCTGGAAGAGGGGGCAGAGGTCTTCGAGAATGCGACGCTGGAGAACCTCATTCTGTTCGGCCCGGATCGAACGGACGGGCTGGATTTGGGCAGCGTTCTTCCGGGCATTGTTCCGCGCTTTCGCGGGGTGCGCTACAATTTCGGCCATCAGACCGGCACCTTGTCTGCGGCCGTTCGGCCGGGCGAAGGTTTTGTCGTGCCCTATGATGACATCACCGAGGCCCGGGTCGATCAGACAGAGGCTCCGGCCACGTCGCAGGCCTATTGGGAAGCTTACGCCGCACGCGACAGATGGCACATGCTGCACATCGAGAAGGTCAAAGGGACGCTCTACGCGGCAGGAGGGGATTTCCTAGTTCGTTTTGATACCCGGGACGCTGTTATCACGAACACGGGCAAAAAGGCTTGGCCGGCTGGCGCGGACTGGACCCTGAGCCTTGATCGGACGACGCGTCTTCCGCCGATGGACACGCGCTATGCCAGTCCCGAAAGCCTGCCCTTGCCGCGACCCGTCCCACCAACCTATGCGACCGAGGGGCGGGGGCTTTTTGCGGCGGACGATCTTTTCATGACGCCGCGGGGCGCCGCGCCGTCTCGGGGCGCTGTGGAACCTTCATGACGGTCTCGTAGGGTCCTCGAAACGCTCTGGTGCAGCCTCATCACAGACGGTCGCTGCCCTGAGTTCGGTCCTGTTTACCCCGGATCGCCTCTCGGGCATGGTGCCGCCAAGTTCCGGTATCCAGACGCGTATCCATGGCTGACATCCCGCACCGCACAGCTCGTTTTCACGCTCGGCCGCGTTAGAGGGCATGCGTCCATGTATTTGAAGGAAGTCCAGGGGCTCAGGATCGTCGCGGCGTTGCTGGTCGCGGTCTACCATATCTGGTTTCTGCGCGTCTCGGGCGGGGTCGACGCCTTTTTCGTCATCGCGGGATTTTTCCTGTACCGGACCCTTTTCAAGAATGGTGTGCCGGATTGGACGACCATTGGCGTCTACTATCAGCGCACGCTGGCGCGGGTGCTGCCAAGCGCAAGCGTCGTGATCGTGGCCACATGCCTTCTGTTCCTCGTCTTCGACGTCGACAGCATCTGGCCGTCACAGATCAAAAGCGCCTTTGCGGCCCTGCTTTTTGTCGAGAACTGGTGGCTGGCCAGCGAAAGCACGAACTATCTGTCGCGGGATGACTTGCCGTCGCCCTTCCAGCAAATGTGGGCGCTGTCCGTGCAGATGCAGCTTTACCTGGCGCTGCCCGTCGTCTTGCTGATCGCCGCGAAACTGTCCTCGGGTGTCATGGCACGGACCACCCTTGTCCTTGCCGGGCTCTTCTTGCTGGCCTTTGCCTATGCACTTTTCGAAACGGCCCGGAATCAGCCTTTCGCCTATTTCAACACCGGCGCGCGGGTCTGGGAGTTTCTGGCCGGTGTTCTTCTGGCCTGTTCCCTGCCGCATCTGAGGTGCTCCAAACCGGTCGCCAAGGCTTTGGGCTATGGGGCGCTGGCCGTTCTCGTGTCCTTTGCTGCTATCCTGCCGGTCGCGACCCTGTTTCCGGGCATCGCCGCCCTTATTCCGGTGCTTGCGACAGCGACAATCATCATGGCCGCCACAAACGGGGGAAATATCGAAGTGCTGAATGCGCCGATCATGCAGAAGCTCGGCGATATTTCCTTCACCTTCTACCTTTGGCACTGGCCGCTTCTCATTCTGGTCTGGCAGCTTTCCGGCACCTCGCAAATCGGACTTCTGCCGGGGCTTGGCATTATTCTGGTGGCCGGCATTCTGGCCTATGCCACCTATGAGTATTGCGAGAAGCCCTTTCGCCGCTCGCGTCTGGCAACCGGCAACAGGCTGGTCGCCCTGTCCGCTTCGCTTGCGCTCATGGTGCCTGCGGCCCTTGCGGCCGGCCTCTGGTCGCTGGCCTATGTGAACAGCCGGGATACGGCTCGGGCAGATCTGCTTGCGTTCCAACGGGGTGAGGCGGTGGAGGCCCCCTTCGTCCCGGCCACCGTGATTGCCAAGTCGGACATTCCACGGGCCTATGGCAGAAGGTGCGTTCAACGATGGGGCAGGGACGACGTCAGGGAATGTACCTTCGGCAACCCCGAGGGCCGTGTCACCGCCGTCCTGGTGGGCGGGTCGCATTCAGCGCACTGGCTTCCGGCCCTTGAAGCGGTGGCAAAGGCGCGGCCCGAGCTGAAGATCATCACGATGCTCAAGGGCAACTGCCCGCTGGCGGTATCCGCCGGAGAGCTGAACCTGCGAGAGGACTGCCTGCGTTGGGGCAGGGCGGTGATCGACCGCGTGCACGCCTTGGACCCTGACGTCGTGGTCAGCCTGCTGACATCGACGCGCGGGCCCGAAGGCGAAAGCCTCGAGCATGTGCCATCGGAGTTTCGCGGCGCGTGGGAGGCTTTGGACGGCCAGCGCATTCTTGCGATCCGGGACACCCCGCGTGCGCCTTACAACATCCTCGATTGTGTCGCGCGCCTGGGTCCGGAGCACCAGGCCTGTTTCCGTCACGAAGAGGTGGCTTTGACCCTTGGTCCGGACCCTGTCCCGGATCTGCCCGCACAGATCGTTCCACTTGATTTGTCGGATCGGCTTTGCCCCACCGGCATCTGCCCGTCGGTCATCGACGGTATTCTGGTGCATCGCGATGCCTCCCATGTCACGGCGACATTCGCGGCGAGCCTTGCCGATGCGTTCCAGACGGCGCTGATCGACATGGGTGTCCTGTCGAAAGAGTGATGGCACAGCCACATGCGGCAGAGGGGCCGCCCGGGGATGTTTACCGCAGACCCCCCGTCGGGCATGGTGCCGCCGAGTTCCAGTATCCAGGCGTCCATTTCATGGCCGAGACCCCAGACCGAATTGCCTATCTCACTGGGGAATACCCCGCGCTGTCGCACACCTTCATCCTGCGCGAAATCGCGGCTCTCAGAGACGCGGGGCGGGAGGTGATCGCCTGCTCGATCCGCCAGACCTCGGGCGCGCATATCGCGGGCGAAGCCGAGGCAGCAGAAGCGCGGAACACCTTTTATGTCATTCGCGCCGCGAAGTCGCCGGCGCGGCTTCTGGCGGCGGTCGGCTTCGGCCTGTCGCGGCCCGGACGACTGGCCTCAGCGCTGTTTTTGGCAATCAGGACGTCCCCGCCGGGACCCAAGGCGTTTCTCTGGCAGATGTTCTATCTGGCCGAGGCGTTGGTTCTGGCCCGCCATCTGAGCGATCGTGGCGTGCGCCATCTGCACAATCATTTCGCGAATTCCAGCTGCTCGGTTGCGATGCTGGCCGCGGAGCTTGCCGACATTCCTTTCAGCTTCACGCTGCATGGGCCCGCGATCTTTTTCGAGCCCCGGCTCTGGCGAATTGATGAGAAAATCGCGCGCGCGAAGTTCGTGGCCTGCATCAGCCATTTCTGCAGGTCCCAGGGCATGATCTTTGCCGACCAGGCACACTGGCCAAAGATGCGGATCGTCCATTGCGGGGTGACGCCCGCGCGGTACCAATCGGACGGTCATGCACCGGGCAAGCGGCTGATCTTTGTCGGGCGGCTGGCGGCGGTGAAGGGAATAGCCGTGCTGCTGCGCGCTTTCGCCAAGGTGTACGAGCGTCACCCCGATGCCCGCCTGACCCTCATTGGCGACGGGGTCGAGCGCCCGAACCTCGAGGCGCTGGCCAGAGATCTGGGAATTGCGGCGGCGGTCGACTTCGCGGGACCGAAAACGCAGGCCGAGGTCGCCGACACCCTGCCCACGGCAGACCTCTTCGTGCTGCCGTCCTTCGCCGAGGGTGTGCCGGTGGTGCTGATGGAGGCCATGGCAAGCGCGCTGCCGGTGATCGCGACGCGGATCGCGGGGATATCGGAACTGGTGGAAGACGGTGTTGCGGGCCGTCTGGTCCCGCCCGGGTCGGTCGAGGAGCTGACTGACGCGATCGGCGCGCTCCTCGACGATCCCGAGACGCGCGCCGCCATGGGCCGGGCCGGGCGCGCCCGGGTCGAGAACGCGTTCGACATCGCGAAAGAGGCCGCCAAGATCGGACAGGCTATCGACGGATGACCGGAACCGGGCACATCGGAGGCATCCTGCCTTGACCATCATATCCCGACGATGGCGCGCCAGAAGGTCGCAACGGTGATTTTCCGGGTTTTGCAGAGGTGGGTGCCGGGTTCCGGGTCTGCAACAGCCTTGATCTTACAATCCTCAGAGGCTCCGGTCTTGCTCATGGGATTTCAGTATTATGTCGATCAAAGCACATCTTTTTTCTGGCTTTTTCGGGGCGCATCCCAGGCTTGATCTGTCAAGATTGGAAGCAATCGAATACACAGAGAAGAATTGTCTACGACATCTGTCATCGACGCGTTGGACAGGCTTGGTTTCACTGCCCCAATATTGACAGAATCCCTTCCACAACTTAACCCTTTCTTAATGTTGCTTGATCTGTGTACCGGTTGTTGGGGGGGTTAGGAACGCTTACAAAGTTGCCGCTTGTTTGGCCGATGGCACCCCGATAAGTGCCACTCTCTATCTTAACTTTGTCCACCTGAAGTTCCGGCCAGATGGCCGTTTTTGTGCGTTCTTGATCTGTCTGCCGCCTGTCGCACCTGGTTCTCGAGTAGGGAAAAGCCATGGCGGTTACGAATAATTTCGCATCTAGCGAACTCGATCTGAACAATGTCATCACGTTGTCGCAACCGACAGCCTTGGTCTGGGGACCGGATGGCAGGCTTTATGTTTCCGAAGTCGACGGGTCCATCAAGGTTCTGACAGTCGTCTTCGGTGATCCCGATCCCACAGACGGTAATCCGGCTCCGAAGTTCTATGTGACCGAAGCGTTCGAGCTGACCACCATCACCGGTTTCAATTACAACGATGACGGGACGTACAATCCCACCGTACAGGAGCAAGGTCGCGAGCGTCAGGTGACGGGGATCGACGTTGTTCAGCAGTACGACGCCAATGGTGACCCGGTGTTCCTGCCAGACGGCAAACCCGCCGTCGATATCTATGTGACGTCCAGCGACCCCCGCCATGGCGCTGGCAATAACGGCCAAGACAAGAACCTCGACACGAACTCGGGCGTCGTGCACCGGTTGCGCGAAACGGCGGATGTCGACAGCGTCGCGACACCGGATGACGCCTTCACGACCGTCGATCTCGTCCGCGGCTTTTCCCGGTCGGAGGAAAACCACTCGATCAACGGTCTCGAGATCATTCAGGAGATCGACGAGGCCACCGGCAAGCTCCTCTCGGAGCGCGCGATTGTCGCTGTCGGCGGCAATGCCAACACCGGGGCCCCGTCGAACAACTTTGCCGCCCAGCAGGAATACGCGACCAGCGCCGGTATTTTCGAGATCGACATCACGATGCTGGACGGCATGATCGTTCAGACCGATGCGACGTCCGGGCGCGATTTCATCTATGATCTGCCTACGCTGGATGACCCCACCCAGGCCGGGACAAGCGACCAGAACGACCCGTTCGGCGGCAATGACGGGTTCAATCAGGCAATCCTTCTGGCCAATGACGACCCGAACAACCCGGTCACCATGTACTCGCCCGGGTACCGGAACGCCTATGATGTCGAAGTCACCGAGGATGGCCGGGTCTGGACCTATGACAATGGCGCGAACAACTCCTGGGGCGGCCGCCCCATCGGGGAGGCTGGCGACAATGGCGGGACAACCGATTTCGCGCAGGACCCGAACTACATCGCGACCAACCTGAACAATGGCGATGGCAACGCGAATGACGAGATCAATCTCGAGGCCTGGAATCCGTCAAACCTCGACAACTTCCACGAGATCACGCGCTCGGACGATCTCGACGCCGGTGAGACGCTCTCGGTCGGCGGCAACGGACCGGTCACGACCTATACCGATCCGGATACGGGCCTGACCCTGGTCTATGGCGGTCACCCGAACCCGACGCGGGCCGAAGGCTCGAAGGCGGGTCTTCTCTATTCGCCAACCGGTACCGACGATGACGCCGTTCTCTTGGTCTCGGATACCAATACCGCGGGAGATAACCTGCAGCCCAGCGATTACGACGATGTGATCGCGTGGTACACTCAGGTTGAATCCGATTACGGGCTGGCTGCGGGCTTTTTGACAAAGCGTGTCGTCGAAGCGACGCCTGGTGTCGTCTATGACATCTATGAAGCCACAGACGGCACCGCGATCGCCGTCGTGTCCGGCGGCGCGGCGCCGGGCGGGGGGGCCGTCTTTATCGGCACAACAGGTCTACCGTCCGACATCCACAGCGTGGTCACCACGCTCAATCCGATCGAGGGGAACTATCTCGAAGCGGGCTATACCGATGGCGCGCTCGACAGCGCGTTCGGGTCAGTCAATGGCCTTGCCGAATACACGTCGACCATTCTGGACGATCCCGGGACCGGTACCAAGATGTCCGGCGCGATCCTGGCATCGACCTTCAATGGCGGCGGACTGATCGTCATGGGCCGCAATGCCGATGGCACGATGTCCTCGGTGTCCGGCTCGAACGGTGCGGTTGCAGCCGACCGGACGGTTATTGTCGACAGCGGTCAGACCCTGGGTCTGGCGACGATCGGTGACAATATCGCCGACCTTGGTCTGTCGAATGCATTCCAGGGATCGATCTGGGCCGCGGTCTACAAGATCGGTGCCGGGTTCTCGGTCGACATCGAGATTTTCCAGCCCGTCGGCGTTGGTATCCCGCTTGCCGACCAGATCGTCACCGACCCGACCGACCAGGACGGGGATGGCATTGATGTCTATAATGACCCGTTCGAGTTCTCGGCCACCAATGGCTATGACCTGACGGTCGGTCAGACGCTGAATCTCGACTTCGAAGCCAATACCAGCGCTTTTGCCGGCAGCTTCGCCGGCACAGGCCTTCTCGGTGCAGCGCTGGACGGTGGCGCCAACCCGACGCCCAACTGGGATGCGCAGACGGCAGAAGAGCAATTTCCGGTCGAATTGCAGCGCGATGGTCTCTTCGACGATGGCGGCAACATCATTCCGGGCGGGAACGCGCCGGTCTTCCAGATCAAGGACGTTGTCGAAGGCACCGTCGTCGGCACGGAGAATTCCGTCCGCGATGCCATGCATACGGGGGTCAATCTCGATAGCGAAGTCAAGACGCTTGTTGCGACCTTGAACATGAAGAACTGGGTCGCCACACAAACCGGTGGCGCCGCCGAGGGTCAGCTGACCGGCATGATGTTCTCGGACGGAACCCAGTCGAACTTCCTGCGGATTGTCTTTGGCGGTGTCTCGGGGACGGGTAACAACCCGGGCCTCGAAGTGGGCTGGGAGCTTGGCGATACGGGCTATGCGACGCTTGCGCAGATTGCTCTGCCCGGCCTGAGCTCGACGGCGAATACCGAAGTTGACCTGCGTCTAACCATCCGGGGGATCGGCACAACGTTCGATGTCACCGTCGAGTACAAGCTTGAAAGTGAAAGCGACTTCACCGAGGTCCCACTCAACGGTGGCGCCGGCTTCCAGCTTCCGGCCGGTGTCCTGCAGGATGTGCTGACCGGCAGCCATACCATCACCGATAGCGACGGCCCGGTGGCGAGTTCGGGCGCGGCTATCGGCCTTCTGGCGGAAACACCGCCGGGAACAGAGCTTCTGGCAATCGACTTCAACAACCTCGCCATCGAGGCGCGCGGCAACGAAATTCCTGCCACGACTGCGGCCGAGGTCGGCACAGCCGGTACGACGGGTGTGGACACGATTGTCTATACCGGGACGGATACGGCCCTCGACCCGCTTGCCTCGGATGTCGAGAATTTCGACGGGACCGGGTCCGCGGCAGACTATGCGGTCACCGGCAACGCGCTCGAGAACCTTATCGAGGTCGGACAAGGCACCAACACGATCACCTTGGGCGGCGGCAACGACAGCCTTGTCGGAACACTGGCACAGCTCGCGGGCGACACCATCACCGACATGGCGATCGGCGACAAGATTGTCATCACCGACCTGACGCTCGCGGATGCAGCGACCGTGACCTACGGCGGCGCGGGCTTTGCGGAACTGACGATCAACGGATCGACGCTCACGTTCACGGGCCCCGATTTCGTGGATTTCGACCCCGCTGATGGCGATGCCATCTTCACGTTTATCGAAACCACCGAAGGCCTCGAAATCACGGCTGTCCCGCCCTCTCTCCTCGAGACAGTCGTCTACCGGATCAACTTCGGGGGAGCCGGCAGCGTGGCCGCCATTGATGGCGGTCCGGACTGGGCCGACGACGATGCGGTGATCAACGGTTTCAGCTCCACCATTCCGAACGATTTCATCACTCCGGGAAGCGTGTTCAACGTTGACTACGACAACGTGGATGCAGCGGTCGTTCCAGATGCCGTCTTCCAGACCGAAAGCAGCGACAACGACGGAAGCGACGCCCCCAGCACGCTCAATTTCAACGTGGAAGTCGGCCGGACCTACCGGATCGAGTACTATTACACCGAAAACTGGCAGAACATCTTCGACAATGCGCCGCGCATTTTTGACGTCGAGGTCGAGGGGGCGGTTCCCGCGGCCTTTGATGACCTCAACCCCCTTGCCGAGGCGGAGGCTTTCGTCGTGGCCAATGGCGGCCAGACGATCGCTGCGGCCGGGATCACCAATTCGTCCACGGGGGCCGAAAAGAACCCTTATCTGAACGTGGCGCGCAAGGCCGAGTACATCTACACGGCCACGGATGACACATTGAATCTGGCGCTGATCCATCAGGCGCAGAACCCGAAGATCAACGCGATCCAGGTGAGTATTTTCGGCACACCTTCGAACGATGTCCTGGTGTCCATCGGCAATACACCGGCTGTTGTTGAAAACGGCGATAGCGGGACAACCCTGATCCAGCTGCCACTTGCCGTTGCAGAGCCCGGATTTACCGGCACATTGACCCTTGATTTCGACGTGACGGTGAACGGTGTGACCCAGGCGTTCCTGGGCCAAGCCGTCAACTTCGTCGACACAGGCGCGTTCATCGACGTCACTGTTCCGGCCGACATCCAGAACAACGGGGACGATACCGTCTCGGTGACCCTGACGGGCGTGGCCGAAGCCGGCTATGCCATCGATGGCGCCGCCGCGACCGGCACAAGTTCCGTGACCGAGGATGATGCACCGATCAATCCGACCTTCCCCTTCGTCGAGGCGACGCAGGGTGACCTTTCGGATGATCGCTTCAACCCGACCGATTTCGGACAGCTCGCCGAGGGCGACAACCTGGTGACTGCGACGCAGCAGGGCGACAGCGAGCCTGGCGGCCGCGAGCGCGATTACTTCACATTCGAGGTGCCGGTCGGGCAGGTGCTGACCCAGCTGATCCTCGTCGACTACATTCCCGGCGAGACATCCGGCGCGCAGGCCGGCTTCATGGGTCTGGCGGCCGGTTCGATTTTCGACGTCGATCCGGAGACGCTCGCGCAGAACCAGACCATCCCGGAGATGCTGGGCGGCCATGTCTATGACCCCACTGAAATCGGCACGGATCTCCTGCCAGAATTTGCAGATGGAGATGTCTTCGGTGTGACGACCCAGGGCTTCAACCTTCCGCTTGGGCCAGGGGTCTATACACTCTGGTTGAACCAGGGCGGGGAGGCCTCCACGCCGACGATCAATCTGAAGACAGTCCCGGCCTCGAGCCTGCCGAGCATTGCGATCGCCAATGCTCCGACGGTGGTTGAAAGCGGCGACACCGGCGTGACGACCCTGGCCTTCCCGGTCTCGATCACGCCGGCCGAAGCGACCACGCTGACCCTCTCCTTCACCGTCGATGGCGGTGCCGAGACAAGCGCCAGCGTCACCTTCGACGCGAGTGGTAACGGAACCCTGAATATCGATGTCGCGAATGACGATACGTTCAATGGGACAGAGGTCGTCAATGTTGTTCTGACAGGTGCGGAAAACGGCGTTGCCGGGGACTTCTTCGTGATTGACGGGGCTGCGAATTCGGCCACCGGGTCGGTCACCGAGGACGAGCAGCTTCCCGCGACCGCACCGACCGGCGATTTCGACAATGACACGATCGCCAACCAGGACGACACCGACATCGATGGCGACGGTGGCGGCGCTGCCGACAACTCGACCTCGACGGATGGTCTTCTGGATGTCAGCGAGACATTTATCTTCGATGCCACCAATGCGGGCACGGCATTGGCCGTTGGCCAGATTGTGCGCCAGGAATTCGATGTCGACGGCACGCCCTTCATGAACGGGTTCACGGGCGCCTTGCTCAGCCCGAATGCCGTCGCGACGGAAGTGGATCTCAACGCCGCCGATGTGTCCGGCGGAACGCTGAACATCACGGTGAACAAGGGCGACCACTTCGGAGACAACAACAACCAGCAGAATGCCTTCGTCGCGGCCTATACCGCGCCCCAGGGCCTTGCTGTCGAAACGCGCTTTGAGATTCCCGATTTCGGCGCCGCCGCCGGCGTTCAGTCCGCGCAGAACTTCCAAGCTGTTGGTGTCGTCGTCGGAACGGACCAGAACAACATGGTGAAAGCCGTCTGGGGCCGTGAAGCGCAGGTGTTCCAACTGTTCCAGGACAATGCAAGCGGTGGCCTTGAGAGCGACCTGCTCACCGGTGCCGGCACCACACCGGCCGGTGCGGCCGAGATTTCGATCCGCCTGGAGGTCTTCCTTGAGAATGTGGATGTCGGCGGCGTGCCGACACCGACCGCCAAGGCCAGGGCGGTGGCGACCTTCTACGATGGCACCGGAGCCGCAATTGCCGGCTTCGAGAATGTTGCGATCGGTGAGATCACGCTGGAAGACAATGCAGGTGAGGGTAACAGCCTGAAAACGCTTGTTGAAAGCGGTGCACCGCTTGGGGCTGGTATCATTCAGACATCGGTCGGGAACGCGGCTCCCGCCAGCTTTGATGTCTCCTATCAGTATCTTGAAGTGACCGGTCTGGGCGTGGATCCGAACGATACCGCGCCCACCGTGGCGCTGACGAATGCCGTCGTGTCCATTCCGGAAGACACGGATTTGTCCACAAGCGTCAAAGTGGCCGATATTGCCGTCACCGATGATGGGCTGAGCACCGTCGCGCTTGCGTTGAGCGGCGATGATGCGGGTCTGTTTGAAATCGTCGACAACGGAGGCGCTCTCGAACTGCACCTGTCCGCAGGTGCCGCGCTCGACTTCGAGACCAACGGGACCCTTGATGTCACCGTCGAGGCGACCGACAGCGTGGGCACCGGCTCGGCTGCCTTCTCGGCAGCCGTGGGCGATGTCAATGAAGCCCCGACCGTGACCGGAACGATTGCGGATACGACCATACTCACGGGCACGCCGACCGCGATTGACCTGTCCAGCCTCGTTCTCGCCGACCAGGATGCGGGGGACGTCCCGAGCCTGAAGGTGCTGGTGGGCGGTGTTGACGTGTCCGGCGCGCCCGGTGTGCCGGGCTTCACACTGAACGGCACGACGCTCGAAGTCGACGGAACCGTCGCTGCGGCGGCCTATTCCGTGGACATCCTTGCCAATGACGGGGTCTTGGACTCGACCTCCGCCGTGTCCTTCACGGTCACCGTGTCGGCGGAGTTCGCGACAACCGTCTTCGAAGTTGAAGATTTCGACAATGTCCAGCCGCTCAGCCAATCGAATCCGGGCGAGTTCTTTGAAGAGAACCAGACAACCGCAAGCGGCGGCCAGGTGGCACGTCTCGCCACGAACTCGACCGGTACTGCCTCGCTGACCCTGGACGCAAGCGATGGTGTGGTCTTTGGGCCGAACGACATCGAAGTCACCTATTTCGATGAAAGTGACGGTGTTTCGACCTTCACCGTGAACGTGGACGGAACCCCGCTCGGGACAGTCACGATGAACAATGACGGGGGAGGCAATGCGGCCCAGGCCGTCAATCTCCGGACCGTGACTTTCAACGATGTAGACCTGCAGGCCGGATCCGTCATCACGATCGATGGTGTCGCACAGACCGGTGAATACGTTCGTCTGGACAAGATCACCATTTCGAACGGTGACGGCGGCCCCGTCCCTGGAAATCCGATCCGGATCCAGGTCGAGGACTTCGACAATATCGCGGATGCGGGCGGGTTCTTTGTCGAGAACCAGGCCGCCGCAGACGGCGGGCAGGTCGCCCGGCTTGCGCAACGCGACAGTGGTGAAGCCACGCTTGCTCTGGACGGTGTCACAGGTTTCATCCCGGGCACCTTCAATCTGGCGATTGGCCTCTTTGACGAGACCGACGGCAACAGCACGGTGACCGTGATTGTGCGGACCGGCGCCGGTGACACAGTCATTGGCGTGATCGATTTGGATCTCAATGCCGGCGGCAATGCGGCTCAGGCATCCAGCTTCCGCGAAGTGACCCTGAGCGGTGTCGAACTGCCAGCGGGGGCCGAGCTTGTGCTGGCGGGCGTTGCGGATACCGGCGAGTTCGTGCGGCTCGACTATGTCGATCTGATCCCCTTTGGCGGGAGTTCCGACGCCCTGATCTCGGTTGAATCCGCGGTTTCGGTCGTCGAGGACGGGGACACCGGCACCACCACGGCAAACCTTGGCCTGACCGTGACGCCTGCGACCGTGGGAGACGTCGATATCACCTTCAGCACCGATGGCGGCGCGACCACATCGGTGCAGACGGTCACTTTCGATGCCAGCGGGGCGGGCACGCTTTCGGTTGCCATCGCCGGGTTCAACGATGATCTCGACAATGGCAACGACACCGCAACGGTCATGCTGATTGACGCGACAACGCCCGGCTTTGCAATCAACGGCGCGAATGCCGCAAGCGTGGTCACGGTGATCGAAGATGACAGTGCGGTACAGGGGACCATCGCCTTGCGCATCAATGCTTTTGGCGATGACATTCCCACTCTCGACGCCGGACCGTCCTGGCTTGGCGACATCGTAGGCGCCGGTGCACGGCAATACCTTACGGTCGTTGACGACCGGGGCGACACTTTCAATGGCTATGTCGGCGATCCGAATGCCATTCCGAGCGGTGTCCCGGAGACAGTTCTGGATACGGCACGCTCAAGCGACGTTCCGTTCACCTATTCGATCCCGGTGACAGATATCGGCGGGGCAGGGCTTTATCGCGTCAATCTCTATGTCGCGGAACTGTTCGCAAACGCCCAGAGCGGTGGAAGCCGCAATTACGACGCCTCGCTCGAAGGGGTCGTCATAAGCGCCTTCAACGACATCGATCCCGGCGCCCTGTTTGGCGCGGATGTCGGCGTCCTGACGGGCGAAGTCGATGTGCTGGATGGCGTGCTGGATATCGGTTTCCTTCAGGATATCGCTGACAACCCGCTCATCAACGGCATCGAGATCATCAAGGTCGATGGCGTTGACGACACCACCGGTCCGGGAGCGACCATTGCACTGTCCGCCCCAAGCACGGCATCGGACCCACTTCTGGTCAACATCACCCTGACCGATCTGAGTGGGATCGATACCGCCACGCTGGATGCCGGCGATATCGAGGTTCAGGTCGGCGGCGTGCCGCTGGCGGCGAACACTATCAGCTTTGACGGGTTCGCCGGCAACGTGGCCTCCTATTCGGTCGCGGCCCCGACGGGCGGTTGGGTCGATGGCGATGTCGACGTCACATTGAAGGCTGGCGAGATCTTCGACCTGGCCGCGACGCCGAACGGCAATGCGGCCGTGGCTGCGACCATCACGCTCGACTTCAGCGCACCGCCAACCAATCCCACGGAGGCGACGGCCATCCTTGAAGCCGCGCAAGGGGTCGACAGCGGTGCCAGCTATGGGGCGAATGTCATAGGCTCGGCCGAATTGCGGATCATGGCGGGCGAAAGCGACGTCCAGTCCTCGAATTTCGGGAACAACTCTTTCATTCTCGAAAACACCGGCGACAAGCAGATTGCGGGGATCGTGATCGACTTCCGGGATGCGCTTTACGGCGACTCGGTGATCGACACGGACGGGTCCTCGGGCGACCTGGCCACCAAGCCCTTCGCGATCCAGTCGGGAGCAGGTGTCACTGGCGTGATCGCGTCCGGCAACAACAACCAGCTCAGCCTGACAGAGTCCTATTTCTTCCCGGGAGACGAACCGAACCCCGATCCGGATCCGAATGCGGCCAACGGTGGCTTCCGTGGATTGCTCCTTCGGTTCGACGGCACCGACGGCGGCTTTGCAAATGGCGAGCAGATCGGCTTCTCGGGCGACATGGACCCGAACTCGGTCGCGACCATCGCAAAGGCCGCATTGGACAGCGGCGCCGTGAACGGCTGGGATGTGGGCGGGATTTCGGGTGCCGAACTGATCGGTTCGTCATTCACGGTCATGTTCGACGACGGCACATTCGCAACCGGCTATATTGGTTCGGATGGCTCGCAGGCCGGATCCACCGGCAAGGCCACACAGGCCGTTGACCCCATCGCGACGGCCACGGTGACCGTGAACGGATCAAGCTCGGGCAGCGCGGGCACCTATGGCGGCACGGAGCCCGTCATCGTCGTCAGTGGCACGCCGGGCGATACGGTTCTGGTCACGATGTCGAAAGGCCTCAATCCGGCGACGAATACCGCGAATAACATCGCGCAGGATGTGGCCGACCGTCTTGCGAATGCGCAACCCGACTTCCAGGTGAGCAACGCCGGCAATTTCCAGACGGTTCAGGTGACTATCGGTGCTGGCGGAACCGCTACGGTTCCGGCCGGGTCGTTCGATTACAATACCGCCACCGCCACCGGCATCACTTTTGGCGGCTCCAGCTTCACGGAAGCGTTCGCGACCGCACCGATGGTCATTGCTGCTTCGGTCATCGACACGGACGGGCAACCGGCAGGACCTGTGGACCGGGTCTATCTGACCTCGAACGGTCAGCCGGTGGGTTCTCCGCCGCCGACGTCCAATAACGCGCCCGTCGCCACGGATGACAGCGCGGAGCTTCAGGGCAGCAGTGTGCTGATCGACGTGCTGGCCAATGATAGTGATATCGACGGCGATACGCTGACCATCACCGACATCGGCACACCCAGCAACGGGACGGCGGTTCTTCAGAATGGCGCGATCCTCTACACCAGCGGCGGCGAGGCCCTGATCAATACGGGTTTCGAGAGCGGCGCAGGCGGCTTCACCTACACCGATGACACCTTCCGTGGCACGAGCCAGCCAGCTTATGCCAGCGGCAATAGCGGTATAGGCCTGGGTCAATCCGGCGGCGGACTGACAGTCGCGCTTGGCGCCGTCGACAATGCGACCGTCAACGGCATGTCGGGAGGCTGGAGCACCGGCTTCACCATGGCCTCGGCAGGCGCAGCGACGCTGTCCTTCAGTTATCGGCTGCAGGCAGCGAACGGCTATGAGCCCGATGAGTTCTCGGAAGTTCTGGTATCTCTGGATGGCGCCCTGACAGGCCTTTCCGGCAATGACTATATCGCGCAAATCTCCGGCGGGGGCGATAGCGGCTGGGTCGATGTGTCGCTTGATCTCGGAACGCTTTCGGCGGGCAGCCACAACCTGATACTCGGCGGCTACAACAACAAGAAGACCTTCGGCGACGAAGAGACAACCGTCAGCTTCGACAACGTCTCTCTGATCGCTGACACCGGCAGCAGCACGCCTCTGCCGGACATGTTCACCTACACCATTTCCGACGGCCGGGGGGGAACGAGCACGGCGGCGGTCGATATCACGACAGAGCCGGTTGATCCGAATGCCTTCAACGCGGCGACTGACAACGTGACGACGGCGCCCGGGACACCCATCCTGATCGACGTGCTGGCGAATGACACGGGCGGCACCGGTCCCTACAGCCTGACCAGTGTGTCGAGCGCGGCAAACGGAACCGTCGAGATCCAGGGCAACAGCGTCCTTTATACGCCGGGTAGCGGGGCAGGTACCGTCACGCCGATCGATGCATCCTTCGATACCGACGCGGACCAGTTCGTCTTTGCCGACGATCTCTTCCGCGGGACAAACAATCCCTCCGAAGCCACCGGCAGCTATGTCTCGAGCGGCGGGAACAGCGGCGGCGGACTGGAGGTCGTGGTGGGCGGCGTGAATGCCGATGACGTCATTGACGGGATGTCCGGAGGCTGGACCCGGGATGTCACACTAACCAGCAGCGGCCAGGCAACGCTCAGCTTTGCCTACAACCTGACAGTCGCAAACCCTTATGAATCGGACGAGTTCGGCGAGGCCCTTTTCGCACTTGATGGCACATTGATCGGGTTGAATGGCAATGACTACCTTGCCCAGATCAATGGTGGGGGAACGACGGGATGGCAAACCGCCACGCTGAATCTCGGTCTGCTGGATGCCGGAGTACACTCGTTCGATTTCGGGGCCTTCAACAACAAGAAGACCACGGCCGACGAATTCACCACGGTCCTCTTCGATAACATCACGCTGAGCGTAACATCGGACAGCGACAGTTTCACCTATGTCGCGACTGACAATGTCGGGGACAGCGATACTGGTATCGTCATCATCAACTTCGACGACATCGCCTAGAGCGGGTCGCACCCAATCTGAGCCGTGTATTCACGGCGCATCCCGAGGAAGCCGCTGCATTCGGGCTGTGCCGTGGACGCCTTCAAAGCCCGTCGAAATTGGCCCGTGACAAGTCGCCAATGCGGGGCAGCGCGGCACGGATCCTCTCGCTCAGATCCTTGCGCTCGGCCGTCGCCCGGGCAAGCCGGTCGTCCGCAACGGATGCGTCAAGCTCTTCGGGCGCGATGGTGAGCTGCGCGTCGGTCAGATCGAAATGCTGCATCAGGCCCTCGAACTTGCCCTGATACACGATGGAGACCGGAGGCGTCCCCATGCCGAGCGCTCCGATGGCAAAATGCATTCGACCGGTCAAAACGACATCGACCGCCCCGGCAACGGCCTTGGCATCCCACACTTCGAGGGGCGCCTTGATTTCAGTGACGCGATCACCGTGGCTGGCGGAGAGCGCCTCTGCCATCCTTGCCGCTGCCATCACATCACCGGTCAGTCCCCCCCGTGTGTCATGCGGCATCAGCACCACGCGGCGCAGCGGGTCCGCATCCAGCCATCTGGCCACAAGATCGATCAGGGGTTTCGGGCTCTGGTCCTTGAGCTTCTTGATCGTATGACCCGACGGATTGACCGCCAGGACGGTTGCGCCCTTGTCTTTCACCTCGGCAATCCAGGTCATGACTTTCGCGACCGACGGCGTCGTGACTTCGGGTTTCAGCAGAAAGGCCAGGTCGGCGACAAGCCCGACATCGCGCTCGAGGTCTCTTTCCATTCTGGCCTGCGAGACGGGGTCCCGGGCCTTTACCTCCAGCCAGGTCGCCTTCTTCAGAAAAGATATGACCTCGGGGGCCGGTGTCTCCGACCAGCTTGAGCCCAATATGCGGGTACGTCGCGACAGCAGATGCGCCCCGTAAAGCGCCCGAAGCCGCTTCAGAGACGAGCGGGCGGAATAGACACCATCCAATACATCCGCGCCGATACAGACCACGCAATCGGACCGGAGAATCGAACGCCCCGCGGCGGCGAGAGCCCCAATACCCTGTCCCTTGATCACACGTGCGCCCGAGCGCAGCGCCGGGGCGTGCGGTACGACGCGGGCGGCGTAGCCGAGGTTCTGGGTGACATAGGTTGTCGATGCGTCGAGCATGGCCTGATCGCCAAGACTGCCCGGTGCGGTCGGTGATAGAAATGTCATTGTCCTGTTGGTCATTTCGTGCTCCGCATGAACTGCACCCCGCCATACGCTCCACTCGCGTCAGCGTGCGACAGCCCCATCTTTCCTAGGTCAGAAGTTGTCGAATATCGTCTTGCAGTGCTGATATCACGGCAGCCTTGCTAAAACCGGCCTTTTGCAGTTTCTGAAGCGTGTCGCCCCGATGTGAGGCCACCTCGTCATTCGTCAAAAGCGTGACGCAGGCCTCGACGAAACCGTCCGGGTCATCGGCCAGCAGAAGCTGGGATGTGATGTTCTCTCCGAAGCCCGACGCGCACATTGACGTGCTGACGACCGGCAGGCCGTAGGCGCAGGCTTCGATGAGTTTGATCTGCGATCCCGCGCCGACGAAAATGGGGGAGATGGCCGCTTTGGCCTGCCGGTACTGGTCTCCCAGATCGTCCACACCGCCGACAAACACCACACCCGGTTCGGTTCCGAAACGGTCTTCGATGGACTGCCAGGGTCCACGTCCCACCAGGTGAAGTCCTGCCTCGGGAACGCGGGCGCGGATCCGGGGCCAGCACTTTTCCAGAAACCAGGTGATGCCCGTTCTGTTCGGCAAGTGGCCGATATTGGCTACAAATATCAGAATGGGCTCTCGCTGATCCAAGGCGGGGCCTTTTTCCATGCCGTCGAAGAAAGGAACGTTGTGCCAGATCGACGTGCTGGTGGCGGGCAGGGATATCTGGTCGGGCGCTTTGGCAATCCAGACGTGGTTTGCCGCCGCAAGCCAGGTGGCGAGCGTCTTGCTGAACGTCGCCTTGATGTAACCCGCATAGGCCTTCTGCAGGGCGCCAATTTTGCAGATGCTGTCGAAATAGGACATCATCCGCTGATCATCGCGATCGTCGACATCCACCGCCACGATGGCAGACCCTGACGCATCAAGGCCAAGGCTGCGATAGGGGCGCACGTAACGGCTGACGACGATATCCGGTTGGAACTCGGCACAGATCTCGTCGAATTCCGCGCGGGCGCCGGTTCGGACGGTATAATCACTCTGTGGCAACAGGAACTGGCGCAGCTTTCTTGCCGCCCGGGTGACAAGAGACGCCGGCGGCGGCCCATAGCCCTTGACCTTGATCTGTCTGAAGTCGTCCGCGCGCGGAAAAAAGACTTTCGGACCCCGGTCGGGGGACAGCGTTTCCACGAGTTGAACCACAAGGACCGGCCCGAGTTCTGCGAGCGCTTCATAGAGGATCGCCGTCCGTTGCCCGCCGCCTTGCTGGGGATTCACCGCGCCGAATGGGATCAAGAGAACGGATCGAATGTGCTTGCTCTCGCTCACTTGAAAAACATGCCCCGACTACGCGTGATGCGAATGTAAATTGAAACTCAAAGTGGGTGAAGGCCCGAGCTTGGACCTGTCTTGGATTTTCGTACGGCGGTTCCGCAGCTGGTCCGGAGTGACAATTCTCCATGACCGGGCTACACATTCATGTCGGATCTGCGCGAAAGGTTTTCCTGTTTCAACTTTCAAGACATGACGGCAGAAGCGGCATGCCGACATTTGTATGAGTGAGTAACCGAACCCCATGACCCCCACACCCAAAGTCTTCTGCATCGGATGGGCCAAAACCGGTACAACCAGCCTGGGTCGCGCGTTCAGGGTGCTTGGGTATCGGAACCTGTCGAAACAGATGGATCTGTTTGCGCCCCTTGAGGAGGGCGAGCTGCAGCCGATTTTCGACATGGTCGACCAGTACGACAGTTTCGACGACTGGCCCTGGATTCTGCTCTATAAGGAACTGGCCGAGCGGTATCCGGATGCGAAGTTCATCCTGTCCTTGCGGGACGAGCAGAAGATGCTGCAAAGTTATCGCAAGATGGTGGCGCAGGAACTCCGCCGGCACGAGCGCACCCGCGACATCCGCAAATTCATCTACGGCGTTGATATGGAACAGGGTTCAGATCAGACCTTTATCAACCGCGTGCGCCAGCATAACGCCGATGTGCGCACCTATTTTGCGGACAAGCCGGACAGGCTTTTGGAGATAGACGTGACAACGGGTGCGGGTTGGGCTCCGATTTGCGCGTTTCTGGACAAACCCATTCCGGACATCCCATTTCCGCACTCCAACGCGGCCAAAAGCCGCTCGCCGGTAAAGACGGCGCTGCGCAATATTGTTGTCCGGATGCGCGCCGCCTACTTCCGATTGGTGGATCCGCAATGAGCCGCCTTATCAAGATACGGTGCGCGGACCCGAAAGCCTCCATGGCACCATTGCATTGCGGCAGTTCAGACAAGGCTCTTTGAAACTTCGGCCGAGTGCATGTCTTCCTGACTTCACATAACCCTGATTATCCGCCTTCACAGGCGCAACCTCTGAACTGAGCTGCGCCATACCCACCTGTCGTGCTGGAAATTTCAGATGACCCACAGAGTGCCTGCTTTTGCCTGGCGCAGTTCGGCAGCCGTCGACTATCCACTCTAATTCAGGGAAAGCCCGGTAAACCTTTGGAGGGGCCGACCAGGATGCTTCAGCGTTGGTGCCCAGGAGAGGACTCGAACCTCCACGTCCATGCGGACACTAGCACCTGAAGCTAGCGCGTCTACCAATTCCGCCACCTGGGCCGATGCCGTAGAGACGTCATGTATCTGACGTGCGGCTGGTGTCAACGGGATGGCCACCTTGGGACGGCCGGGAGAATAAAAATCGCACAACCAGTGACATTTCTCTGCGCCTTTGCGCGTTCGAAGTGCCGCTCTTCTCGCAACAACGCCTGCGCCAATTGGTTTGGCGCAGGCGTTGTTGTTTCGGGATGTCCGGCCTGCCGCCTAGAACAGCAGGTCGTCTGAGAGGACCTCTTCGATATCGTCGAGATCGAAGGGTTTCTGGCCGTCTTCGTGCAGGATGGCCAGCATGCCGACATCGGAGAAATCGATCTCGGTGCCGCCATCCTTCGAATGCGTCACCGCCGCATCGCGGGCCAGATCGTCCCCGATCCGGGGGGCGATGTCATCGACATCGCCGCGCACCGCATCCGTGAGGTTCTGGTCCTCAATCGAGATCAGGAGCGCGTTGGCCACAAAATCCGCCTCATGCGCGTTATACTCGGCCTGGCTGTAAGCCGTGCCAATCCCCGCCTCGGCGGCATCTTCAACCTCATCGTACAAGGCTTCGAAGGTCTGCTGGACACTCAGTCCGTCCGTCGTCTTGATGTTGAAGAACGGCTTGGTCGGATCCCGGGTATAGTCGAGCTCGCCATCATCCGTGTAGTTCCAGCCATGCGTCACCTGGGTGAACCCGCCCTTGAGCAGCCAGACCGCCTTTTCCGCCTGGTCCACGCCAGAGGCCGACCCCAGCCAGTCCGACACCAGTTCCGCGGATTTGATCGAAGGACCACCCGAGATGATGACGACCTGTTCGTTATTGGCATAGGCCGTGTCCAGGGATTCGATCATCGCCGCTTCCCAGGCCGAGGCGTTTTCGCCGATATCGTAATCCGACCTCGGGGAATACAGGTCGATCCCGTACCGCTCCGAGGCCTCGGCGGCGAGCTGCTCGACATCCTCGACGTAAGGCGCGTTGGTCTTGTAATCGGAATCCACATACGCGCCTTCAAGGTGCAGCTTGTCGGCACTGCCAGTGATGTTGTTGTCGCTTTCGGAGATGTTCAGCGCCCCCAGCATCAGCGCCGAAATCGCCGCCGCGTCGTCAACCTCGCTGATGTCATTCGCGATCCAGAGACGAATGCCGTTGAACTCCGCATCCGTACCGACCGCTCCCGCGGCCGCATCGCCGCTCGAGACAGGCGGCGCCGGGTCAGGCTCAGGCGCTGGCTCCGGATCGGGCGCCGGCACCGATGCGGGCAATGGTTCAGTCCCAGGCGCTGGCTCCGGTGCAGGCGCCGCCCCCGTCGATTGCTCGGATTCCGGCACGGTCGAGCTCCTCAGGAAACCGTCATTCGACAGCGTGATCCGGTCAATGGCAAAGCCGTTCGACCGGCCGATCAGCTCGACCTCGTACTGCGTGTTCGCCTCAAGCGTGACCGTGGCATCATATTGCTTGTGATTGGCGTCGAACGTGTCGCCCCACCGCAAGTCCTCATCACTGCTGCGGAGATTGGTGAAAAGCTTTGTCGGAGACAGAACCACCTCGCCTGTCTCCAGATTGGTCACTTTGACATAGGCATCGTTCCCGGTGTCGGTGCGGCTCGCATCCTCGCTGGACATCACGTCCTTCACACGACCGGCCCGCAGAGAAATGTAATACCTGCCGCCCTCGTCGGTCTGGACATCAAAGGACAGCGCTTCGTCAGGCTGAGCCTGCCTGTACGAATTCTCACCGCCATTGTCCCAGAGCATCACCGTCTCACCATCGATGCGCGTCTCGGTCCAGGACCCGGACGCTGCGCCGCTCTCAGCTTCCAGAACAATCTGTCCGTTCTCGCCCAGAAAAACACCAGCGTCCGCCGTAGGCGGCGCAGGTTCCGGCACTGGCTCAGGTGCCGGCTGCGGTGCTGGGGCAGGTGCCGGCTCGGGCTCAGGGGAAGGTGCCGGTTCCGGCTCGGGCGCAGGTTCCGGCTCGGGCTCGGGCGCTGGCTCCGGTTCGGGCGCAGGTTCCGGTTCCGGCTCTGGTTCGGGCGCAGCATCGACCTCGAAACGAATGTTTTCCGTCGCCAGCATGTCGCCCGACGCGTTCTTGCCGCTGAAAACCTCGATCATCAGCTCGTGCTCACCCGCGTCGAGGTCCATACCACCCCAAAAGTCCCCTGACCTATCGCCAAAGAGCGCATAGGGTGTCACGTTTTCAACTCTGACATGATCACCATAGGTCAGGCGCACACTGCCAATCTCGTCGGCGAAATCGGCATTTGCGGCTTCGACACAGAATGCGAACTCACCTGATTGGACCATTTCCGCACTGACCGACTGCCCATTGGCAATGTCAGTCACCAATGTGTCCGTCACGGTTTCCACAATGAAGACGGAAAGCAGGTCTGCCGGTTGTTCAGCCGCATCCGGCACCTCCGGCACGTCCGGTTGCAGCGATCCCGCCTCTTGTTCGGCGCCAATTTGCTCTTCGGTTGCCAGAGTGAAAGGGATGGCTGCGGCAAGGAGCGTCTCGCCACCAGCGTCAGCTTCGCTGTAGACTTGCAACTCTAGAGTGTGTTCGCCAGAGCCATACTCTGCCCCACCCAGAAAGTCGCCACCCTTATCGCCAAAAAGCGCATAGGGTTCGACGTTTTCGACGCGGGACTGATCCCCGAGGGCGAGTTTGACACTGCCGATGGCCTCACTGACGTTTCCGTCCGCCAGCGTCACGGCAGCTGTGACACTTCGTCCTGCAATCAGATCGATTGGGATCAGCTTTCCGGGTTCGATGAAGCATAAAAACTGATTGGTTTCCGCATCGAAAAGCCGGATCAGGAGAT
>JAAUYH010027104.1_pt1 | contig 23527 bp, 14 predicted proteins | sample 7278061 | NCBI WGS metagenome assembly JAAUYH01 (sample SAMN14350203, study PRJNA611818) | marine sediment metagenome | isolation source: surface marine sediment (0.6m) | place: French Polynesia: Moorea | collected 2018-08 | reverse complement strand
CATCGATCGCTCCGGGACCTGGGACCGCTGAGAACCTTCCCAAGCACAGCGACTCTGTTTCTAGTCGAGGTTTTTCGACAGCATCAAGTCGAGAAATCAGCAGACCTGCAATGTGCGGTTCTTTTGCACCTCCAGTTCGAGTGTTGCACTTGTAATCCTTCGTCGACTTTTATTTCTTGTTTAGCTTTGCACTGTCTTTTCTAGACTCCTCTTTCTTTATCCTCTTTTCTGATTTCTTCTGCTTCTCTGACTTCTTCCTCGCGAATTTCATCTTCTTTTCTTCGATTCCTTCTTATTTTTCTTCGATGCCTTCCTCTTTTTGTTCTTAGACTCTGACTTCTTCTTCTGCTTCTTCTTTGATTCCTCGCGCTTCTTGGTCCTCTGCTTGCCTTTCTTACTCGAGCGACACTTCTTTTTCTTCCACATCATCCCCTTCCGACACATCCACTCCGGCACTGCACCAGCCCCGTACGCATTCGGACAGGGCTCGATCTCGCACGCGCCTCGTGTGTTGGTCATCGCTCGACACCGCTTCTTCTTATTGCCTGGCTTAAATTTGGGCTTCCTCAGTTTCTTCTTTACATCCTTCCCACCTTCGATCCGAAAATACGCACAACTGTAATAGTCACCAAAGTGAAAGTCCACTTTCCCCCTTTCATCGCATAACTCCCGCACCATGGCCACCCTAACGCGTATAGGCCGTCTTTCACTCTTGGTATTTCGTCGAGTCGCATTTCCGCGCACCCGTTTCGAAGCACGTATAGTGGAACGCGTGCTTCTCGTGCGCTTGGAAGCTGTCGCGCTGCGCCACAGGAACTAACGCAAGCCGTACGAATCCGTGATGGTGTTTGTGCATCGCCCATGGAACTCGCTGCTTACTGCCAAGCTTCGAAATAGTTATCGGCGCGCTCGCATTGTATTGCCACGACGTCTTGGCAATGCAAGGGCCGACGCAATTGTCGGTGCGGAGCGTTCGAGTCGAAAGCGCCTCTTCTCAACCGGTTTGTTATCAGTTCTTGGCCGTATCACGAAAGGCCAACAACCAGTGCGAACAACACGCTCCATAGGAAGAACATCATCCGAGCCATTGTGATGTCCATCGCACTATGGAGTTGGTTCTCTCCATGCTAGGTCCGTTCTCTGCTTTATGGACCACGAGTGAGCGAGGGAGATCTGGTTAAGTGGCTGCTTCGGGAAACAAAAACGGGGAGATTGCTTCGCTTCCTCGTCGAGGAAACAACTTGTTTGATGCCTTCGACCTAAAAACGTTTCTGCTTATGCCAACAGTGTTGTACGAACAACGGCCTGTTTTCGGCTCATGTCCGATAATCGCTTTTATCCCGATCAGGAATCTTGCAATATTTCGAACGTGGCCAACCGGAACTGTAAACTGATATCAGATCTCCCTCCGAAGTCAGAACAGAAGACATACTCGGCTTCAAGGTATCGCACGCACTGAGGTGGGGAATTCTTCGCACCGACCGTGCACACAAAGTGGAACCCATACAGTAAAGCAGAACCATTCGTTGTCGCTCTGCTCATCATGAACCAGTCGCTTTCTCTCGAAATCGGAGACCATCTTCTGTGCCAATTCGAATGCGAATATATCTAGAATGAACGCCGGAAATATTAAATTTACGGAGAAGGCAAATTCTTTGCCCTCTGCACTTCAATTAGCCATCGCAAGGAACTAGCGACAAATCCACGAACTGCAGCGCTCTAGCTCGAGGATTTCGTCGAGGTTTTTCGTCGTCGAGTCATTAAAGAATGGTACGGATGGTGTAGAGTGTCCACAAAATGTATACATAGATAACATGAATGTAGATGAAACGACGTGCTAAGCGCCAAATCAGATAAACGCTGGTTTGTGAGCTATGGGGAATCGTACTTTTCTCTTCTGAATAAGACATGATTTAGCGTGACAGGTTTCTGTGTTTCGAGCCACCATCTTTGTCTTGTTTCACTTTTGTTTCAGCGTATACGAGCGACTCAAGCACTAAAGGCGGTGTTCACTTTTCGCTATTAAAGGATTTTTCAACGCATCAGTACAGTACTTGTTAGCGTTGACTGCTTGTGCCGGAGCGCACTGTAAGAGTACGGCAGTGATGCCAAATTACAATTGTGACACTCGGTCGATAGTTTGTTTCGTGATCAGATTACGTTCCTGTAGACTTTCTACATTACTCTGCAAAGAACTGAAAAATGCTAAGTTACCGATGAAACATATCCTTCCCCATATCAATTCTTTATGAAAATAAGAGGTTTGAAGTATAACAGCTGTACTAGCGTTATACGATGACGTGCCACAGTAGAAACATTTGAATAAGGCACAGTTATTTCAGTGGTTCAAATTTCGAAACTCTTTTTCAATTGCTACTCCTTGCAGACAACTCATCTACCCTATAATATTCCGAGATGCCTTCTCCCGGGTAGCGTCTTCAGCGTAGACATAGAGACATATGAAGGAGAGTTCCAGGTTCGATAGATTTCGCTCACATGATCAAACCACTAGATGTTGTATTTGGCGCCAATCCCCACAGTTTTCGGTCCCGCTTCTCGCGAGAGCTAAAAAATCCGTGCAGTCCGCAGCTTAAACACTGTTTGAGGCGGTCTTTTCTCAGAACACAATTTACAACCGAAACTAATTATTAACCAATTAAACTATAACAACGTACATGCTAAAATTTAATTGGCAGTATTACCAGACCCGCTGCCAACTAAATTCCAATACCGCGCGCCCACCCGAAGCCTTCAAAAGCCGTTTATCTCGACATTGACCAGGAACATTTCTGTCACTGCGATCACCCACGATGCCACCTAAATCAGTAAAGACCATGAAGAAGAGCAGCTCCCCAGTCGAGAAAAAGAAGCGCAGCAAGAAGCGAGTCGAGTCGTACGCGATCTACATCTACAAAGTGCTCAAACAGGTGCACCCGGACACCGGCGTTTCATCCAAGGCCATGAACATCATGAACTCGTTCGTTACTGATCTGTTCGAGCGCGTAGCTACTGAGGCCGCGAAGCTTTCGCAGTATAACAAAACAAAGACCCTGACGTCGCGCGAGGTACAGACTGCTATTCGCTTGGTTCTTCCTGGCGAACTTTCTAAGCATGCCGTGTCTGAAGGTACCAAGGCTGTGACGAAGTTCTCGTCTTAAGATGCCTGATCGTCTGGATTGTAGCGGTTACCGCTCATTTCGAGTGGATATAGTTGATCGTCTTGGTCTGTACTGTACATTAGTCAATGAAATGAGAAAGTAAACGATGGTTATTTCTTCTGCCATGTGGTTCTTCTGTGGCAAAGTTATACACTGGCAGACTGCACGTAGCCAAGAGAAGGGGGCGCGTTTACTGTAGTCACAAAGCAGCTTGAACGCAATAGAATAAGGGAAAGGATATTAAGAATAAGTTAGATTGCGAATGCTCAAGTCCTCACTTGGGCTCAAACAAAGTTCTGAATATCGCGCAATTGCGATTCTGCGGTGCGCGCACGATGCCTCGCGTCCGCTACCTCGAGAGTCAAGCAATTGACCTTATCCGCAAGTTCCTGGTTAATAGGCGTCTTCTTCTTCTTCGGCGACCCGGGTACCTTCAACACCCGCCCGACCTGACGCCGCAGCGTGCTGCTCGTCGTGGCCTGCAGCCCATTACTTCGTTTGCGTTCGTCCGCCAGTTGCCTTTCCACCACGGCCAATCGCGTCTGTGTGGAATTCGCAAGGTTCGCCATATTCGCCAGCGACTCCTGCAGTCGATCTCGCTCCGTAGTCAAGTGAGCGGTAGTGTTATCCAGTTTCTCCTGCAACGCGCCAACCTGCGCTCTCAACGTCAAGTTGCGCTTCGCGAGGGCCTGCTGAGACTGCGCAATCGCTTGGAACTGCGCAAGCTCCGTCTCTGCCAAGCTTGTTCCACGAATGTAGGTATCTCTCGCATCCATCATCTCCGCCTTCGCCGTGGCCAGCTCGCCATTGCGCACTGCCAATTCACGCGCCAGCTGAGCATGGTGCGCACGCAAGGCCGCCAGCGACGCCTCAGCCGCCGCACGCGCACGAGACTCAGTCGCAAGTCGCATACGCAGTGCGTCTGCATCCCTAGCGTTGTTCTGCGCCACGTGCAGACTTTGAACAAGCGTTGCCTTTTCAGTCTCCTTCTCCGCGACAAAGGTGCAGACCCAGTCGCGCACCATGGCTTTGTACTGCCGAAGATCTTCGACTTCCGCGGCAAGTGCATTCGCTCGGGAGCGAGCCGCAAGCACCTCCTTGAATGCACACATGCGCACGTGATCAATGTCATGTGTTTCTTCCGACTTACCCGTGGTTGATGGAGTGCTCGTCACATCGCTGACCGCCGGACTCAACAATCCAGGGGTTTGTTCAGAGTTATCCAAAACTTTTCTTCGTAGTGCTGCGTTCTCTTCACGCAACCTTGTCAATTCATCCTGCCCATCCGGTGTATGTGGCGTACAATCCGTATGTTTCGGCGTTGCAACCTCTTCACGAAGCCGACGAATCTGCTGTTCGACAGAATCCAGCGACCAAGCAGAAACAGATTGTTCGGGAGTTGCAGCATATCCAGGTATAGTATCAGGGTTAGTACTCAGCGATTCAGGAACAATACTTGTAGGGGATCGATTCGAATCATTCTGCAACAATTGTTGACACCTACTGACGACGCCATCGATGCGACTGGCGACCTCCGCTGCTTCTTTCCGTGCACGAGAGCGACGGCGTTCATACCGCTGTAACTCCGATTCCGCACCTTCGAGGCGCTCGCGCAGTGCGGTGGCCTCACGCTCCGATTGTTCCAGCAAAGCGCGCAGGGCGTCGGCAGCATAGCGTTGGGATAATCTGCGCGACCGTCGCTTTGTTTCCTTTTTCACCTCAGGTACAACGGGCGTCCAAGCGGGGTCTGGATGCCGACATGTAACCCACGGTAGCATGATAACTGGGGCCACGGGTATGGCCTCCGACCGGAACGTGGCTTCTAATCGCAACAACACTTCGAGTGCCGCTCCCTCTGCCCCGGCGAATCGACGCCGGTTGTGCAATACCAGGGCGTTCCTGGGCGTCGCACGGAGTGCGATTCGCATCGCAACCAGCATCGTCGCCATCGCATCGAACAGCACGCTGCGCGCCATGCTTCACGAAGGCAAGACCGTCGCCACAAGATCGAGGTAACTTCTAGACGGGTGTACCAACACAGACCCGACCTCCACCCTGCGAGCGAGAGCGGAAGAGTGGTTGCAGAACGTCCCAAACAAGGCAGTAGAAGAGGAAGTTCGAAGCAGGCCGTTGTTGGTGCAAGTGCGGTGATGAGTGCTCACGGATGATTTGTCGGTGTCAAGCTCCATCCGACGGCGGTTGCATCGAATAAATTTGAAACGAGAGCGAACGAAAGGGAACTATAGAGCCGTTACAGGTGCGGTCTCAGGTGGGATGACGTCATGGGCGAATAGATCAGCCATAGCAACTCTTGGCGAAAGAGTTGATTCGTCCGGTCTTACAGCTACTTTCCCATTACTTTCACCAGGACCAGCGCAGAATAGCATGGCCGTTGGCAAATATCTATTTTTTATAGATGATGGCGCGCTGCAGGCAACCTCCCGGAACTGCATCACCCTATTCTTGCAATTATTTGCGACCCGATCCGTGGCCCTTTCGCAACGACACCACTTGTGCTGCCTCGAACGTCGCCGGCGGACGCAGAATCACATTCTTGCATTCATTCCTGGCCGCAGCTACACCGACGAGGCATCGTTCTCCTTCCCAAGCGGCGCTTGCGCACATGTTGCTTCATCGCTGCATCGCGATATCGATTTCGCCAAGTGGTCAACCAACGAATACCGCACTCCACGTGCGCATGCAGCAACAGAGGTACACTGTACGGCAGATCTGCCGCGATGATAATGGAAATGTCGAAAAAAGGAAACTGGCCGATTCGAAACAGTTCCCAAAATCTACACCATCCAGATTTTTTCATGGACATGCCCTTGCTTGAGCTCAGCCACGAATACACAATGCCAAGGTGTTTTGATGCATGCCTAAAATACAGTCGCTTCATCTCGTCCTGCACAACCTCCACCATTGACCTGAGCTAGTACCATGGCGTTCGTTACCGCTACCCCGGTATTACGCACACTTTCTACTACGCGCGGAACGACATGTCGGGCGCAACACGCACGAAGCGCGTGCTGGCGGATGGCGGAAAGCGGAGGGGAAAGCGGCACGAAGGGCGGGGGTGTGGAAACGCCGTCCGCACCGAGCGCGCCAACTACGACGCCACCCGCGAAGACAGGGGACGAAGCGAAGTCGTCTGCCAGTGTGCCATTCGAGCTGCGAGGGTTTAGCCTTGCGAACGTGTTCCTGTTCAGCGGGCTCGGCATCACGATTGCGTCCCTTAGCGAGTTCCTGGGGTCAGCGGGCAGCGGTGGCATCTCATCGCTGGGCTTCGTGTACGGGGTGCCCATCGCATTGGTGGGCGCGGCGCTGAAGTACGCGGAGCTGAAGCCGGTGAAGCTGGAGACTGACCCGGAGGCGCGCGCGGCGCGCGAGACCGTGGCCACGGCGACACAGAAGCAGATCGTGAGCGACGTGACGCGCCACCGCTACGGGGACGAGAGCCACATGCAGCCGGCGCTGTCGGCGCTGGGCCTCATCGCGCGGGGGCAGCCCTGCCCCAAGCTCATCCTGGCGCGCGAAGCCAAGGAAGACGGCGAGTACGCGCTCGAACTCGACTTCATCAGCTTGCACACGCCCTACGCCAGATGGGAGGAGCAAGTGCCGAAATACGAGCAGTTCTTCGGCCCACGCATCAAGGCGTCGACGCAGAAGATCGACAGCGTGAGGCGTGTTGTTCGACTACGTTTGGTATCGCAGTCATAGTTCTAAACGTGGGCCGGGGTTAGATCTGGGCGTACCCCATTGTTTTTCTTTGCGTCGCCTGTTGCTGCGCGTGATGTGGAATCATGTGGGTAGGAACGGACAGCTGTGCCACTCGGTTACGTGCGCGTCAAACGAGCCGGCGGTGCCAACTGAAATCACTCTGATTTTGGTGTGAGAAGGTTCAGCAAGCTGTCGCGGGCGCGGGCTCGCCGAATCGGGCGTGTGTTTTGAGTAAATTCGTGGTTTGACGCTGCACGATGCAAGCAGTTAGTGCAGTGTCCCAGCGACATGCGCTAGATGCCGTCCTTCTACACTACAGCTCTTCCCCGTCCGACAGGGGCGCGGATCTCAGACGTGTCCAAACGCACCGTGCCGGTACATGTCGTCGAGTGCTGGGCATTTTATGATGACGCTCCGTTATATCTGCGCATACTCGGCCTCTGATTCGTCGCCCTTCTACCCAACAAAAATCTCATGCGACAGCAACTCGTTGCTGCAGTCGCGATTCCCAACCGTACTGAACTGGACCTAGTGCAGTGGTGTAGCCATGCAAGTGGCTGGCGGGCGATGTGACAACCACCGTTGTGTTCGAGCAGGGCTACGGCGATGGACGCAAGCGCGTCCGGTACTGTACAGTACAGGGTACAGGAATGTACAGTTTCGGGTACAGTAGTGTACAGTAGTGGGTGCAAGGGCTGCTGATACTGTTGCCGCGCGGCGAAATAAACACGCAAACAGTGGGATTGAGCACAAAACGGCAATCTCTCGACGGGTACAGTAGCATTGCACGGGCCGGCGATTGGTCAACGCAGTGTGGAGGGAGATCTTGGATGACCGTTTCGCCAAGTCATGCGCGATCATACTGGTCTTACACGCGCTAGGTCCTGCCCACAACCTTCCACCGCGCACCACTGCAAACCACGGCTCTCCCCGTTTGCACTGCACTGCTCGTCGCAACGCTTTCCGCGCTCGCGCTCACCGGGCGCATCGTGCTAAGTCGTACTCTCCTACCACATGGCGTACTCCGACCGCGCCGGCAACGCCGGCTCCAACGCCGGCGGCGCCTGGGACCCGCGCGATGGCGGCATGGCGGGCCGTGGCGGCGGACCCGGTGCATTCTTCGGCGGGAACGCTGGCGGCGGCGCCGGTGGCGGCGGCGGCCCCGAGGGCTGGGGCGGTCGCTTCGGCGCCGCTGGACGCGGCTTCATGAACGATATGATGGGCGGTATGGGCGGCCCCGGTGGTCCGGGCGGCCCTGGCGGTGGTATGCATGGCATGCCTGGTGGCATGATGAGCAACATGATGGGACGTGGCGGTGAGGGCGGCGAAGGTGGCTTCGGCGGTGGTGGCATGCCCGGCATGGCTGCCGGCATGATGAACAATATGATGGGTCGTGGTGGTGAAGGTGGATTCGGTCGTGGCATGGGTGGTGCCATGGGCGCTATGGGTGCCATGGCGGGGATGGGTGGAATGGGAGGACCCATGGGTATGGGCAGAGATAGAATGGGAATGGGCGGCCCTGGCGGAATGGATCGAATGGGTGGCCCCGGTGGTATGGATCGGATGGGCGGCCCAGGCGGGATGGACAGAATGGGTGGCATGGATCGAATGTCTGGCGGCGCGATGGGCGGAATGGCCGGGATGATGGGCAAGGCTGGCGAGTTTTTCGGCGGTGCTAATCAAGGTGGCATGGGACGAGGTGGTGGTTATGGTGATAGGGATAGTTACGGTCAGCGTGACGGTTATGGTCAGCGCGGAGATGGCCCCTCACCATACGGTCCTGGTGGTTACGGCGGTCCCGGCCCTGGTCGCACGAACGAATGGTACGACGGTGGTCGCGAAGGTCGCTATGGTCAAGGCGGACGAATGGACAATCCTTATGGGCGCAGCGATAGACGGGACGATGACGAAGAGGAAGAAGAGGAGGATCGTAGCCTTCGTGGCATGTTTGGACGCATGTTTAAGCGCGATAAGGACGACGATGAGGAGGATGAGGATGATGGCCGCGACCGCAGATCTGGCCGATACGGTGGTGGACCCTACCAAAGAGGACAGCCCTATGGACCCGGACCCATGGGTGGCGGTGGTTACCCGCCTTATGGACGTGGCGATGAATTTAATCGTCCGTATGATGGCCGTGTTGATGACTTCCCCCGCACGTACAGCGGTGGCCATCCTGGTGGACCAATGGGTAGACGTTCACCTTATCACAGCCCTTACCATGGACCAATGCAAGGCGCAGGCGGACTGAACGAAGCCATGGGTGCACTGAACATCAGAGATACCCGCGGTGGCATGGGTATGCAGCTGCAACCGATCTCACTGGAGATGAGCGCGAAAGGGCTCAAGAAGAAGGATCTTGTCGGCAAGTCAGATCCGGTCTGCTACGTATATGTACCGGATCAACGCACGTTGTCGGATGGGCGACAAGACTCCCCGGCCAACATGAAATGGAAGGTGTTGAGCCGAACCGAAATCGTGAAAAACACACACACACCGACCTGGGGCACCCGCGTACCGATCACTTACGTGTTCTCGGAAATGCAATTACTCCGATTCTCTATTTATGACGCAGACGGCGATTACGAAACCGCGCGTGATGGGGATAAGATTGGAGAGTGTTGCGTGTCGCTCGGTGAGATTGTGCGACGAGGGGTAGTGACCGTGCAGCTGGTACGCAATCTAAGGAGTAGCACATCGTCGGGCCGTTATGGAACGCTTACTGTACGCGCGCATAGTGATAGTGTAGAAGGCAAGATCCGCATGAAGGTCAACTTCTCCGCGAGGAACCTGAAGAAGGCCGACACCTTCGGCAAGGCCGACCCGTTCTACGTGTTCACCAGCATCGGAACGAGCGGCGAGGAGAACAGGCAGATCCACAAGAGCGAGGTGGTGAGTGGGACGCTGAACCCCGACTGGCGGCCGAGACGCGACTTGCTGTCGTCGCATGGCCGGCCGTGGGATAAGATTAAGCTGCGTGTCACGATCTATGACCATGACACCGGTGGGAAGAGTGACCTAATGGGAACGGTTGACTTCACATTGCAACAGCTGACCAAGTATCAGAAGTTCGACATCATCAACGAGAAGGAGGCGGCGGAAGAAGGTGGCCGGTACCAGAACTCTGGCGAACTTATAGTGAATCAGGCGGAAATCATGCGAATGCCCCCGTTCTTGGCGTACTTGCAGGGTGGACTGCAGCTGGAGTTCTTGGTCTGTGTGGACTTTTCGAATTCGGGAGAACGGGGCAGTTTGCACGAGGAGCGAAACGGTGGTCGTATGAGTTATTACGGACAGGCGCTGAGTGCGGTGGGTAGCGTGTTGTCGGGATATCTGCATGATGGAACGATTGCGGCGTACGGATTTGGTGCGAGGCCGCGCTATCCCAGCAACGGACGTCATGAACCGTTCGCGCTGAACGAGAACCCGAATGACCCGAGAGTATACGGGGTTGAGGGGTTGTTGGACGCGTATCATCGGTGTCTGGGTAATGTGAAGGACGGTAGCAAGACCAAATTCGAGCCGCTCATCCGGCACGCGATGAGGGTGACCGAGAATCGACAGGTGTCCCAGGGACAGCAGCACTTCACCATATTGATGGTGCTGACCGATGGACAAGTCGATGACATGGAGGAGACCGTCGATGCGGTGATCGAGTGTAGTTACAATCATCCGATTGCGATCGTGTTCGTGGGTGTCGGCAAGGGTGACTTCTCGGACATGCGTCGGCTGGACGGTGATAAGGAACCGCTGAAGAGCGAGCGAACGAACAAGAGAGCGAAACATGACATTGTGCAGTTCTCTCAGTTCAAGCCCAATGACGGACTTGAAGCGTTTGCCGCCAGTGTGCTCAAAGAGATCCCGAGACGACTCGTGTGCTACATGATGGACTTGGGCGTGTTCCCCAACGCGCCGTTGCACGGTGGTGGCATGGGAAGAGGCATGCCTGGTGGTGACATGGGTGGTATGGGTCGAGGAATGCCTGGAGGCGAGATGGGCGGAATGGGACGTGGAATGCCGGGCGGCGAAATGGGTGGCATGGGACGTGGAGGTATGCCTGGTGGGATGGGAAGAGGAATGCCAGGGGAAATGGGTCGCGGAATGGGTGGCATGGGGCGAGGAATGCCGGGTGACGAGATGGTCGGAATGGGAAGAGGCATGCCCGGTGGTGGACGGGGTGACATGATGGGATTCGGCAGAGGAATGGCCGGACGAGGACAGCGGTCGCCACACATGAACGCGATGCAGGGACCGCCACACATGCAAGGAATGCAGGGCGGCCCGCCGCACATGATGCTGCCGCCCGGAATGCAGGGTGACATGGGGCGAGGCGACATGATGGGATTCGGACGTGGCATGGCCGGGCGAGGACATCCCGGTATGGGTGGGCCCCCTGGAATGGGAGGCCCGCCCGGCATGGGCGGAATGAGCATGGGTATGCCGCCTGGCATGGGCATGGGCATGCGAGGCGGACCTGAGGGCGGAATGGGAATGAGAGGTGGGCCGGAAGGTGGCATGCCGATCCCAGGCATGGGCCAGCGTGGCGGTGAGGGTCGACCCGGTGGCGGTGGACCGAGCTCGTTTTAGTGGTTTTCCGTAGTGTGTGCCTGTCGCGTCGTGCCGCTTTGTAGATATGCGCCGCAGATGCTTAGTTGTAAACGTTTATCATTTCCGACTTGTGTAGCACTGTGTAGTGAAGACTGTTTCTAATTAGGAGGTTGGCGGTGACTTGGGTAGTTGGGTGAAAGGGAAAGTGTCGACGGTTGAGCACAACTGCTGAAATCAGTGGAACAGTGCATCTGCAGTCAATCGCCGCTCCCTCGCTCGCTTCCACATCGTGGCACTGTGGTTTGTTGAGAATGACTGATTATGCGAACTAGTGCAATTAGTAATTGCCTCGTCTGTACATCTCGTAGATGACATCACAACTAGATACTGGGCAAGTTGGACTGCTACCTCTGAGCACTCGTCCGAATTTTGATGTGGTCATAGTTTTCAGCGAGGAAAAGTGATTCCTCAAACAACGTTGGAAACACTCATTTTGCTGGCGTGCTGCTCATTAATGAGATGGGTCATAATGATATGAGGGTTGAGGATAATGCCGAGCGCGACGAGGCTCGGGGATTGAGGACGAAGCGGAATCTGTAGCGTTGTATGCAAAGGAAAAACGCGACACCCCCAAGTCGATATTTTACACTATCTGTTCACACGCGTATACTCTAGCCACACTACGCGACGCAGTAGCCTCACTCCTTGTCGGGCACCACACACTTGATGGTGAGCGCGTGCACCTTAGGCACGAAGTCGCCGAGCGCCTTGTGCACCATGCGCTGCTGCTTGAGGCGCGACTGGCCCTCGAACGCGGGCGAGGCGACGCGGATGGAGAACGACGAGCCGCAGCCACCAGACACGTCCTCGATCTGCAGCGCGCCGACGGGGGCCAGCGCTTCGCACGCGCGCAGGCGCTGTTCGATGCCCTGCACGGTGACGTCCATGGCGGCTGCAAGCTGCAGCGACGAGATGCGTGGCATTTGTAGCTCTCGTCGTTGATCCCTTATCATACACGGGTATACCTCCGACCGCGCGGCGCGACGCAGCCTAGCAAAATGGCGCCCGCAGAGGTCGCGCCGGCGGCCGCCGAGCCGCCGCTGAAGAAGCTGAAGAGGAAGCTGCCGGCGTTGCCGGTGTCGAGCAAGATCCTGGGGGCGCTGACCGACCTGCAGAAGGATGTGGCGCCGACGAAGAGGGAGGCGCGCATCCAGACCATCGTGCATAGCATGCAGGCGGGCACCGGCGCCATCGACAGCGAGGCCAACCAGTACCTGCTGAAGCGCCTGGTGAACGGCGTGGCGAGCTCGGCGGGTGCGTCGCGCGCGAACTACGCCGCCGTGCTGGCGCGCGTGGCGCGCGCGCACGCGTGCGGCGTGGGCGAGCTGTACGCCGCGGTGGTGGCCGTGTATGGGGACGGGGGCACGTTCGACGCGGGCTACGCGCGCGGGCGCATCGACCGCACCCTGGGCGCGCTGGTCGCCACCGCGGCCGTCGTGCGCGGCGCACGCGGCGCCGGCAAGCCCATCCCCCCCGACAACGCACGCGCCATGCTGCTGACCCTGCGCCGCGCCGTCGTGGGCGACGCGCAGAAGTGGGGGCTCGGCCCCGCCGTCATCAAGGTCGTGCGTGAGCTGCTCGACGCCGTGCGCGATGGCCTGCAGCCGCTGAAGAAGGTGCTGTGGCGATGGGCGGAGGACCGCAAGCTGGCGCACGACGGCATCACCTTGGCGCTGCTGCTGCAAATGGAATACCAGCTCATCCCTGACACCGCCATGAAGCTCATGTACAGGAACGTCGACCAGATGGCCACCGCACTCATGGCCATGTTCAACACCGGCTTCCCACGTCCGGACCCCGCGCCCAGCGCCGCGTGGGAGTGGGCGCTCAAGTACAGTGCGACGGAGAAGGGCGTCGCGCACGTGGGCGGCGTCGCCGCGTTTTGGGACCGTGTGGTCGCGCCAAACCTCATTGACGGCGTGGCCAACCTCGAGAAGAACCTGCTATTGAGAAAGTTGCTGCCGCTAGCGTTGCGCCTCGTGGGTGTGGAGGAGCGCGTGGAGCTGATACTCACACGTGCAACCATCATGAAGCTGGGCGCGGGAATGTTCGTGGCGTTGGCGAGAAGGAAGCGCAAGCTGTCCCCGAGCGAACAGGCCTGGAACAAAAAATACCTGGCGTTGGAAGCCGAGTTGCCGACGAAGCTGGCCGCGATTTGCGGTGATAAGGAGCTGGACGTGGCGCGCCGTGTGTGGGTGGCGGAGATGCTCATTCGATGGGTGTGTGGCAATTCTCAGTACTCGACGGGAAGTGAGAACATCATCAAGGATATCCCCCAGGCGGTTGATGCGGAGGTGGCGAAAGAACTATTTGGAAGGATTCTGTATATGTTCCTCGTGCCCGACCGTGTGCCCAGACATGACGTGGAGCGCTTGCGAATGGGCTACTTTTCAGTCCTGGAGCGAATTGTTGCGGCGCATCCGCACCTGTCGGACTGCTTCACGCAGGCGGTGGTTATGGGGTCGGTGTTCGTGGATGGGAAATCGCAGGCTGCAGACGCGCTTCTGCCGGAAACTTTGGATGAGAAAACTGTGAAGTTAACTCCGATTTCGGAAGTGGCGCTGAAGAGCATGAAGCAATTCGAGAAGGATGTGGAGGAGGGCAAGGGCGGATCAGCGTTGCCTTGTCCGCAGCCTTTACTCAGCGAAACATTTGCGAGGAAAGTTTATGGGCGATTTATGGAGGTTTTGTTGAAGGGCGTGAATCGTAGCACGGCTGTGGAGCGACTTCGCAAGGCCACGGAAGTTATTCGAAAGTTGGTGGACAACATGGAGCCAAGTGGATTGAAGTCGAGGGGTGATGTGGGCAAAGTGAAGAGCATGTGTGAGGCGGTGGACCGGTTAGCGAAGTGCGAGGATGCGGAGTCGAGTGCAGTGAAGTGCTTGGAGTTGATCGGACATTTTCTATGCGTTTCGATTTGTGACTTGTCCATGAAAGGGATGGACGGGATGGAGAACATTTCGGAGAAGTTTGTGGGCGCTGTGGACGCATTCTGCGGTGGGAATGAGGGAAATACGGAAGATGCACCGAACGCGATGGAGCAGACGACGCATTTATTGTGTGTGATGTGTGGCGGTGACGAACGGTTTGGGATTGTTGCGAAATTGGGCGCAGACCTACTTGGCGAATGTGGGGATGATGCGGTCACAGCGGTGCTGTTCGACATGCTGGAGATGGCGAAGAAAGGAGAGGTGGAGGAAGAAGAAGAGGAGGAGGAAAGTGACGATGATGTTGAGATGGTTAATGGTGAAGTTGAAATTGTGGATGTGGGTGATGCGGATTCGGGAGATGTGGATGAAGAAGATGGTGACGAGGATGTTGTGATGATGATTAATAATGCATTGCAGAATGAAGTGGATTCAGAGTCAGAAGATGACATGGATCCGGATGAGGAAGATCCAGAGATGTTGGCGCGAGTTGATGCGCATTTGTCGAATCATATGAAACTTCTGGAAGAGAAGAGGAAAGCAGCGCGTAAAGAGAGAGTTCGTGCAAATGAGAAGGTTGTGCGATTACTCACGATTGTGCAAACAGTAGCGAATGGGATTCGATTGCGAGTGGAGAAGAAGAATGTGGAGGTGGAGAAGAAGTTGGTGGTCGTGTATTTCGACATGTTTGTGCGTGTAGTGGAGTTGGGCTTCGAGAACTCGAAGCATGGGAAGCACGTGCAGGAAATTTGTGAAAAGCTGATGTGCAAGAGGGCGTTGTTCGTGACGCATCTCACGGGTGTGGAGCTGGTCGCTGAGTTTGGAGATAGACTGGTGGCGGCTGTGAGTAGTAAGAAGAGTTTGGGGGTGATGGCTAGTGTTGTGAGAAGGCTGCTGACGGTGGTGAAGGACGTGCTCGAGGCGAAGAAGGGCAAGAAGCATCGGAAACAAGCAAAGGAAATTGAAGAGCTCGTGAAGAAGCTAGAAGCGAAATAGGTTGTAAAGTTTACTCGAACTTAATCTTAGGTCATTGTCGACAGTTCAGAAAGGTGTAGCATGAAACAAAAGCTTCACGGCGTTGCTTTTTAGAGTGATGTGGCCGGCTACAGTTTAAGAAGCACGACCGGTTTGTAAGCGACTTACGAAGCGCAGGGGAATGAGGGAAAAATCACGCACTTCGTGCAGACCACACGATGCCACCCACCACCAATTGAATTCAATCGGAGATTTGAACGGATTGCGGATCATTATCGTCACCTCGCGGCCATCATGCCGATATCAACGTGTTTCGCCACCCATTTTGCGGTACCCTCGACAAGGCGGAGAACTGCGCTACGCGCCACCACCGCGATGTCGGCCACGACGACAGACGCGCAGCCGCTGCGGCGGCCGCGCAAGGCGGCGAAGCTGGAGCGGGTGGTGGACGTGGACTCGTGCTTCACGACGGTGTGCGGGGTGACGGTGCACCACAAGCGGTGGGAGGGGCAGGGGCGGCGCGAGGTGCTGTGCCTGCACGGGTTCGGTGCGTCGCTGACGAGCTACGAGCCGTGCGTGGGGCGCCTGCGTGGGGTGGGCACCGTGCACGCGTTCGACCTCCCGGGGTTCGGGCGCACGTCGCGGCCCGGCGTCACCGAGCTGTGGCGCTACAGCCCCGCGCACGCGGCGGCGATCGCCAACGAGCTGGTGCCGGGGCGCGGCGTGCTGGTGGCGCACAGCATGGGCGCGCTGGCGGCGGTGGAGGCCGCGTGCGCGAAGCACGTGCGCACGCTCGTGCTGGTCGCGCCCGCGCTGCGGCCGCCGCGCCGCCGCGCGCCACCCGAGTTCCTGCGCAACGCCGCCGCCGTCGCCGCCGTCCTGCTCTCCCTCCTCGTCGCGCCGCTCGTCCTCCTCCTCCTGCGCCGCTTCGTCGTGCGCGAGGCGTTCTGGCGCCGCGGGCTTGCACTCGCGCGCGGTGACCCCACCCAGCCCGTCCCCGACCACATCGTCGACCTCTACATGCGCCCCATCGGCTGGCCCGGATGGGACTACGGCCTCCTCAACTTCTCACGCGCCATGGCGCTCTACCAGGCCGTCGCCGGCCACGACGCGTGGCGCCGACTGACGCATGTCGTCGAGGCGGGCACTACAGTTGTCATCGTCCACGGCGACAGGGACCGTGTGGTGCCGATTGCCAACTCCCGCGCACTCGTGCGCGCGATTCCGAAAATACGCCTGGTGGAGATGGAGGGCTTGGGCCACGTGCCGCACGAGGAGACGCCCGACCAATTCGCGAATGTCGTGCAAGGCGTCATCGACGGCACGCTGGAAGTGGGACGCAGTAGTCGGGTCGTGGGTGAGGTAGAACGAAGTGGTGGGGGCAATGATTTTGGTGGTGAACCTGTTGTAACATAAAGTATCTCGATAACGCTTTCAAATTATCTACGGGAGCTCGGCAGGGTTTGTCTCTCACTCGCTCCGATGCGCAATGCACTGCAACGCGTGATGGGCCGCGTCTGCTCTCGCGGGTTCAGTGCCCCCGCTGCGAGTCGCGACGGCCGCCTGCTGGTGTCCGAGGTGTTCGCGTCGGTGCAGGGCGAGGGCCCGCACACCGGGCGCCCATCGGTGTTCGTCCGCTTGGGCGTGTGCAATCTGAGTTGCTCGTGGTGCGACACGCCGTACACTTGGCTGTACACGGCGGAGCGGCTGGAGAAGGTCCGCAACGCCGCGCCACCTAACGTGCCGCTGCCGTCGAAACCGTACGACCGAGGGACCGAGCTCGAGCGCCACACCCCCGATGAGTTGCTGCGAAAGGTGGGCACGTACGCCGGCGACTCCGTGCGCGCCGTGGTGGTCACCGGCGGCGAGCCGCTGCTACACGCCAAGCCGCTGGCGCCCGTGGTCACACGGCTGCTGCTCGACGGCTATAAAATCGAGTTCGAGACCAACGGCACCATCGCGCCTGTGGGAATACCGCGCGACGTGCATTACAACGTGTCCCCGAAGCTCAGCAATTCGCATCAGTCCGAACGCGTTCGCCTGAACTGGTCGGTGCTGAACGAACTGAAAGACCGCAATTCCGTGTTTAAATTTGTGGTTGGTGGCGAGCCGGACCTCGACGAGGTGCTGGATGTTGTACGTCGTGTGGGGCTGCCGCCCGAACGCGTGTTCCTGATGCCGCAGGGCACAAGTTCGGAGGCGATTCGCGAACGCGGGCGGTGGTTGGCGGACGTGTGCGTGAAGCTTGGGTTTCGGTACTCGCATCGAGTTCATGTGGAGCTGTGGGGCGATAAACGCGGGGTTTAGATAAAGTGAGAGTGATTAACAAAAGTACCTTAGATGTGTAGTTCAAGTGTAAATAGAACCTGGCCGTGTGCGCAAGACGTCTACGCGTTGAGCAAGTCGTAGTCGTCGAGCTCCTCGTTGAACGCCTGAACCTTGCGCTTGATCTTGCTGGAGTCCACCCAGGTGATGAAGTCCTCCCTGGCGCGCGGCACGAGCATGGCGGGGTCCTTCACGATGGTGGGGCCGATGCGGACGTGGCCCTGCTCGATGAGCGACGTCGCCTCCTCCAGCGTCTGCGTGAACTTGAGGCGCGTCAGCACCACCGGCAGCCGCCGCCGGCACAGCGCGCTCACGGTCACCTTCATCGCGGGCAGCAGTGTCGTCTTGTCCGCGATAATGCCCATGTCGTACAGCTTCGTCAGCAGCTCGCTCGTCCTCGCCACCCGCACCTTGTCGTCCTTCGGCAACGCTTTCAGCAGTGTCACCGTGTGCTTGATGCTCCCCACCAGCTTGTTATACGAGTGATACTCGTCCGGCCCCCCCAGCCGATACCGTCGCACGACTCGCACCTCCCGCGCGTCGCCCTCTCGCTTCCATCGCAGGAAGTCGGCGCGACGAAGAAGCCGATACTCGTGAAATTTCAACTTGCGCATCGTTGTGGTTGGGGTTGGGGTGTGCTGGGCTGAGCTGGGTGGGACGACGAGGTGGTGGCAACTGTAAGAGACGAATCAAACTGTAATTCGGAATTGATCCGCAATGAGTGAATTAGTGTTACCACAATCATTCAGGTGCACCAGAGGTTGACCTGATTCACTTGATGGGTGTGTAGCAACGAAATGGAAGGACAGCTTCACAATATCTCGATAATCTCGCGTCGTTTCAGTTGAACAGGCGCTCTCCTTGTGGTGGCCGTTATCGATTGATACCTCGGCATTCATCCCCACCCCCAATCGTCCTCGAACACAAAAATACGTATCGCACTCCTCAGCAAGTGATCACAAAAACTTGAAATGTTTAATGTACGTGAACTTGATGTAGAACTGTTAACGTTGAAGTACTTCAAACAAAAAGAATGATCGCCGAACGACGTCCCTCGCGTCGTTACATAGCGTCCCCGGGGCGCCTAGAGATACTAATATACAAGCATGGCCGACGACACGGCCAATGCCGAGAGTAGCACCAACAAAAACACTTACAATCCCGACGCGCCATAGCGGTCGTACTTGTCGCGCTTGCTCTGGTCCTTCAGCACCGTCCACGCGACGACGATCTGTTTCATCTTGTCATGCGCCTCCTTCGACTTGCCCGGGTTCCGATCGGGGTGATGCTCCATCGCCTTCTTGCGGTACGCCTTCTTGATATCTGCCTTGCTCGCCGACGAAGTAATGCCGAGCACCGCGTAAAAGTCGAGGTCGCCAAACACGTGCGACTTCCCACCTCCACTGCTGCCGCCCCAGTTGCGCTGACTAGAGCGCTGCCCACCAGCGCTACCACGCGCACCCCACTGTCCCCATCCGCTACGCGACTGGCTGGAGCTTCTTCCCGAAGTGTTCCACCAGTTGTTGTGCGCCTGCTTGCGGTCCTCCTCCGTCTCCTCGTACGAATACTTGTAACCACCCCTCTGATAGCCAGTCTTTCCCTGAGCACCCCACGTTCCACCACTGTACGAATTCCTACCAAAGTCATCCCACGAGCCTGATGATCCAGCACGACTATCACTACTCCTCGTGTCCTCCGTGCCCTTGCCCACCCAATCCCAGTACTCCTGCGAATTCTGTTGTTTCCACGAATAGCCATCCGTCTTCGACGACTTCCCAGTCCATTTCTCCTCTCCACCACCACCACCGCCGCCGCCAGCGGACCAAGAGCTCCAATACTTGCCCCATTGCGCGTTGTCCCACTCGAGCTGATCCCACTGATCCTTATTCTTCATGAACCAGCTGCTCCACGCCTGGGCTTTGGCGGCCTTGTCGTTCAAGTCTTTCCTCTCGACCCTGCGCTGGGACTCCCACTTGCGCTCGAACTCCTTGCGCATGGCCTCGCGCATCCTGACCCACTGCAACCACACGTCGCGCTCGACCTGCTCGCGGCGCGCTTCGTCGTTGCAGTGCACCTGGCGGGAGTCCTTCCTGGCGTCGCACCACACGGTGGTCTGGGTGTGGCGGTGGATCGCGGCGCGGGCGAAGCCGCGCAGGACCAGGTTGCAGAAGAGGGCCTCGTAGGTGTCGTCCGACGCGACGCAGGCGAACGTATGGTCGTGCGTGTGGCCGTGGCCGCGGTGGGGGCGGCCGAGCGCGCTGGGCGCGGCCATGAACTCCATGACGGTGATGCCGGGGATGGGCACGACGCTGACGGCGAACACGGACCACGACGACAGGCGCTCGGTGTAGGGCAGGCTCTTGCGCGACGACAGCGCGTAGTAGATGCACACGTGGTTGCTGCGGTTCGCGCCCTCGCCCGACAGCGCGCGGAACAGGTCCCACTCCACCAGCGACTTGGCCACCGCGTAGCCCTGGACGCTGTCCGTGAAGATGTACACGTCGCCTGGGCTCCGCGTCACGCTCGCGTGGTCCACCCCCGCGCCCATTGGCGCGCTCACGTCCACGCGGTCCCCGCTCTTCAGCCTGCGCAAGCCCAGGGGGTCCGCGTTCGCGCCCACCAAAATCTGCACGCACTCGTCGCGCAGCCCGCCCGGCGGGCTGGACAGCGTGAAGTATGCGGTCCGGCGGCGCTTCCCATCGCCGCGAGCTATCTGCAAAAATTGGCCCGCCGTCACGTGCTGCTCCGTCAGCCCCCACATCGACAGGTCCAGCGTCACCTCGTAGTGGTGACCGTCCGAGCTCACCGCACGCACGCCGACCACGGGCACGGTGTACTTCGCGCGGTCCGGAGCGCTGTGGGGCGCATGCTCGGCGGCGGTCTGGAAATCGAAGGTGCGGCGGGGCGCGGCGTCATTGTCGAAGAAGCCGCCGAACACGCAGGTGGCGGGGGCGCGCCGCGGGGTGCGTGGGGTGCGCGGCGGGTGCACCTTGGGGAGTTGTGAAAACGAGGTGTGCAGCCCGCCGACGAGCGGGGTGGGCGTGACGAACCCCATGACACGGGCAGCGACGTGAACGAGAGGACGACGATATGGAGCGCCTATGTGCTCTTATACTCCACGCCACAGCGAGAACGTAAGACGAATGTGCAGTGGATCGATCGTGCGCGAGGACGCCAACACCGCAGTTTTGAAACCCGCTGGCATTATTTTGGGCCAATGGAATTGCAGCATATCTAGTGTGAACGAATCATCGTGTCGAATTCATCACTGGGCGTACACTTCTATTCCGCTGCTTTCGTGGGTTCCGCAATGCCACTCGCGTATGTGTGTGGGCGGTGCTCTGGGGTTCATTTCTTGCTACTGACCTAAACTTACGGTTTACGTCTGTTTGTTGGCAAGATCGAGTTCCCATCCCTGAAATTGATCCGAAATCGAACATATTGTTTCTCCGGGAAACTCACTGCGAATGACACGTCGACATCAGTAGGGTCAATGGAGTGCCGAGGCTTCGGAAAGCCATGCCGAGTAGAGTGTAGTTCTGTATGGTACACGCGCACCTCAACGCCCCGCGGCCGCGGGCAGCACAGGGTCCCAGCTGTGCACCTCGACGCGCTTGCCGCGCGACTTTCTGGCACGCAGCCAGTGCCAGCGATACTTGAGGAAGAAGTCGAACATCTCGCTGGCGTCGTCGGTGGCGACTCGCGAGTCGAAGCCGGCGCAGTTGCGATGGAAGATGCCCACGTCGCCCGTGTTGCCGCTGTTGAACACGCCGTAGTAATTGTGGCACTTCTCGCGGTTCCAGCGCAGGGGCAGCTCGCTGAACGCCGCCGGGTACTTGTGCATCGTCATCCACAGCAGGCCCTGGTCGCCTTGCTCCGGCCGCCACAGCCCCGCCGTCGGCTTGTACCACCGCCGCTCCGCCGTGCCCGCGCCCGCCATCGCCGCTCGCAGCATCGTGGGATGCACGCGCCGCCGCCGCGCCAGCTCGCACCGCACCAGTACCACGCACGAGCAAATCGCGTTGTTCGAATGCCGTCTGTTCAGCGGCATCCGGTATATCCACTCGGCCCCGCCCACGCCGTGCTCCTCCCACAGCTCGAGCGGGTCCTTCACGAACACCATGTCCGTGTCGACGGTCACCACGCGGTCCACGCCGGGGAGTAGCCACGGCACCATCAGCTTCGCTAGTGCCCACCGGCCTGTGTGTGAATCGCCCATGGGATCGACGCGGATATCAAGCGCAAACTTGTCGATGTCCGTGTCGCGGACGTGAACAATGTCCACTCGTAACGGACGGCGGAACCAGGCGAGGTCGGTGGCGAAAAGCCGACGGATTCGTGCAGCGCCATCTGCGTCAGTGAGAAACACGAGTCGAATGGGGGCAGATACGAGGACCAGCATGCTCGTGAGAAGTGGTCGCATCTCCGCCACCGCGTCGGTCAGCTGCGTGCCGCATGCTATCACGAACGTGGCGTTGGCGTCCGTGGCGACACTGTTCAGCACAGTCGATGTGTGCCCGAGCTGAGATGGTGCGGTTACCGGCTGTTGGGGTCGTTGGAGTGTCGTTTGCGTTAACGGACTCGATGCCACACGGGGAAGTGCCGGGTTGTAATTGGATGTGGCAGGCTCGGCGGGAGGCAAAATTGTGTTGGAGATGGCGAGCACAAAGGCGGCGATGAGCACGATGATAATGTAGGTGGACACTCGCTTTTGTTGTGCATTGAGGTTCTTCGGGATCAACCTGAAGCTTCGCTCCAGAGCCATCGCACACGCCGAGCGAGGGCAGGCTCTGTGGCCAGACTCGGCAATTAACGGCAGATTCTTGGGTTGCACGTTGGGCAGTGCGGCGTCATACAGTATTTTCTATCAATATCGATACAGTACACGAGTATAATCTGATCTCTGCATGAGGTGCTGATAAATAAGGAAAAATTCAATCGATTTTTTAAACTAAAATTTAGGTTCCCGGATTCCTCCTGTTTTACAGCACAACCCAATGAAGTAAACTATTTCGCCGTCGAACATTAGATCGAGGAAAGCAAGTCATCCAGTTTCACAATTAACCATTCTACTGTTATGTTTAACTCGAAGTGGTCAAATCTTCTGGAAGAAGAGCATGACTGAGTGAATAAGCTACCGGTAAGCTTCGATCATCTTGTGTGTCGAACGGCACAGGCCGATCGTTACTCTCTACCAAGTCGCTTGCCCTGCCTGCAGAAGTCAGGCTTTCTACATCTTCTCGATCGCCCGCCACGCACGCTGAAATAGTTTAAATACGAGTCCTCATTGAAGTAAACACACAACATCACGATCAAAAAGCTTTACCAATCCCCCAACCCAATTGTCTAACTTGTTGACCTACATCGTGAACTTCGTTCCAACACTTTTCTAGTTCACGTCGGTAGCATGGAAAATTCAATTTTGTGATCATTCTATAAAATGCATTCAAATCGCCAGCTCCCTCAACCATGTGGCAGATGTCTCACACCAGCAAGGCACAACTTGTGATGGTGGATTAGCACTGTGCATAAATTACAATAGAGGGCAGAATGTTGCCACTTCATTATGTACGGTACTGTGCTGTGTTTTGTATCATCGCTAGGTTGAGTGCGTTGGCAGAAACAGTGCGAGCCAACCTGATTACCGTTCGGAATGTGAAGAATTAACAATTATAACATTCGAATATTTTAATACTCGTTTTAGTTAAATAACGCTCCTAAACTAAATTTAATCTGAACATAGACTCAAAAATGAAAACATTGGCGAACAAATGGCTGTGCTCATTTCTGTTCAGACAACTGAACAAGTTCATT
>JAAUYH010210529.1_pt1 | contig 23533 bp, 18 predicted proteins | sample 7278061 | NCBI WGS metagenome assembly JAAUYH01 (sample SAMN14350203, study PRJNA611818) | marine sediment metagenome | isolation source: surface marine sediment (0.6m) | place: French Polynesia: Moorea | collected 2018-08 | reverse complement strand
TGTCTGCGGAGTGTGCCGTACAGATTTACATATCGTCGACGTGGAACTTAATAAATCCCAAATCCCCTTAGTATTATGTCATCAAATTGTTGCTACTGACATAGAAACTGGAGAAAAAGAAACTCAATACCCCTTAGGCACTCGTGTTGGAGTACCTTGGTTGGGATATACTTGTAATTGTTGTCGTTATTGTTTGGCTGGTCAAGAAAACCTTTGCGATCGCGCTTTATTTACAGGTTATGATCTTAATGGTGGTTATGCTGAATATACTGTGGTGGATGAACGCTTTTGCTTTGCGATTCCTGAAAGCTTGATCGATTTACAGGCAGCACCCTTGTTATGTGCAGGATTAATTGGCTACCGCTCCTATCGGATGACCGAAGGCGCAAGCAGAATTGGTTTTTATGGCTTTGGTGCAGCAGCGCATATTCTGATTCAGGTGGCAAATTATCAAGGTAAAGAAGTATTTGCTTTTACCCGTTCAGGAGATACTCCAGGTCAACAATTTGCCCGTAATCTAGGTGCAGTTTGGGCAGGAAGTTCTGATGAATTACCACCAGAAGAGTTAGATGCAGCAATTATTTTTGCTCCTGTGGGAAAATTAGTCCCCGCAGCACTCAAGGCAGTTCGCAAAGGTGGCATCGTAGTTTGTGCAGGTATTCACATGAGCGACATTCCTAGTTTTCCCTATCAGATATTATGGGGGGAAAGAATATTGCGTTCAGTTGCTAATCTGACTCGCCAAGATGGCGAAGAGTTTTTGAACCTGGCACCGCAAATTCCGATTCATACCGAAGTTACCTCTTTTCCTTTATCGGAAGCGAATGAAGCCCTAGACGCTTTACGAACTGGTAAAATCAATGGCGCTGCTGTGTTGATAGTTAATTGAAAAATCTATTTTTGAGGAATAGGAAATTTATTATCTTCTATCAACTTCTCTTGGTTTTGACCTTGTTCCCCATGACTCACATAGTGACTGTGTTTCTTAAGAGAGTAATACATTTTGACGTGAAGAAGGTGAGTTAAATGTTGATTTATTAAGTAAACAGTTTATAACAAAACTTTTCATCGTAGATTAATAGTGACTGCAATTTCTGTTATGAAATCATCATATCTGTTGCTTTTTTTCTGATGCTAGATACTTCCTTGCTTTTTTTCCAAGAAGAGCTGAACAGCTACATTAAAGTCAAAACGGGCGGACTAAGAGACGATGTCGTTAAGTTTGCTGAGATTCAGTTGCCACGGGATCTGAAGATGGAAAACGATGCCATCACAGCACTGATGCTCAATCTCGAAGAAGAACGGCTCTTTCGTTCCGGTGCGGCTGACCGCAGCCGATTGCCCAATGGGGGCAGCATGGTTGAAGCAAAGGATCTCTGTCTCAATTTTCATCTATTCTTTATTGCCAATTTCAAGGACTATATTGACAGTTTGAAACTGTTGTCTCTGGTGTTAAAGTTTTTTCGCAGTTATCGCGTATTTACCCAGCAAAGATATCCGGCGTTATCCTCCGAGATTCAACAGCTTTCCACCGAGCTAGTGAATCTAACCTTTATGGAGCAGGGAGCACTATGGCGATCACTGGAAATGCCTTGCAGCCCCTCTGTACTCTACAAAGTCAGGATGCTAGTCTTTCAAGATTCTGCCATTGATCAGGTGGAAGCGGGTTCAATTATAGACACAATTCAACCGTTAATTTCAGCATCATAAATCAGGACTCTAAATAGCCACAGGTCGAACTAATAGATACTATCTCAGGTCAAAACATGTATTACCAAACCTATTTCAAAGTATCACTGCTTCACAAATACTATCAGCGGGGAATTTGCCCCGATTTTGAGCTTGAGCCGACCCGTACTTGTCTGCGCCTCCTGAAGGGTCATCGGTTAGTGCTGAAACCCAGCATTAACGGTTTGCAATTACTTATTCCTTTCAAATCAAAACAGCGTCCGCTGCTGCCACTAGACAAATCAATGATTTTTACGTTTCTTTTAAAGTTAAAAAATCCAGATTTTGCCAGCTTTACTCAGTTTGAGCCAAAAAAATATCATCCTAGTCGCCATCTTTATGTGTTCAGCAATGAAGAGAACAACAAGCCAAGTGATTTAGCCCTAGAGCCTACGATCATTCGGTTTCAAAAACTGGTCAAAATAGCCATGGCACAAGCCTTGTCAGAACCAGAACCCTCGACCCATCTTGTCCTAGAAAACAGTTCCCCACTAGAAAAACGCTGTGCTGCGATCGCCGAATTAAAAACCACTCAACGGGGTCAAATCTTTGGTTTAGTGGAAATTCATCATCGCGGTTTCCTAGTCCAAAACAGCAATCAAAATAAGGAATTTACGATTCACTTTACACCCAAGAAGCAGCACTGGAGCTATTACTTAGTCACCGACAAAGCTACCGATGCCAATTCGTTTTCGATTCAAGATCAAGGAACTGATGAGCCAAAAGAGAAACTTCACTTTGAGTCGTTGAAAGTTGAAACCGAAGATCTCACCAAAGATCGCATTTTTGACAGTATTAAGCAAAGGTTTCCCGAAAGTCAAACCGTTGTGCTACGTTCCGATGCTCCTGTTGAATGTAGAGAAATTGGCAGGCAAAATCTTCAGCTCATTAAGTTTGGGCAAACCAAAAAGCCTGGACAAACCAAACTGTGGATTCCCCATTTACCCAATCCACCCAATCAACATGGCATTCAGGTGATCAATCTACTTGATGATCTATAGTACCGCAACTGCTATTTGGACTGGGGGTAAAAAATTTAATCCTTTGTATTTTTTCTTTCCCAATCACCCCACTCGCGATTTACCCATTTCACCCACCATTGGAAGGTAAAAGTATGCCTACTTACAAGACTCCAAATGTTTATGTCGAAGAGATACCAACCCTGGCATCGTCGGTTGCTCCTGTAGCATCGGCAGTTCCTGCATTTATTGGTCATACCGAAAAAGCTGGAGAGGCAAATCAATATCTGAATGAACCTGTTCGGATTAGTTCTATATTGGACTACAAAAATATATTCGGTCTAGCTAATTCGACAAACTTTTCTGTTACTTTGGACACAGAAGATCAGATCTCTGAAATTACGGTGACGGAGGACAAGCCTTTGCCTGTCACTCCAAAATATTTGATGTACTATACGCTGCGTTTATTTTTTGAAAATGGCGGTGGTGCTTGTTACATTGTTTCGGTGGGTGACTACGAAACAGAGCTTAGTAAAGAAGCTTTTGATAAGGGATTAACAGCTATTAGTAAAGAAGATGAACCCACTCTACTGTTACTCACTGATGCAGTAAATCTGAAGAACTCGAGGGATTACTACGAGCTGTGTAAAAGCGCCTTACAACAATGCAATCGCCTCAAAGATCGCTTTGCTATTTTTGACGTGTTAGAAAGCAAGCCCAGCCCCACAGAACCCATTGGGTCTAGTTTTCGGCAGGGCATTGGCATCAATAACCTCAAATATGGAGCCGCTTATTACCCCTACCTGCAAACATCCCTCAATTATTACTATACAGAAGAATCCGTTGCCCTCCCGGAGGGAGCATCTGTGGGTCAATATATCAGCGATAAGGGTCTTAAGGTCACCTACAATGGACCTAAATCGGAGAATCCACGGATTCTCATTACTACTGACCTTGCTGATGGGGAAAAGATTGCCGTTACGGTTGAGAATAATGTGTTGACGATTAAATTGCCGGAGGCCGGGGCAACGGCTAACGACATTGTAACAGCCTCTCCCAAAGCAGAAAAATATAGTTTAACTGCCAGCGATGATGCCACAGGCACCGTCAGTGAATTAACCGAGACACCCCTGGAATATTCTGCAACACTCAATGCTATCCAAGATGTCAAAACTGAACTTTATAACAAGATCAAAACCGCACTTAACGCGAAGCGAGTCGTGATGCCTCCCAGTGGTGCTGTTGCTGGAGTCTATGCCAAAATAGACCGAGAGCGAGGTGTGTGGAAAGCTCCCGCCAATGTAAGTTTAGCTGCTGTGATTGGCCCGATGGAGAAGATTACTAATGAAGAACAAGAAGACTTAAATGTTGACTCTATCTCAGGAAAATCAATCAATGCCATTCGTAGCTTTACGGGAAAAGGTACACTCATTTGGGGAGCAAGAACCCTCGCAGGGAATGACAACGAATGGCGATATGTTCCCGTGCGACGGTTATTCAATTTGATTGAAGAGTCGATTCAAAAGGCGACAAATTTTGCGGTTTTCGAGTCCAACAATCCGATCACTTGGCTCAAAGTCAAAACCATTATCTCTAGCTATTTGGATGGACTATGGCGACAAGGAGCCTTAGCTGGAGCATCTCAAGAACAGGCTTATTTTGTGAACATTGGTCTGGGACAAACCATGACCCCACAAGATATTTTAGAAGGCCGAATGATCATTGAAATTGGTATTGCCGCTGTTCGCCCGGCTGAATTCATTGTCCTGAGATTTTCCCACAAGTTGCAGGAAACCTAATCCTTGCTCTCGATACAGATTTATCATTGCGTTGTATCTGTATCGCCTATCCCCGAGATTTTCCAATAACAGTCTATTTAACTGACAGATTTTTTATTACTAGGAGTAACGAACATGACAGACGATATAGATCACCAAAAAACCAAATACCCCCTTCCTGTTTTTGCTTATAGTGTCGTGATTGTTGACAGTGAAGGTAACCCGATTCAAGAGAATAATTTTCCAACGCATTTTTCTGAAGTATCTGGATTGTCGATCGAATATCAAACCATCACCTATCGGCATGGCCTAAGCTATAAGGAAGGCAATATCTATATGCCTGGCTTAGGCACCGATTACACTTTAACGCTAAAGAAGGGTGTTGTTAAATCAGATAGTTACTTTCTGGACTGGATTACAACCACAAAGCTCAACACAGTTAAAAAGCAAGACATTGCCATCAGTTTGGTGGACCAAGATGCTTCAGAAGTAACGCCAATAATCTCATGGACGGTTCAAAATGCGTTTCCTACAAAGTTAGAAATTCCTTCATTGAATGCATCAAGCAATGAAGTTGCAATTGAAAGTTTAGAACTCATTGCAAGAGATCTTAAAGTAACATATTCATGATTTTTTCACTATGTCTATAGTAGATTTACATAAGGGTATAACCGAAAATCCCCCAGTTGGTTTCTCCTTTTTGGTTACTTTTCTCATTGGAGGAATATTCCCTAATCTCCTAGATATTCGGTTCCAGAAAGTCTCAGGAATAACATCCACTATCGAGACAACCGAGATCAAAGAAGGGGGAGAAAATCTCTTTACCTATAATCTGCCTGATCGAGTTACCCATGAAAATCTGGTGTTAGAGCGGGGTATGGTCATTGGTTCACTATTAAACCTGGAATTTAATGCAGCTATGAGCTTTATGGAATTTTTGCCAAGCAACGTTTTAGTTATGTTGCTTGGTCAGCCTGATCTTTCTTGGCTCAGTATCGACCTCGACCGTACTGATACTCCCATTGCCGCTTGGTTATTTCAGAACGCTTACCCGGTAAAGTGGTCAGTTTCTGATTTAGATGCAAATGAGAACTCTGTTGTGATCGATACCATGGAACTCCAATATTCCCGTTTACAAAATATAAGGATCTAATAGCTATGCCAGTAGAAATTCGCGAGCTTGTTTTACGAGCGACAATTATCAATACAACAGCTCAAAATAGTGAGGGTGACTCAAGTAAAAGTCAGGAGGAAATTATTGCTGCTTGTACAGAACAAGTGTTGCAAATCCTAAGAAGGGAGCGCGAGAGATAAGGTAATTACAATGAAAGCAAAACTAGAGAAACTAAAAATACACGTTTATAAAGATCGTAAGAGAAGTAAAGATCAAGAAGTCGAGGGCAGTCCATTCAAGGTGATGTTCAATCCTGATTCCTATTCATTGAAATATGAAAATGTATTTCAAGCTCACCAAGGAATAAATACAAGTGCTCGTGAAGCAAAATACTCCCTTTCAAAACCTAGTACCTTATCGTTAAAGTTGATTCTCGATAATTCAGGTGTGGTTGAAGCTTCTTCCTGGCGTTACAGTACTGGGACACTGTTAACAGGGAGTGCTTTAGTTGATAGAATTCGGGGCAAAAATGATATCTCAAAACGAGTTGCAAAGTTCTTATCCCTTACAAGCTATATGGATCAAGAGATCCATGAACCGAAGTTTATCAAAATAGAATGGGGAGATTTAATCTTTAAATGCCGCCTTGCTTCTGTTGAAGTAAATTACACGCTTTTTAATCGTTCGGGTCAACCGCTTCGGGCAGAATTACAAACTGAATTTGAGGGAGATATTGAAGATTCAGAAAGGGTAAAAAAAGAGAATAAAAATTCCCCTGATTTAACCCATGAAAGAACGGTAATGTCGGGGGATACTTTACCTCTGATGGCTAATCGAATTTATCGCGATTCTACTTACTATTTAAAAGTTGCTCAAGCTAACAAATTGAATAATTTCAGAAAGCTGAAAACTGGAAAATCTCTATATTTTCCGCCAATCAAAGATGAGAAGGGGTAGAAAATAAATGACAGGAGTTGTTACCGCTACTATTACTGATGTTGAGAGTTCAAAGACAATGGCTTCTGAATACAATTTGCTGTCCATTGATGTCATTAAGGAAGTCAATAAAATTCCTACTGCTCAATTGGTACTTTTAGATGGTGACGCAGCCCAACAAAAATTTACTATTAGTAATAGTGATTTTTTCAAGCCAGGTAAGAAGATTGAAATTCAGCTTCGCTACGAAGGGAAGCAAGATGTAACCGTATTTATTGGGTATGTTGTCAAACATAGCATCCGAGCGAATAATACAAAATCTACTCTGACCCTCTATTTAAAAGATGCGGCAATTCAACTTACTCAACAACGAAAAAATGCCATTTTTAGAAATAAAGATGATCTGAGCATTATTAAAAGTATTGTTAAAGATGCTGGATTGAAATTGAGTGGAAATAGTAATCCGCAATATACAAATACTGTCCACAAACAGATGGTGCAATATTACTGTACCGATTGGGATTTTATTCTGTCCCGCGCCGAAGCCAATGGACTTTGGGTGATGGTCAATAATGGGGAACTGAATATTCAACTTCCTAAGGAGATTCCAATTCCAGATGAGTCCCAAATTATCACTTACGGTTTAACTAAAATTTACGATTTAGAAGTAGAAGCGGATATTCGAGAACAATTCGAGACAATTGAGGCGATCGCCTGGGATGCTCAAAACCAGAAAGTTACAGAGCCCCAAGCTGCCGAGCCCTTAGAACTTCAGCAAAATAATCTTAAGGCAGAAAGCATTGGTAAAACCATTGGTGCAACAAAAGCCGAACTCATTAGTGGCACTCAGTTACCCGAAGACGAAGCCAAAGCATGGGCAACGGCAAAACTCCAGAAGCAGCGTAGGTCTATGATCAAAGGTCGCATTCTGGTTGCTGGACGGGGAGATCTGCAAGTCGGCTCTTGGCTGGAATTAGAGAAATTCAGTAATTATTTCGAAGGCAAGACTCTGATCACAGGGATACGCCATCAAGTGAGTGTGCAAGGATGGCAAACAGATATTCAATTTGGGGCATCAGCAGATTTTTTTGCGGCTAGTGATGACATTATTGCACCGCCAGCGAGTGCATTGCTACCAGCAGTTCACGGATTGCAAATAGGAGTTGTGGGAAAGGCAGTTAATGATCCATATGGTAGGTTTCGTGTGCCAGTGAAGGTTCCCCGGCTGGACAAAAAGGGACAGATCATTTGGGCACGCCTAGCAACCTTAGAAGCTGGATTAGGGGCTGGATTAGGGGATGATAGAAAAGGACGTGGAACGATGTTTAGACCCGAAGAGGGGGATGAGGTAATCTTAGGATTTCTTGATGATGATCCTCGACAGGCAATTATTCTTGGTTCTCTTTACAGCAAAAAAAATAAAACTCCTATCCCAGTTACGACCGACAATATGGAGCGAGGCATTGTTTCCAAAGGAAATTTAAGGCTTACTTTTAATGATCGGGATAAATCTATTTCCCTAGAGACTCCGAAGAGGAACCGCATTATTTTAAGTGAGACAGATGAAGGGATTGAAATTATTGATCAAAACAAAAACCAACTCAAGATGAATGCGGATGGGATTGAGATGAGAAGTGAAAAGAATATTACTATTACTGCCCAAGAAAATATCAAAATTAACGGTAGAAAAGTCGATGTCAAATAATCAATTAGAAATTCAAAATTCTTCGTTTCTGGGTACAGGTTGGGCATTTCCGCCGAGCTTTAGTCGAGCTACGGGGGAAGTGGAGTTGATTTCTGATGAGGCGGATATACGGCAAAGCATGGAAATTATCCTTGCTACCCAACCGGGGGAGAGGTTAATGCAGCCTAATTTTGGCTGTGAATTGAGTCAATTTCTCTTTGAAGAAATTCAACAAGGAGTTATGACCAGCATTAGAGGTATTGTTTCTGATGCTCTGCTCTACCATGAACCCCGCATTAAGGTGAACGAAATTGAGGTGGATGCCAGTGAATCGGAGGTTGGATTGTTACTGATCACCATTGACTACATCATCCGCCAAACGAACACCCGTTCCAATATAGTCTATCCCTTTTATCTCAAGGAAGCGAGTATTTTCTAGTCTTTATGAGTTGCAACAAAAACAATGTCTGATTTTATTTTGCTCGATGGCGATACTGTGAATTTTATGCCCGCTTTTCCTCCGGCTAATGTTGTTATCCAACCTGGAAAGATCGATGGCACTGGGAAAGAAACCCTTGATGGTAAACCTGTTTGTGTAGAAGGGGACGAAAACAGTGTTTCGGTGCCGGGTTGTACTTATGTCGCTCCTCCCTATGTGATTCCTGGCATAGGTACGTTGAAAATTGATTCTCTCGGAAGTGATCAAACGGCGACAAAAACCTATAGCGGAGGTAAGCCTGTCTTACTGAAAGGCACGATGTTTACGGCCAAGTTTGAGGTTCAATCGCCAGCCCAACAACCCCCTTCGGGTTCAGGTTCGCCCATTCCTGATTCGAGGACTTCTTATACCGGGAAAGGCACGTTTATGAACAGCAATATGAAGTGGACAGGAACTTAGTAGTCTGCCAAGTTTGAATTGATGGGTTGAGGCAAGATGGGGAGGATGGGGAGGATTTTCACCGAAACTTATTCCTCAAAACAAAGTTGGTCGAGTATTAGTACTGCTACGGGTCATTTAAAATGAAAAAGAAAATACAGGCTCAAATTTTTCGAGATGGTACTAGTCAAGGCGATCGCCAACAGAGATCCCTCGATCCTGATTACATTGTTGTAGATGAACAAACCTTGACTGACTGGCTTGAGTTTGCCCATAACTATGGCAAAAATCTGACCTATTTTAATGAATTAAATGAATCAGAGGGGGATTGGTCGGTATTTTTTCCCGATAATTCGGAAATTACCGATATTGTTCAGGGATTTAACGCGATCTTGGCAGATAGTGACAACAACAGCGATCTTTCGGAGTCGATTCGTAAAAAGTTATCTCAACCCCATTTAGCCCTATTTTTAACATTCCTAAAACTACTCCGTTATCCTCAACAACAATTTAAAGAGATTACCCAACGTCGCCTTGATTTCTATTATCGTCAAGTTTTGCAACTGGCAGAAAAAGCAGCCCAGCCCGATCATGTCCATGTGGTATTTAACCTTGCGCCGAACCAAACAGAACACTTACTGCCGGCAGAAACACCATTAAGTGCTGGTATAGATGCCCAAGGAAGTGAACTTCGCTACCGCACCGATACGGATTTGTTCATCACTCCAGCACAAGTTGCCAGCATTAAAACCCTCTCGGTCAAGAAAGATTATATCGATCTAGAAGCCATTCATCGCCAGGAGAATCGCACGAATCAAGGCTTTGAAAATATGCTGCGCTGGGCAGTGGGCAGACCGAACCAAGGTGATGCTTTGCCTAACCCTGCTTGGAATACAAACAATTCCCATATCTTTGCTGTCATTCTGGAGATGTTTTGGGAAATTAAGGATTCAGCCCTGGCTCAAGTTTCCCAAGATCGTCAGGATTACATTTTAAATAAGCTGTGTTTTACCACCTTAGACGAATTCAAGTTTTGCCTGGATGCCCATACGAGGGAAAATAAATTAACTCCAGAAACCCAAACGGAACAGGAAGTGATTCCCCCCACCGAGGTGGAATGGCAGCAGGTGTATAGTTTAGTCGAAAAAGCTTACCGCAAAAAAATCAATCAGGATCGCCGCGATCGCCTGAAGCAAGAACATCAAGAAAATCCAGAGCTAGACAAAAATGAAGCCTTTTTTAAATTATGGCGTTTTGCCCTTGGTGATCCGTTAGCGGGTGACCCTCTGCCTTTTTTCAGAGAGCAAGAGCAAGATAATTTAGATAGGCTATTGCAGGAAGTAAGGAGCGACAAACCAGAAGATGCAAATCGTTATATCCAAGAACAGTTATTCCTGAGCGTCGCAGATTTCCAAAAAATTATGGGAGTGCAAGGAAACCCCGCAGCAGAATTTGAGTCCCTCGAATGGGATGAAGTTTATCGATTATTGGAACGCGCTCAAACAAAAAAACGGAATTTCATTTATCCTGCGATTGGTCGCACCGAGATTAAAGGTATTCATGGTCAGGCGATCGCCGATGCAGAACCCCAAAAGCCCTTACCTGTTACTCGCTTTCATCCCTTTGTTGCCCAATCTGACAGTTCATCGAAGTCTGTACAGTCCCTAGGGGTGGCGATCGCATCTCCAGTATTGCATCTCCAAGAAGGAACCCGCGAAATTACCGTAACTATTGCCTGCGATGCAGAAACCTTTGATCGTAGCCAACTAGAAAACTTCTACAAACAAGAAGATTCACCGTTTAACATCGCCATTAGTAGTGAAAAAGGATGGCTACCGATTGAGTCTGAACAATTCAGTTTTGACATTGGGGATTTTTTCTTGGAATCTTCCTTGAAAAGCTATGAGCCAGACCATTTAACCCTCATTTATCAAGCGCCTAGTGGTACTTTTAGCGATTCAGATCAAGGAAAATATCTACAATTTGCAGATGGTAGCCTCTATCACATCGATGATGTTCTTAATGATGGAAATCAGCTACAACTTAGCACTATCGGTTCCATTGAAGCCACTGGAGAAATTTTAAAATATGACTCCCTTGAATTAAGTGATGGTATTGCATTGAGCAATCCTCGGATAGTTACAGAGAGTAACCTTTCAGAAATCATCACTGATAACGACTCTTTTAATCTTGAAGATGTTGATCAATTTATTGTTTGGACAGACGGCAAAATTTATCAAATTAAAGAATTTGTTAATAGCAAAAAGGTTAGCGTTGCTTATTGGGGCTATTTACCAGCAAGCAGTGCACCTGCAATTAAAAAGCACGATCGCATTACCTTGGCACTGCGGGGAACTGAAATACCAACGGAACTAAGCCCGACAAAAGTTGCTTTCACCAATGAGGTAGAAGGGAAGTTTGTACAGGAAGATCTTAATACTCTTTTAGTTTGGGTGAATGGGGAAGTCTATAAATTAACTAGGTTAGCAGGCGAGAGGGAGGTTTTGATAAATGCAGTGGGACGTATCCAGCGATCGCCTAATCCAGATACTAAGGTTGAGCAATATTCCGCTTCGGGGATTTATCCCAATAGTCTCCAGTTTAAAGTTACTCTAGATGAGACTCAACCGAGCATTATGCCCCCGCCTAAGCAAGATAGTTTGGTTTCCTTTCAGACCGTTGACCCTATGGTGAAAATTAGCTTCCGTGAAGGAAACAGCAGCTTTTACAAAACATTTAAAGATCTCTGTCTCGAAAAAGTTAATGTGCAGGTAGTTGTCGAAGATTTAAAAGATTTACAGTTACGGAATGACCGTTCTGTACTCAATCCTAAAAGTCCTTTTGAACCCTTCGGTTTCCAACCAGCAATTGGTAATAGTTTTTACTTTGCCCACTCAGAAATTGTAGCTAACCCGTTGGATAGTTTAATTGTAAAACTAGAATGGATAGGACTTCCAGAAGATTTTGGGGCTCATTATGCTGCTTATTCTCAATGTGGACTACTATCACCAGCCCTTGATAATAGTAGTTTTAAGACTAAATTAGAACTTTTCCTCAGTCGTACATGGCATGAAATTGATGAGCGATCGCTATTTAGTACCGATACCGAAAACTCTAAACTGTTGTCGTCTGGAAATCTGCAATACGATAAAGCTTCTTTTGATCACATTCCTGACTATAGCTATACCAGTCCATCCTTGGAACCAACGACAACCGATCTTCTAGAACAATCTCGTTACTTTCGACTAGAATTAATTAGTCCAGGTTTCCAACAGGATCTTTATCCGCTAGTACTGAATAAAGTCGCAAGGGCTGGGGAAAATGATTTCGTTACCAATGACAACGGCGAAAATACCACCACAAAGATTCAATCTCTTACTGTTTATCCCCCCTATACTCCCAGGCTCAAATCTATTGCGATCGCCTACGAAGCTTCTGCGGAAATTGATCTATTAGACGACAAAGCGGCTCCCCAATCAGGACAAGTCTTTCAACTTAATCCCTTCGGTTATTTAGATCTGGGTAAAACTGTCGATCCAAATGCCACCCAACAGCATTATTATCTGTTACCCCAATATGAAATGGATGGAGATTTATATATTGGCTTGCGAGATCTAAAACCGCCCCAATCCTTAACTCTACTATTTCAAATGGTTTCTGGTAGTGGTAATGCTGATTTATCTAATCCTAACCTTGAATGGAGTTATTTAGCAGGCGATCGCTGGCAACCATTTCAAACGGACGAAATCCTCTCCGATAGTACCAACGGCTTGTTAGATTCTGGCATTATACATTTTGTTATTCCAGAGCAAGCTAACAAGAATAACCATCTTTTACCGAGGGGACTTCATTGGTTAAAGGTAACCGTTAATGACAATGCTTTAGCCATTCCTGATGGCTTGGATATTCGCGCCCAAGCAGTAACGGCAACTTTTCTCGATCAAGATAACGATCCAGAACATCTCAGCACTCCCCTCCCCGCCGATTCAATCACCTCCTTAATCGAACATCGTCCTGGCATCGATTCTATCTCCCAACCTTATAGTTCTTTTGCAGGAAAACGACAAGAAAGCGATCGCTTGTTTTCTACTAGAGTTAGTGAACGTCTCCGCCATAAACAACGAGCCTTAACTCGCTGGGATTATGAACACCTCGTCCTAGAAAACTTTACCCAAATCTATAAAGTAAAATGCCTTACCCAAGCCGAACAATCCCATAATCCTAGTGCCGCTCAGGTCACATTAGTGGTCATTCCCAACCTTGCCAATACCGCACCTTTTTTACCCCTAGAACCCAAAGCCCCCCAATATTTACTGCGAGAAATAGAAGCCTATCTTCAAGCCCGCACTTCGCCTTTTGTAAAAGTTGTCGTCAAAAATCCTCACTATGAACAAATCAAATATCGTATTGCCGTAAGATTTCGATCCACCTCGGATCAAGGCTACTACATGCAACAGTTGAACGAAGAATTAGTGCGCTTTCTCTCTCCTTGGGCATACGAAGAACAAAGCGATATTTCCTTTGGTAGCTCGATCCACAGTTCAGCCGTGATTCATTTTGTCGAAACTCGACCCTATGTGGACTATCTTGCTAATCTGAAATTAATCGAACAAGTAACCCTTTCCAATAACCCAAATTCCCAACGAAATAACACTTATCAAGTTAATACATCAAATTTGGCGCAAGTAAAACAGGTTGATTCGATTTTGGTGTCCGCCCCTGAACACATTATTGATCTGATCACCACTGCCAACTACTCGCCGGAACAGTTTGAAGGGATAGATTACATGGCGATTGGAGTGGATTTTGTTGTGACCTAAAGCCTAAAGTTTATTCTCGCAAATCGCACTAATTATCTCAGTTTTTACCCTATTCAAATTTATTCAATTATCACTAGAATATAAAACAAATCATGGCAGATTCCAAAAACAGAACCCAATTACAAAAACTTTTTAAGTCCGGTGCGAAACCTTCTGAAGCAGATTTTAAGGACTTGATTGATGGCTCACTGAATATTGCTGATGATGGCATTGAAAAGCCTTCTGGTGCTGATAAGCCGCTCAAAGTTTTGACTTATGGGGATCAAGAAAATGTACTAGATATTTATACCAAGGATAATAATACTCACACTTGGCGCATCAATCAAAAACCTACTGCGGAAACTCAAGGGTTAAATTTAGAAACTGGGGGAAGCAGTAAACTTTTTGTCGAAAGTAGTACGGGCAATCTGGGATTAGGCGTTACGAAGCCCATCGCCAAGTTACATATTCAGCAATCTGGTAATCAAAATGCTCTCCGTATTGATGATGAAGCTGGGGATACAACCCCACTGATTATCGATGCAGAAGGAAAAGTGGGTATTGGTACAGATCAACCTAATGCCAAGTTGGATGTTAAAGGTAATACGGCGATCGCTGGTACCCTTTCTATCACCCAAGCTCTCTCCGTCAAAGAAAAAAGTACATTAACGGGAAATGTCGGCATTGGAACTGCGCCCACAACTACAGAAAAGTTGAAGGTGAGTGGCAATACGGCGATCGCTGGTACCCTTTCTATAACGGGAAAAGTCGGCATTGGAACTACGCCCACCACTACAGAAAAGTTGAAGGTGAATGGCAATACTGCGATCGCTGGCAACTTATCCATTACGAAAGATCTATCAGTTGACCAGAATACTACCTTAACAGGAAAAGTGATTATTGGTGCTCCAGGTTTTAATGGTGATTACCCACTCAGAGTTGAAGGACATAACGCTAGTGTGCCTTCAATAAGCGTTAGAAATACAGCTACTACCGCTATTGAAGCTGTAGCAACTTCACCTAGAAGTGCAATATATGCTGAAAATACTAATCCTAAGGGTCAGATTTTTGTAGCATACGTTAGAGGAGGTCAAACGGCTTATGCCCAATCAAGTTCTATAAGTTTAAAAAAAAACATTCGTCCTTTGCAAAATTCTTTAGAAACAATACTAAAGGTTGAAGGTGTTCGGTTTGTCTGGAAAGAGTCTAACATAGAAGACATTGGCTTTATTGCAGAACATGTAGGTGAACATATTCCGGAAGCTATTACCTATGGAGATGACGAGTACGCTACAAGCATGAGTTATAACCATATTATTCCTATGTTAGTGGAAGCAATGAAGGAACAACAGAAAATGATTCAAAATTTACAAGAAGCTATTCATTCAAATCTCTGATGATTTAGTAGCAGCTCTAGTAGGAGACGTTACTTCGTTAACGCACCATTAACTAGGTTAAGGTAATTGAATTTAGTTAAGCTATGAAACCAGCAGCAATTAACATTCCCAAGCACCTTAAAGTCAGCCAAGAACAATTTGAAGAAATCGCCATAGTTAACCGCGATTTGCGACTAGAACGTGCAAAAACTGGAGAATTAATTATTATGCCACCCACAGGGGGAAGCACAGGAAAATACAACGTTAAACTCTCCACTCGTTTTGTGATTTGGAACGAACAAACTGGGCTAGGAGAAGTTTTTGATTCTTCCACCGCCTTTAGACTTCCTAATGGTGCCGATCGCTCTCCTGATGTTGCTTGGGTAAGCCGAGATCGCTGGAATAGTCTTGACCGTGAACAACAAGATGGTTTTCCCCCTTTGTGTCCCGATTTTGCCCTAGAATTGCGTTCTAAAACAGACAATATGAAGCCCTTGCGCGAAAAAATGCAGGAATATTTAGACAATAAAATGCGCTTAGGTTGGTTAATTGATACTAAAAATAAAATCGTAGAAATTTATCGACCTAATCAGCCCTTAGAAGTCTTAAAAAAGCCAACAACTTTATCAGGAGAAAATATACTTCCTGGATTTGTTCTCGATTTACAATTTCTTTGGCAAGACTTATCAGTTTAATGATTCCAATTTGCTTATTAAGTAAGCAATCTATACATGAAACAACAACTCAAACAACGTCTCCAAGAACTCAAACAAGAGTTTGAATCCGGTCAAAAAGTTCTGGCTGAACTGGAAGCAAAACAGGCTAATGTACAAAATACATTGCTCCGCATTCAAGGGGCGATTCAAGTGTTAGAAGAAGAACTCGCTAAAGCAGAAGAGGATCAGTCTCCCTCCACCGTTTCTGCTAATGATTTAGATAGGACTAACGGGGGACACTCTGACAAAGTTGAAGTCATTCCTGAAGGTTGATTGAAACAGGATAGGAGCCAGCACAGGCGAATTTTGGAGGAAGAACCGATGACTCAAGCCCCAACCGAACCCAAACTATACAGCTTTGATGAATTTATAGGCTGGTATCCCGAAAACTCAGCCCTTCGTTATGAACTGCACGATGGAGTCATTATCGAAATGCCTAAGCCAAAAGGGAAACATTCAAACTTAACAGGTTCTCTGATTGAGCAACTGTTAATCATGATTCGGCAGATGGACAAAGGCGGCATTTGGACTATTCCTAGAGAATCAATTATCAAACCCAAACGAGAACAATCGGGTTATGAACCAGACATCATCGTTTTAAATCAAGAAGTTCTTGGAACCGAACCTCGATGGGAAAGCGAATCGATTATCCAAAACCCTGCTTCAGTCAAATTAATTGTCGAAGTTGTGTCAACTAATTGGCGTGACGATTACTACAATAAACTTCGAGATTATGAAGAAATGGGAATCGAAGAATATTGGATTGTCGATTATGCTGCATTAGGGGCGAGAAAGTTCATCGGTAATCCCAAGAAACCCACACTGTTTGTTTGTACTTTGGTAGATGGAGAATATCAGATGAATCCCTTTACTGAAAACACGACCATTATTTCCCCTACCTTTCCCCAGTTCAGCTTAACCACACAGCAGATTTTTGCCCTCGCCCTATAGAAAAGCTTTAATATCTAAAACCGCCATGACTGAATCCCTGACGATCTCCAGCACTCCCCTCCCTCATCCTGGTATGGACTATGCTCTACTGCGGGATGAAGGCATCAAAATGATCGCCAAATTAGCGGGAAGTCGTTGGACAGATTACAACTCACACGATCCAGGTATCACGATTCTCGAAACTCTCTGTTATGCCATCACAGATCTAAGCTATCGTCTGGATTTTGAGATGGCAGATTTGTTGGCTTATCCTCCTGGAGAGTCTAAGGATCTGCCCCAATTTTTAACAGCGCGGGAAATCCTGACGGTTAATCCCCTCACTGTCGAGGACTATCGCAAAATTTTGATTGATATCCCTGGGATTAAAAATGCTTGGTTGGAGCCGCTCAATATACCCCAACCCGAACTTTATTACAATGCCAACAAAGCCAGCTTAAGCTTTAGCAATGCTAATTTAGCCGAACCGGTTAATCTCCGAGGACTATACCGAGTTTTGATCGAGAAAGAGCCAGCTTATGAGGATAATGAACTGATCAAAAAAGCTAGAGCAAAACTCCAACAACAGCGAAATCTCTGCGAAGATTTTGGCGAGATTCGAGTGTTGCCGATGGAAGAAATCACTATCGAAGCTGAAATAGAAATTGGCGATCATATTAACCCAAATCAGTTAAGGGCAGAACTTTACACTGCCCTCGAACGAGAAATATCCCCTACCATCGAATTTTTGAGCCTGTCAGAATTAATGGAGCAGGGGGTGCCAGTAGAAGATATTTTTGCAGGGCCAAAACTTGACCATGGTTTTCTCGAAGATAGGGAATTACATAAATTGCAGCGTAAGGATGAACTTTATACTTCAGATTTAATCCGTATTATTCTCGATATGGATTCAGTAGAAGCCGTTAGAAGTATTACAATCGCCAGCGATCAATCATCGACCAAAGAACTATGGGCATTAGATCTAGATCCTCAGCGAACCCCTAGCTTAAAGTCCCTTGAAAAAGCTGTGAATTCAGGAGATATAAAATTCTATAAAGTTGGTATTAAAGACCCATTGGAATTAGACAAAATACAAGCTGATAAAAATTCTAGTCTCTCTCAAAAGTCAACGGAACATGATAAGTCAACGAAACATGATATTCCTGTGCCAACAGGAGATTACCGAGAGTTATCAGATTATGAAACCATCCAAAATGAATTTCCCTTAACCTATGGTATCGGAGATATTGGCTTGCCTAATTCTGCTACGATAACGAGAAAAGCCCAAGCTAAACAACTTCAAGCTTATTTGATGGTTTTTGACCAACTTCTGGCAAACTATTTTGCTCAGCTTGATCATATCAGAGAACTCTTTTCCTTCAGTAATCGTGAGCTGAAAACCTACTTTGCCCAGAGCATTGAGCATTTTCCTGGTGCTAAGGAAATTTTAAAGGAATCCGACGACAGCTACCTGGATGGTTCCTCAGTCAACGAGGACAAAGAATTAGATCGCAAAAACCGTTTTCTAGATCATCTCCTTGCCCAGTATGGAGAAAAGTTTACCGATTATTCACTACTCTACCCTGACTCCGATCTTTCAGAGGCGATCATTAACCATATTAACCATAAAGTTGACTTTGCCTCAGACTATCAGCAAATCAGTTCAAGTCGCAATCAAGCTTTTAATTACACCCTTGATCCCAATCAGACCGAAAATTTTAAAAAAGTATCTGGCTTAAAGCGACGCATTGCCCGATTACTTGGTATAAAACCAGATCGTCAATTTTTGACTTCATCGGATGATACCGAGGGATTTTATCTCATCGAACATATTTTGCTGCGTCCGCGCCTCGAAGATGTTCCCAATACCGAGCCTGATTCCGAACAATCACAAGACTTCCTTAGTTTTTCCCAACCTATCACCGAATTTAAAAAATCAAGTCAATCAGGTTATGTAACCTGTACCTGCAACAACCACGGCTTACAAGAAGGCGATCGCATTAATATTTTCTATTCCATTCATTACAACGGCACTTACAGCGTTACCAACATTACCACAGATACATTCGATATTGACCATGATTTCAGATCAAGCGAAACAAAAGATGCTGGAGCATGGGTTCACACCAATCAATTTCCCGATCCCTTTTCCTTTCAAATGAGTGTGATTTTGCCAACCTGGTCGGGTCGGTTTCGCCACCCAAACTTTAGACAACTGGCACTTAATACTCTCGTTGCTGAAACTCCAGCTCATATTACCCTTCACATCCATTGGTTCGATCAAGCCAAGATGCAGGACTTTGAAACCACTTATTCCATTTGGTTACAACAGCTATCAGGTCATACAGCTAGCACTACCCCATCAGAGGACTCTACTCGTCGCCTCATTACTTTGTTGGAATTAGGCTCAGGCACGATCCAACAGCCTCCAGCAGTACTGGGATATATGACCATTGTCAAAGATGAAAATGATCCAGTGGAAAATCCTTTTCAAATCCTAAAACAAGAGACTGAATAGGAGCAAGGAGTGTGACTTCACAACGCCACGTCATCAAAAAACAGATTTTAGATCTTCATATCAGCTCAGAGCTCAAAGCTTTTGAGCTACAAAATGAAATCAGCGCCCTTTATCGCCGTAAAATTGTTCCCCTGATCGAATCTTACTGCGATCGCCTCAGTGAGCCAGATAGAATTTATCGGATTGATCTTCTTGAGCTTGACATCGGTACTATTGCCATTGAGAACTTACCGTCAGATTTTGTCGAAAAAGTAGCCAATGCTCTGGCGGAAAAGCTTTCCGAAGAACTTGCTAGTCTTCCTGGTAAAAAATCAACTCCTATTGCCCAAAATACAGAGATATCTAGCAATCATCTTGAAAAAGATACATATAATGTCAGTCCAAAACCAATCAATCTTGCTGAGGCAAATTTAGAGCTTTTCCGTAATTTTATTCAAACAGGTTTGCTGCCTTGGTGGTCTGAACCCTTGAGCAAACAAGCTTTAGAAGACTGCTGCCAACAATTGCTTTTGACCTCACCAGAGGTACTCAAAGCCCTACTAACAGATCAACTCAAACAGGCAAAAATATTGCAGCGGCTGATCTATCAGTTTTCCGATCCAATTCTGATCGACATAGTGATATTACTCGCTCCAGCTTGGTCTCAATGGGTGCGACCCTATATTCAAGACCTTCAGACGCTGGTTCCCCAGATAGAAAGCTGGCGAGGTATTGCCCCTGGGCATTTTAGGTTAACCTTTTGGCAAGGGATATTTTCCCAGCTATTGTTAAGCTCAACCCCTTCCCCTAGCTCAGATGCCGCTATTCAGAGTAGCCTGCACCATCTAGCGACCAGTTTTCAAACCGATGTGCGATCGCTCTTCCCCCAAATACGACAGGCAATAAAGCAACTTCGCGCTGAAGGCGTTCGCTTCGACAGTCAACTTCCGAAGTTTCTTGCTACCCATTCGGAAAGAGGTATCCGAAAAACAGTCAACAAGTCTCTCTCTAGCGATCGCCTTCGAGGAGAGGTCGAAACCCTGAGCCGCTTTTTAAACGAGCTAATTAATCTCGATGACCAGTCAAGCTCTAATCTTCGCCTTCGAGGAGAGGTCGAAACCCTGAATCCCAAAATCAATCTTCTCTTGCGTCAACTCACCATGCAACTGCGTGACCCCTCAGCCGACAGGTCGCTCATACTGTCCACCAATGCCTTGCTTATTGAAATAGAAGCATTGGTTGCTCAGCTAGAAAGGTACGAAGTGCCAACAATCTATGACCAGTTAAGCAACTCAATCAATGCGATCACAAAATCTCTTAAATCCCAACCTCGCTCACCTGAGCCCACCATTTGTCCAGAACTGTTCAATTATTCTAATGATCCCTTTAGCGATTCTGAAGAAATATATATTCAAAATGCCGGTCTGGTTTTGCTCTGGCCTTTTCTCAATCGTTTTTTTGCAGGACTCAATCTGTTACAAGACAGCCACTTTATCGATCTTCAGACAGCTAAAAGAGCCGTTCTATTACTCCAATATTTGGCCGACGCATCTTCCGAAATTCCTGAGCATCTGCTTCCCCTCAACAAACTTCTCTGCGGCTTGGATCTGTCCGAATCTATTGAAACCAACCTGGATATAACCGAGCAAGAACAAAGAGAATGCGACAATCTTCTCCTAGCTGTTATTCAAAATTGGTCTGCCTTGAAAAGCACAAGCACAAAAGGTTTTCAACAAGCCTTTATACAAAGAGCCAGCATCCTCAAAATTCACAATGGCAATTGGCTCCTACAAGTGGAGCAGGAAACCTATGACATATTACTCGATCAACTACCCTGGAGCATTAGTGTGGTTAAACTTCCCTGGATGGATGAGCTTTTATATGTAGACTGGTAAGCTAAGGCTGCATTATTCATAATCATCTATCTTAATGTTTTGAGAGGACTCCCGTTAAACCGCGATATAGGAAATTTCTTAATCTTTCCTTCGACTGCTATAGTTAAACGGTAAATTGGTAAATTAATTGATTCTTCTAATTGCCTCCAATAATCCTCTAGCTTTATTTAAAGTTTCTTGATACTCCGATTCGGGTACAGAATCAGCAACCATTCCAGCCCCTGCTTGAACAGAAACCATACATTGATTTTTTTGATAGGGACGAACAATCATAGTACGAATAGTGATGGCACTATTAAGCTGTCCTTCAAAATCATAGTAACCATAAACTCCCGAATAAGGGCCTCTTCTTTCTGGTTCTAATTCATTAATAATTTCCATCGCCCTAATTTTTGGTGCACCACTGACTGTACCTGCGGGAAAACAGGCTTTTAATAAGTCCCAGGCGGTTTTATTAGGTTCCAATTCCCCAATCACATTACTGACAATATGCATGACGTGGGAATAGCGTTCAATCACCATTAATTCGTCTACACTGACGCTACCTTTAACGCAGACCCGACCAAGATCGTTACGTCCTAAATCAACCAACATAATATGTTCAGCAACCTCTTTGGGATCTGCTAAGAGATCTGTCGCATAAGCTTCGTCTTCAGCGCTAGTTGTGCCCCGAGGACGTGTGCCCGCAATCGGTCTGAGAGTCGCTTCTATTTTGCCATCATCTTTAGTATCAGCCTTCACCATTACCTCTGGAGATGAGCCAATTAGCTGCCAATAGCCAAACTGATAATAGCTCATGTAAGGAGAGGGGTTAATTAGGCGCAGAGAACGATATAGGTTGAAAGGATGACCTTTGTAAACAGTGGAAAGCTTTTGAGACAAGACTACCTGGAAAATATCTCCTGCACGAATATAATCTTTTGCTTTCTTCACGTTGTCGCAAAATAGTTGCTTGTCCGTATTACTACAGTAAACCAACCCAGAACCGTCAGAGGAACCACTGTCGTCTAGAGTTTTCCATTCTAGCGATTTAGCTTCTATTGGTAGAGGTAACTGAAGCTTGAGGATTAATTTTGTGACGCGATCGCAGGCTGACTGATAAGCTAATTCTAGAGTCTGACTATCGTCGCGCAAGTCAGCATAAGAGATCGCCCAAATTTTGCGTTTTACCTGATCAAAGATCAGTAAATTATCTACCTGCATCCACACTCCATCGGGTAGATCCTCTGGTTGGGGTTCATGAACAGGCACTCGAGGTTCAATCCAGCGAATTAATTCATATCCCCAAACACCAAATAGACCACCAATACCAGGGGGAAGTTGTCGTAGCTTAACAGGCTTAATCGACGCTAAACAATCATTACAGATCTCAAAAGGATTGCCGGTAAATTCCATTTTTGAGCCATCTCGATGGGTTTTGGTAGTAGTTTCTCCTCTGGCTTCTAAGACCCACATCGGATCACAGCCGAGAAAGCTGTAGCGACCAAGTTTTTCTTCTCCTTCGACAGATTCTAGTAGAAAACTATAGGGTTGACCCGCACACACCTTGTACCAAGCTGACACAGGAGTTTCTAAATCGGCAACCAATTCTTGATATATGGGAACAAAATTACCTTGTTGGGCTAATTCAGTAAACTGGTCAAAGTTAGGGAAGATCATGGTTGGCGAGGAGGAATTGAGAACTGAGTAGAAGAAGAATTTTTCCCTCTAGACCCAGTTTATCAAGGAATTAGACATACTAATCCCCTGGGTGAGGTAGAGAGTCTATGAATTATTCTGATTAATTTTTTGCCACTTTTGAATCCAGGTAATCAATTGAGCGTCGCTAATTTTCTGGTTAGCGTTACCAACCTGCAATAGCTGGCTTAACTCAGTGGTAGACTCTCCTTTTTGTTGTTTCCAGGCTACTATTAAAGTTTTTTGATCAACTAAAGATTTTCCCAAACCGAGAGCTGTCTGTAATTTACGCTGTTCATCTTTGGCGATCGCCTGAACTACAAAATCAGTACTATGAGCTTTTTCTAAAACTCCTGCTAGAGCATCAATATAGGCTGTACTATTATCAGCGATCGCTGTTCGCGGTTTAATTGGCTGACCAAAGCGGCGAAAGGCAGCAATCGCGGCAATGAGAATCATCAGGGTTATTTGGATAAACAGCAAGAATAAAGGAGTTTTCCCTAGATAATTGAGGACATTTTCTTGTTGCTCTTGAACGATGGTTTCTTGATCTTTGTAGCCATGAATATA
>JAAUYH010137719.1_pt1 | contig 23536 bp, 20 predicted proteins | sample 7278061 | NCBI WGS metagenome assembly JAAUYH01 (sample SAMN14350203, study PRJNA611818) | marine sediment metagenome | isolation source: surface marine sediment (0.6m) | place: French Polynesia: Moorea | collected 2018-08 | reverse complement strand
CCTGTCATTGGCATGTATCACTGGCTGAATGACCAAGATCTTGCATTACTGGTGGAAATGAGCCAGGCAGAGGCGTTCGATCCGGCTCGTCGATTGGCTGGGGCCATCATGCTGGTGGGGTTGACATCCGCTGGGGTGTTGTTTATCGGAGTAAATGGGTTGGCCAGACAACTAACCCTTTCTCGGAAGCAATTAGAAAACTATAGCCGCCAACTGGAACAAAAAGCCCAAGAAGCTGAAGCCGCCAACCGGGCCAAAAGTCAGTTTTTAGCCAACATGAGCCATGAACTCCGCACTCCCCTTAACGCCATCCTCGGATTCACTCAACTCTTGACCCGCACGGCGTCGGTGAGTCCAACACAGCTGCAACATTTAGCCATCATTAGCCGCAGCGGAGAACATTTGCTGACCCTGATCAATGATGTATTGGAAATGTCCAAAATTGAGGCGGGTCGAATCACCCTTCACGAAAGTAGCTTTGATCTCTATCGACTACTTAATTCCCTGGAAGAAATGCTGCGCATCAAAGCTGACGCCGACGGTCTACAACTCAGGTTCGACGTCGCTTCGGACATTCCTCAGTACATTACAACAGATGAAGGAAAACTCCGACAGATTCTGATTAATCTGCTAGGCAATGGGATTAAGTTTACCCAGGCGGGGAGTGTTGTTTTGAGGGTGAGGACTGGGGAGGCGGAGGGAGCAGGGGAGGCAGGGGGAGTAGAGGAGACAGGAGAGGTAGGGAAAGGAAGGGGGAGATGGGGAAGATGTGGGAGATGTGGGAGCAATTTAGGGATGCGAGATATCTCACATGACTTAGAGGGAGAGGATGGAGGAGTAAATGCAGAAGAGACGTCATACCCCGCATTTAGGTTCAGAGGAGACGTGGAATCCAATCCAAAATCCAAAATTCAAAATCCAAAATCTCGTGTTCTAAAATCCGTTCCCTCCCTCCTCCACTTCGAAGTCTCTGACACAGGACCTGGGATTGCCCCTTCTGAGCTGCAGGGTTTGTTTGAACCGTTTGTGCAAACCCATTCAGAACAAAAAAACCAACAGGGGACAGGGTTGGGATTAGCCATTAGTCGTCAGTTTGTTCGCCTATTGGGAGGAGATCTGACGGTTAATAGCACCTTGGGGCGAGGGTCTATTTTTGCATTTGATATTCATATTTGTCCTGCTAATCTCAGGAGTATTTCGGCTCAAGAGCCAATTCGTCAGGTGGTTGGGCTGGCGGCGGATCAGCCCAACTATCGAATTTTGATTGTCGAAGATAAATGGGAAAACCGCCAATTACTGGTTAAGCTTTTGGAGCCATTGGGGTTGGAAATTCGTGAGGCGACGAATGGACAAGAAGGGGTTGAACTTTGGAAAACCTGGGAGCCCCATTTGATTTGGATGGACATGCGAATGCCGGTGATGGACGGCTATGAGGCGACCAGACAAATTAAATCCCATTTGAGGGGGCAAGCTACAGTGATTATCGCTCTGACGGCCAGCGCCTTTGAGGAGTCCCGTTCAGTGATTCTGGCGGTCGGCTGCGATGACTTTGTGCGCAAACCGTTTCGGGAAAGGGTGATTTTTGAAAAGATGTCCCAGCATTTGGGAATGCGGTATGTCTATGCGGACGCTGATCAAACATCAGAAGGTAGAGGTCTGAGGTCAGAAAACGTGGATAGTGAGGAACTGACAGCTGAACGCTTGTTGGTGATGCCGCATGATTGGATTGCGGAACTCTGTCAGGCGGCGATTGAGGTAGATGCCGATTTGATTTTTCAGTTGGTGAGCCAAATTCCGTCAGACTATGCCGATTTAGCCCAAAGGCTCGCGGAACTGGCTCGTAATTTTTGTTTTGATGAAATTATTGAGTTGACCCAAGGAGATGAGCCTGGAATGTAAATTTAACGCCTAACCCCGACCCGCCGGATCGTAATTTTTCTTACATTCATTTGAAAAGTTTTGTAGATGACAGGACGATGAATTTCATTCGTTAAACCATGATATACCGTCAAAAATCTATAACTAACAATGACATTTAAACCACTGTCTCTCAGTCGATTTATGTTTAGAGTTCCTCGATCGCTGATTTCAGTCGGATTTCTAGGATCGGTGTTAGTCGCCTGTGGGGGTGGGACTCCGGCTCCCTTGGATAGTTCGGAACAAACGCCGCCGGTCTTACGTATTTATTGGAACCAAGGATTTTACCCCGAAGAAGATCAGGCGCTAGAACAGGTGATTACTGAATGGGAGGCTGAAACAGGTATCCAAGTTCAACTTTCCTTCTACAGCTCAGATGACATCCTTAACCAAACTGCGATCGCCCTCGAAAGCGGCAACCCGCCGGACATCGTCTTTTCCCATCGGGCGGACTTCACCCTACAACCTCGCTGGGCATGGGAAGGCAAGCTTGTGGATGTTTCCGATGTAATTGAGCCCGTCAAAAACTTGTATAGCCCAACGGCCTTGGAAGCAGCTTACCTATATAACAAAGCTGAGAACAAGCGCAGCTACTATGGCGTTCCAATTCATCAGCAAACCATTCATATCCATTACTGGCGAGATCTGCTGTCCCAAGCGGGGGTAGATGAAACGGATATCCCAAGCAACTGGGACGACTTCTGGGCCTTCTGGAAACAAACTCAAGACAAACTTCACCAGACTGGAGAGACAGAAATTTATGGCTTGGGCTTACCCCTCTCTATAAAAGCGAGCGACACTTACTATCAATTCGAACAAATTCTAGACGCCTACGATGTTGATTTATTGGATGAAACCGGCCAGCTGCAGTTGAATGACCCTCAAGTCCGACAAGGACTCATTGAGGCATTAGACTGGATGACCCAGTTTTACCAAGGGGGATATGTCCCCACTGAAGCCGTAAACTGGCTGGATTCAGATAACAACATCAATTTTCTGAATCGTAATACCCTGATGACGACCAATCCCAGCCTTTCAATTCCAGCCTCGCAACGGGATGATGACGACCTCTACCTCAAGCAGATAGCCACCCGTGAATTTCCTAACGAGCCGGATGGGGAGCCCATCAGCTACCTGGTGACAATTAAGCAAGCCTTGATTTTCGCAACCGAGCGAAACCCCCAAGCGGCTAAAGACTTTTTGGCTTATTTTGTCCAACCTGAGCGATTGGGGACCTATGTCAAAGGCTCATTAGGTCGTTGGTTTCCGACCATGCCCAGTTCATTGGAAGATCCATTTTGGAAAGAGTCCAAAGACCCCCATGTCTCCATTGCAGTGCGGCAATTCCGCCAACGTCCCACGCGCCCCTTCTACCATGCTCTGAGTCCGGCTTACTCTCAAGTGCAGGCGGAAAATATTTGGGGACAGGCCATAGACGCGGTCATTGCTAAAGGCGTATCACCGGAGGAAGCAGTAGATCAGGCCATTATAGATATATACAGGATTTTTGCTAAATGGGAGCGTGAGTAATTAACAGGTTTGAGTAGCGGATGAAACTCTGGAAAAAAAACCTGATGGTCCAGGTCGTTGGCTATTTTTTGCTCCTGTCTTTAGTGACAGTGAGCGCCATCGGTTTTGTCGCCTACATTCGGGCTAGGACTGCGCTCAAACAATCCGTATTTGAGCGCCTCAGCCTAATGGCTACCCTCAAAGAAGATGAGTTGAACCGCTGGATCGACGATCAGAGTGAAGAAGTCGTCATTCTCACACAACTCCCAGAAGTCAGAACCCAAGCGACTGTATTACTGCAAAAACAGACAACCTCAGATCAGAAGCAGCAAGCCTATACCCGCCTTTCAGATTCTTTAGCCCCGATTGCTAGTCATCATGTTGGATTAGAAGAAATTGCCATTTTGACCAGAGGCGGCCAAGTGGTCCTTTCCACCAATAAAGCCAGTGAAGGTAGATTCGAGGCGCTGGTTCACTACAGCTATATGACCCCAGAACGGAGTTCAACCTTTAACCCCAATTTTTATCCGTCTCCGGTCACTGGACGTCCCAGGATGACCTTCGCCGCCTATTTCAAAGAGCAGGACGGTAAACGATTGGGAATACTGGCCATTCATCTAAATTTAGACCGGATAGATGACATAGTTCGCAAGCGCACAGGTTTAGGAGAAACTGGCGAAACGTATTTGGTGGGGAATCCAGGCAGCAGTCTAGCCCTGTACAACTTCTTCATTTCGACACAAGCACAGAATGCTCAAACATTTCCTGCCGGGATTTACAGTCGGGGCATTGACCTGGCGATGCGAGGCCACAATGGTCGCGGTGAATACCGGAACTATCAGGGAATTCCGGTTATTGGCGTTTATCGCTGGCTGGACAACCATGACCTAGCTTTACTGGCGGAAATGACCACCCAAGAGGCGTTTGCCCCTGCCCGTAATCTAGCCAAAGTCATCTTAGTAACCGGGTCAGGATTAGTGGGCCTGTTAGCGGTCGGCGTATATCTTGGGGCCCGACAAATCGCCCACCCTATCCTGGCGATCACCCATACCGCCACACAAGTAGCGGCGGGTGATTTTCAATCCACTGCGCCCGTGCTCGCAGAAAACGAAATTGGCGTATTGGCGCGAGTGTTTAACCAGATGATTGGTCAATTAAGGGGACTTTATGCAGATTTGGAAAGTGAAGTTGAGATGCGCACCGCCGCCTTAAAAAAAACCAATGAACGACTGCGGCAGGCAAAAGAATCTGCCGATACAGCGAACCGTGCTAAAAGCGAATTTTTGGCGAACATGAGCCATGAACTCCGCACTCCCCTCAACGCCATCCTAGGCTTTACCCAACTCTTAACTCGGTCTCCCTCAGTCAATTCCTCCCAATTGGAGCATTTGGACATCATTAGTCGCAGCGGCGAACATCTGCTGACCCTGATCAATGACGTTCTGGAAATGTCCAAAATTGAAGCCGGTCGAGTCACCCTGCATGAAAATAGCTTCGACCTCTACCGCTTGCTTAACTCCCTGGAAGACATGCTGCGCCTCAAAGCAGACGCCAAGGGACTTACGTTAAGCTTCGAGCGCTCCCCCGCCGTTCCTCGATACATCAAAACCGATGAAGGGAAACTGCGCCAGGTGCTGATTAACTTGCTGGGTAATGGGATTAAGTTTACACAGACCGGGAGTGTGACACTACGGGTGAAGATGGGGGGCAGAGGAGATGAGGAGGCAGGGGGAGCAGGGGGAGCAGAGGGAGAGTTCAGAATTCAGAATTCAGAATTCAGAATTCGAGAAGATGGGGGAGATGGGGGAGATGGGGAAGCAGGGGGAGATGGGGAGGAGAAAACCCAAAATCCAAAATCCAAAATCCAAAATTTAGGGATCCAAAATCTAAACTCTCAAATTTCCTACTCTCATTCCGCCTTACTGTTCGAAGTGCAGGATACGGGGCCGGGTATCGCCGCCACTGAGCTGGAGCGTTTGTTTGATCCATTTGTGCAAACAGCGACGGGACAACAATCGCAACAGGGTACGGGGTTAGGATTAACAATTAGTCGTCAGTTTGTCCGGATTATGGGGGGTGATCTGACCGTTAATAGCCAGTTGGAACAGGGGGCTACGTTTAAATTTGACATTCAGGTTAGGTTGGCTGAGACAGCTGAAATCCTCACTCAGCATCAAAGCCAGCATGTGGTGGAACTGATGTCAGGGCAACCTCAATATCGCATTTTGATTGTTGAAGACCGCTGGGAAAATCGCCAACTCCTGGTGAAAATGCTAGAGCCGATTGGCTTTGAAGTGCGGGAAGCAACCAATGGCCAGGAAGGGGTTGAAGTTTGGAAAACCTGGAAACCCCATTTGATTTGGATGGACATGCGGATGCCAGTAATGGATGGATATGAAGCGACTCGGCGAATCAAATCTGAGGCTGCATCCTCTCCCATTTCCCCCCCGCCAATCATTATCGCTTTGACCGCAAGCGCTTTTGAGGAGTCTCGCTCAGTGGTGTTGGCTGCTGGATGTGACGATTTTGTACGCAAACCCGTTCAGGAAGAAGTGATTTTTGACAAGATGTCTAAACATCTAAAAGTGAAGTATGTGTATGCAGAATCCCAGGAAGATCGCCGTCGACAGCATGAACCCTATGATTCTTCCGCTAACTTTGCACAGCCGGAGCGCTCAGGACAAACAACAGAATTCATCCGCTTACCTCCCACCTCTCTTGAAGTTATGTCGGAGGCGTGGATTGCAGAACTCCATCAAGCGGCGATTCAGGTGGATGCCGATTGGATTTTTCAATTGATTGATCAAATTCCTTCAATGCATTCTTCCCTGGCTAGGGGATTAGCAGATTTGACCCATCGGTTCTGTTTTGACGAAATTATCGATTTGACTCAAAGGGACTCTAATGAGCAAACCGTCAGTGAGCACTCCTAAAGCAGACATTCTGGTGATCGATGACACGCCTGAAAACCTCCACCTCCTGTCCACAATGTTGACAGAACGCGGGTACAAAGTCCGCAGTGTGACAAAAGGGTTGACGGGGTTGCGAGGGGCGCAAGCGGCGGCTCCAGATTTGATCTTGCTTGACATTAATATGCCGCAAATGAATGGGTATGAGGTCTGCCAAAAACTGAAAGAGGATGACCGCACCCGCGAAATTCCAGTTATTTTTATCAGCGCCCTCGGTGATGTCTTGGATAAAGTTAAAGCCTTTACCGTTGGAGGGGTTGACTATATCGCCAAGCCTTTTCAGGTGGAAGAAGTCCTGGCTCGCATTGAGAATCATTTGACGACCCGACGGTTGCAAAAACAGCTCCTGACTCAAAATATTCAACTCCAGCAAGAGATTCGAGAACGGCGCCAAGCCGAGGAGAAATTCACCAAAGCGTTCCGCGCCAGCCCTAACCCGATTGCCATCATGACGCTGGCTGAGGGTCGCTTTGTAGAGGTTAATCCTAGTTTTTTGAGGATGAGCGGCTATACTCGCGAGGAAATCATGGGCTGCTTGGCGGCGGATTTGAATCTTGGATTTACGCAAGATAGCTATCACCAAGCAATCCAGCGCCTACAGGAAACCGAAGCGCTGCAAAACCATGAATTTGAATTTCGCACCCGATCTAACGAAACCAGAATTGTTTTATTATCCACTGAACTGATTGACCTATCCGGCGATCGCTGTGTGCTTAATATATTTAACGACATTACCGAGCGGAAACGGTTGGAGAATGAGTTTATATCCTTAGTGAGTCACGAACTGAGAACGCCAATGAATTCCATGATCGGCTCCCTCGATCTATTGGCGACCGGACAGCTTGGCGCATTGACAGAGCAAGGAAAGCAAGTGCTTAACATCGCCATTACCAATACTGAACGCCTGGTTCGTCTAGTCAATGACATCTTGGATTTGGAGCGAATGAAGTCCGGCAAAATCACCATGCAAAAGGTGAAGTGTAATGCTGTCGATTTACTGACCCAAGCAGCAGAAGCCATGCAGGGAATGGCCGATCAGTCCCACGTCCAACTCATTACTGAAGCTATAACTGCCGACCTCTGGGCCGATCCCGATCGCATTCTCCAGACGCTAACCAACTTACTCAGTAACGCCATCAAATTCTCTGAACCCGGTGGGGCCGTCTGGCTGGCGGCAAGCATGGAGAATGGAGAACAGGGAATAGGGGACAGAGAAAATGGAGTCGGGAGAGATCCTTCCGCCCTCAAAATTTATGTACGCGATCAAGGCCGGGGAATTCCCACAGAAAAGTTGCAAACTATTTTCGAACGGTTTCAGCAGGTAGACGCGTCCGACTCTCGAAAAAAGGGCGGTACGGGGCTAGGGTTGGCCATCTGCCGAAATATTGTAGAGCAACATAACGGTCGAATCTGGGCCGAGAGTACTTTAGGCCAGGGGAGCACTTTTAATGTTACTTTGCCCTTGTACAGAAACTAATTCGCATATATTTCTATCCCCTCTAAGTGAGAAAAGATGGCCATTGATGCTGAGCTGCTGAAGCAATCTGAGCGATATCTACTGGAATTTGTGGGCCCACGTGCGGCTATTTTGGATCAAAATCCACAGGCGCTCAGAGATGCGCTGCATGGATTGGGCGAACTCAACCTCTTGGCGCTCCGCGGCCCGACGGAAAGTCGGAGGAAGAGTGTTGATGAGTTAACGTTTTGCACCTTTCAGGAGCAGGTCGCCAGATACTCAGGCGCGTTAGCGTTCCTGCAAACACAGCACCAGAGCGCAGCTAGCATGCTTGCGAATAGTTCCAATCAGCGCTTACGGGAAGTATACCTGCCCTACTTGAGCGCCGGAAAGATCTTGCTGGGGATTGGCTTTTCTCAACTTCGGCGTCCCGGAGATCCGGCCGTAATCGCCATGCCGATGGACGACGGCAGTTATCAGATCTCAGGGGAGGTTCCTTGGATTACCGGCTATGGCTGTTTTGAGGAATTCATTGTAGCTGCAGTTCTGCCTGATAAACGCATCCTTTTTGGCCTAATGCCCTTGGAAAGCGCTATACAAACCCATGGCGGAGAAATAAAGCTCAGTCATCCAATGCCGCTAGCAGCCATGGCCTCAACGAACACCGTCAAGGCCCGTATTGTTGATTGGATAATTCCAGAGACCTATATCGTTTCCATCAAGCCCGCTGACTGGCATCAGAAACGGGACCAGAGTAAAGTCCTAAACCACAGTTTTTTTGCTTTAGGATGCGCCCAGGCGGGATTAGACGTCTTAGGCGCAGGCCAATCTGATTCTCTCCCCTTTATTCCACCTATTTTGAAGTCCCTAGCCGCAGAACTAGAGACCTGCCGCACCGCCATCTATAAGGCACAGCAAACTTCGGATAATCCCGAGATTGATCGCCTCCAACTGCGGGCCTGGGCGATTGACCTGGCGGTTCGCTGCGCCCACGCCGCCGTTACTGCTTCACGGGGAGCGGCCAACCACCTGAACCATCCTGCTCAGCGAATTTATCGAGAAGCCTTAGCCTTTAGCGTTTTTGGCCAAACCACAGCAGTCATGGAAGCCACTTTAAAGCAGCTTGTCAAGAGTAATGGCGCTCAACGCCCTCAGAAAAAGTCGAAGGCTGAGAAGGGGAAGGGGAAGAGCCCGTGAGTATGGAGTAGTGAAAATGAGGAGCTGTTAGAAGGGGTAGATAGGTAGATGGGTGGATGGGTGGATGGGTGGATGAGTAGATGGGTAAGGGGATTTTAGATTTTGGAGGCTGGATTTGCTCTCCCTCATCTCCTCAAATTCTGAATTCTGAATTCTCCCCCTGTCCACCCCGCCCCCCCTGCTCCCCCTGCTCCCCCTGCCTCCCCTGCTTCCCCTGCCCCAAATTTAACCACTCACCAAAGCGAGAACCCCTATGAGCAAATGCGTACTCCTGGTTGACGATGAGGAAGATGTCAGAGCGATCGCGAAGTTGGGGCTAGAAATGGGCGCTGGCTGGAAAGTGTTAAGCGCCAGTTCTGGGCTCGAAGCGTTGGATATGGCGGCGGTGCATCAACCGGATGTCATTTTGCTGGATATGATGATGCCGGAGATGGATGGGAGAATGACGCTCCGGAAGTTGAAGGAGAACTCTGCTACCCAAGCAATCCCAGTTATTTTGGTGACAGCTAAGGTTCAACCTTCCGATCAAGCCAGTTTTGCTGAGTTAGAGGTGGCGGCTGTATTTTCCAAACCGTTTCGCCCGCTGGCGCTGGCTCAGCAAATTAATCAAGCGCTGGGTTGGCCAGCTGAATCGCCTATGTAGAACCGTCAGCGACCTTAGAAACAAATCGAGGTCTTAGGCACAAACCGCTATACTGAGTGGAATCACCTAAAATAAAGGGCGAACGATGGGATTCGAACCCACGAATGGAGGAACCACAATCCTCTGCCTTAACCCCTTGGCTACGCTCGCCGTATGTGTGTTTCTGACTATAACATTTTGTCGCAAACTCGGGTAGGAGTCTACTGAAATCCTATATGAAATTTTATTTGATTTTAGAAGTCTGTTATCCCAAAGTTAGGGAGGCTCTTCGAGCCTTAAGCGATCACTTGGGCAGCATTATGAGGGATGATTATGGGTTTTTGGAAAAATACACTGTCACTGGGGGGAATTGCCGTCGCCGGACTGGTCGGCGTCATGACGCTGACAAATCCTGATAATGGCTCCTACGAAGAGTACGCCACTCAACAATTGACAGTTTATCTGGAAGAGAATGTTTGTACCGAACTTCCTTCGATCTTGGGTGATCTTCTATCAAACCAGTGTGGCGATCTGCTGAGAAAGAATCAAACTCAGATCAATAAACTAATCAAAGATGGCACCACTGCATCAAATTTTGTCTTATTCAGCGTCTTCCATACCCGCTTAGAGATTCCTGACATGGATGCGGCGCCTAGCTATGAATTTAAGACCATTGGGATTTTTAGACAGTTTTTCACCTATAAGGCGGAGGAAACCTAACTGCATCGGAAGCCTTTTCGTTGGCTCTGATCCCCGCCGGATCCTCCATCGCCGTCCGTCAAACTGCTTTGGTGGCTGGTCCAGGCAGGCGCCGTCCCCACAAACCAGCTCGATAGGGGCTTCCCCCCAGCCCCTTGCATTAAACTTGGAGATTAACTGAAGTTTCTGATACAAAGCGATTGGAGCCAATCACTATAATCTCTCTATAGACTGAAAGGTTAGCTGTTAGAATCTCTCTTAAATTTTTTGAATTAATTGGAATGTTTGGGTTGTCCAGACTTTAGCTGTTATTGTTACTGAACCAGCGCCTGTGACGTCTTCTCCTGCTTACTTACTGGTATTTCATGGCAGCCGCGATTCGCGTTCCCACTCTGCTGTTGATCGCCTAGCCCGCTTGGTTAGGGAAAGGTTAAGTCAGCCCCTTGCGGGACGCGACCCTAAAACCGCTCTAGACGAGCCGATATCACCCATACCGCTGAATGAGTTAGCGTTGCCGATAGAATCTCGACATCCCTGGTCTACTCATACCCAGACAGGCCATCGACTGTTAACCTCGCCGACTGAGCCTTCTCCCTCTATAGAAAAAAGGGACAGAAGTATAGAAGAAAGAGACAGAAGGGAGAAAAGTAGAGTTGCAATGGCTTCTACGCCAATTGTGGGTACAGCTTGTCTGGAGTTAGGGCCTCGCCCTCTCCATGAGCAGATTTATCAGTTCAGTCAACGGGTTAAAGCTGCCGGGGGCGCTCACGTCAAAGTTTTGCCTTTATTTTTGCTGCCTGGGGTCCATGTTATGGAGGATATTCCCAGGGAGATGGCTTTGGCGCGCCAAATTCTGAATACCTCTCTAGACATAACCCTGTGCCCTTACTTAGGCAGCCATTTCGGTTTGAGAAAACTGTTGATTGACCGAATGGCCGAGGTTCCCACTGCAGCCCGCTTGTTAATTGCCCATGGCAGCCAGAGACCTGGCGGAAATAAGCCGATAGAAGAAATCGCTAAACAGTTGGGGGGAATCGCCGCCTACTGGTCCGTTTATCCCGATTTAGAAACCCAGATTATTCACTTGATGCAAAAGGGGCATCACCAGCTCGCCATTTTGCCCTATTTTTTATTCCCTGGCGGTATTACTGACGCTATCACCCAGTTCACAGAAGAATTGGCTGAACGGTTTCCTCGGGTTAACTTTCGGTTGATGCCGCCCCTAGGCGCGACACCTGAGTTAGCCGATGTGGTGGTCGATTTATCAAAGGAGGAAGGGACTTGTCATTGGGGAGTCGAGAGAGCATGACCGCTGGATTGCCTGTTAGGACGAAACTGAATCATAAGCAATCAGGTAAGGTGTATTTGGTTGGGGCGGGTCCAGGCGATCCGGGCCTCATGACCTTAAAAGGTAAAACTCTGTTGGAATGCGCGGATGTAGTGGTTTATGACGCCTTGGTGAGTCCTCCGATTTTAGCCATGGTGAATCCTCAAGCAGAAAAAATCAACGCCGGAAAACGTCGGGGGGCGCATTCCATCCTGCAGGCTGACACCACTCAACTGTTGATGGCCAGAGCTCAAACCCACCCAGTCGTCGTGCGGTTAAAAGGCGGCGACCCCTTTGTTTTTGGCAGAGGCGGCGAAGAAATGGCGGACTTGGTGCAAGCAGGCATTGATGTGGAAGTGATCCCGGGGATTACCGCTGGGGTCGCAGCGCCTGCCTATGCTGGAATTCCCATTACCCACCGCAACTACAGCTCATCGGTCACCTTCGTCACCGGCCACGAGGCAGCTGGAAAATATCGACCTGACATCAATTGGCGCGCGATCGCGCAGGGGTCGGAAACCATCGTCATCTACATGGGCGTCCATAACATGCCGCATATTGTGGACCAACTGTTAACCGCTGGCTTGAGCCCCCAAACCCCCGTCGCCCTAGTTCGCTGGGGCGCACGCCCCGAACAGGAAGAGTTGATCGGCTCCCTTGAGACCATTGTGGCCCAGATGGAAGCTACCGCCTTCAAAGCGCCTGCGATCGCTGTTATCGGCGCCGTCGTTGATCTTCATAGCCTATTAAGCGGCTGTCGACCACAGGTGGTTTAGGCCGCTCCCCCATCCCCTCTATCTTCCCCATCTCCCCTGCCTCCCCTGCTCCCCCTGCCCTCCCAATCATCCACCGTCATCCGACTCACTAGCAACCTGATAAAGCGCCGTAGCCGTTGTTCCATCAGTGGGACACTCAGCAATCCCCAATGCCAGAGAAACCTGAAACCGGGTTCCCTCTGGAGCGGTGAATACTTGTTTCCGGAGGGTAGTGAGGAGACTGGACAGGCGATCGCGGACGTCTACTTTATCGATATTGGGTAGGCCGATAACAAATTCGCCGTCGCCCCAATAGCCCAATAGCTCGTCGCCGCGGCAGGCGGCTTTGAGGGTGTCGCCCCATTGCTGCAGGACTTGACTGCCAACGGTATGGCCATAGCGCCGGTTGATTTGGCGGAGTTCGGGCATGGTCAGCAGGGTGAGGCAGCCAGCGGCGGGATTTCCTGGGACGGCTTGCAGCCAATAGTCAAGTTCGCGTCTGGAGTGGGTGTAATTGGACAGACCGGTTTGGGGATCGCGGCTGGATAGGGTTTGGAGGAGGCGGCTGCGCTCTAGACGATTGGTGATTCGGGTCAGCAGCTCTGGACCGACAATGGGTTTGGTGACATAATCGTCCGCCCCAGCAGTAAAGACTTGATGAATCGTTTCGGCGTCCCGATGGGCGGTGAGAAACAGAATGGGCAGTTCTTGCCATGTTGGATCCAGGCGAACCGCCTGACAGAGTTCGATACCGCTGAACTTGGGCATCTCTACGTCCAGAATCAATAAATCGGGTTGGGTGGCGTTCAGCAATGGCCAAAAGTGGGTGGGATCTTCGAGCCCGGTGACGCGAACACCCCAAGGTTCTAACATGGGGCGCAGGGCTGAGAGGATAATGGGGTCATCATCAACCGCCAACACATTGACAGCGGCGGCTCGACTGCGCTGCAGAAGTTGGTTAGCTGCGTCCCAAACTTGGGCGGTCGCGACCGGCTTTACTAAGGCTCCTTGACCGCCCGCTTGGGCGATCGCCACCCGATCCTTCAATCCATCTTCAGACATTAAAACCAGGGTTGGCACTGGCGGAGTGCGAGCGGATAACTCCCGCAGCATCCCCAAACTTTTTTCCCATGGCCCAGCGGTATCGATATCTAATAAAAATAGACTGGGAGACCGGGTTTTAAGCCAACGTTCGGCTTCGCCCAACGTCTTCACCGATTCAAAGTGCAAACCGGAAGCATCGGCGATAGACAATAGCTCTGAGATTAAGGTAGGGGCGATCGCCGCCGTTAAAACCTGAGAATCGTCCATAGACGGATCTGACGCCGACTCCGTCAGATTTAACAACGCCTCCAGCTGGTTTACTAGAGCAGGAATCTGGCTGTCCTGTTTCCTGTCAGAGCCCACCAACATCGTCTCCAATTGACGCGCCAACTGGGTTCCCTCTGGCCGCTCAAACATGCCAAGCACCCCCGCTAGCTTGTGGGCCGCTCTTCCCGCCGTTTGACGCAGCTCTTCAGACAGCGCGTCCGCCTCTATCGCTTGCATAGCTTGCTTTAGGGCGTCTAGGCGTTCCGCCATAAGTCCCTGATACTGTCGCCACAACGCCGCGATCGCTTCATTGTAAGCAGGTTGAACGGATTCAGACGGATTCGGGGAAGGCGCAGCGGCGGGCGGCGCGGGCGCTGGAGGCGCTACAACCGTTATCTCCTGGGGCGGGTGCTCGCCAACTTTGGGGTTCAGTCGATATCCGAGACCATAGACATTCTCAATCCAGTCTATGGCCCCAGCCGCCTTTAACTTGCGTCTTAATCCCTTGACGTGGGCTTTGACACTATCTTCCAATGGCGGATCATCGAACGTCCAAAGGTGCTCAACAATCTGTCCCCGGCTAAAAACCCGGGATGGATTCCGCAGAAAAAGCTCCATCAAGCTGTATTCTTTGGGGGTTAATTTTAGCGGTTTGTCTGCATAGGAAACCTGACAACTACTGGGGTCTAGGCGCAAACTGCCCATCTCTAATACGGGACTCTGGGCGACTTCGCCCCGACGCAGCAAGGCTCGGACTCTGGCTTGAAGTTCGCCCACATCCAGCGGCTTTGTGAGATAGTCGTCCGCCCCTGCATCTAGCCCGCGAATTCGCTCTTCCGGCGCATCCTTCGCAGTCATCAGCAAAATCGGGGTGGCGTACCCATTTCCTCGCAATCGTTGGCAGAGGCTAATCCCGTCAATCCCTGGCAACCCTACGTCCAGAATAATCAGGTCATAGGCTCCCTCTTGGGCGTATTCCCAACCCATTTGGCCATCATCCACAGGGTCAACGGCGTAATGTTGGCTGGTCAGGGATTGGACAAGGATATGTGATAGCACCTCATCATCTTCAATTAGTAAAATTCGCATCGCCCAATTGTCTCTGCGTTTTGAAATTGCGATCGCACTTCAAAATGACTTCCCGACTTATTCCCGATTAGCCCATAACTTTGAAGCTATCAGGGAAAAAAACGACGGGAATAATCCCCAAAGCGGGAAACTATCCTTGAGATAGAAGTTAGCCTTAACTCAATCATATTAGGCCGACTGATGCAGGATTCTTAGGAATCTTTTAGTCCCACCACATCTTTAACTTTTTCACCCGACTAATCATTCTCAGATTTTTATGGGGTCTTGCACTCCATAACATAGGCTTCCGCAAACAAACTGCAAGGTCGATTCAATGGCCTTTCAGTTGATGTGGAGGAGGTTGTGGGGGAGGCATTGGGGGCTTTGCCCCCCCCACAAACCACACCTCGCTAAATCAGACTTTGACCTGAAAGGGCTAGCGACATGTTGCACGCGAAAATCACCCAACTCACCCGCGACCAGGCAACGCTAATTCCTGAATTTCGAGAGAAATGGAGAACCCTAACCCTTTCTACTCAGCCAGTAGACCCACAGAAAGCAACGGAGGCGGTGGAACAAGCCTACAGGTCAATCGGCCTGCCTAAGCCTGAAACGGTCTTTTTTACAAGTCCTTATGCGGCCTTGCAGTCAAGGGGAGACGCAGTAGATGTCAAACAGAGCCAAGAAATTAAAGACCGACTTAGACGTCAACTTTGGCGGCGTTTAGCCAGCCAGTTAGAGGTTCGACTATTCGCCCAACTGAGCAGTGAGTTGGAACAGCGCCTGTGGCGACAACTGAAACTGCAGCTATGGAATCGACTCGACGACTCTTTTGCCCAAGGTATTCAACCCGAAGCATTAGCCTATTGGGGAGTCAAACTAGACTTTTGTATCTCGGTGCTGAAATGCAGTCACAATCCTCACCTCTGGGATATTTATCAAGGGTTAATGCAGCACTGTGGTTGGTTAATTCCGATGGGACGTCTCTGTGGCATATGCGATCGGCCCCGCCAGCTGTTGTTTAATCGGGAAAATCGCCTACACGCCGAGGCGAGACCGGCTGTTGAATTTTCAGACGGCCACTGTCTCTATGCTTATCAGGGCGTCAAGATACCCCAGAAATATGGAGAGGTTTTTTCTCACCAATGGCGGGTTGAATGGTTATTCACTGAAGACGATCCTAAATTAAGAAAACTCCTGATCCAAGGCATCGGTTACGCCAGAATCTGTCAGGAACTCCCCGTTAAAATCTTGGACTCCTGTCAGGAATATACTTTACTTCAGGTGGATGAGCCCCGTCTCCACGGTGAACCGATTTATCTCCTGAAAAGAGTTTGTCCTATTACAAATAGCCTACATGCTATTCGAATTCCGGCTTGGATATGCTCTGTTGACGAAGCCATTTGCTGGATGAATTGGGGGATTAACCCAATGTAGTTCTGAATTCAACTCTGCCTATTTTTTTGGGTATTCCATCCTTCAAGACCTATTCAAATTAACTTATTCACCGATTACCATGATCATGAAATTGAGCCTAAATTCCCCCATTTTTTTTCGACAAGGTTTATCTAACCAGCGGCAAGTTCCACAGCTCAATGACTTTCTGCGCCGATATCAATCAGGTGAAAGAGATTTTCGAGGGATTGATCTGAGCGATGAAAGTCTCAGTTGGATTAGCCTTAGGGGGATAGATTTAAGTGACGCGGTACTGTGTTTAACGATGTTGGAAGGGAGCATCCTGGCTGATTCGAATTTCAGCCGCGCGAATCTAAGTCGAGTTGATCTCACCGCCACTAATTTGAAACGATGCAATCTGCGGGGGGCCAATATGAGTTGTGCTGACTTGCGCGGCGCTGACCTTAGCTGTGCTGACTTGACGGGAGCCAACTTGTACGGAGCGAATCTCAAAGGGGCAATTCTGGCCCATGCAAAATTAACAGAAGTGAATTTACAACAAGCTGACTTGGAAAATTCCCATTTATTCAGAGTTGACTTGTTGAATAGTCACGTGAATAGCGCTGTTTTTGCAGGCGCTACCGGATTAACCACTCCACAAAAAAAATGGTTGCAAAGTAAAGGCGCGATAAAAATATTGCTGTAGCGTAAGCATTTAATTTTTATTTTATTGATAAGTTAATTCAAGAGATAGAGCAAGATGAATAACACTGTCAACAACAAATAACGGCGTGTAATTTCAGCCGGGAAAATCCGGTGGGTAGGAATACAGAATACAGGAGACGGAAGCCAATTAAGAGCTGTATTCTGTCTCCTGATTCCTGTATTCCGCCCTCGGGAAAATTCCCCGCTTTAAGTTATAAGCCTAAATAACAGTTATTGAATTCTTGAACCAAACTAGTATTCCTTGACAGAGAAATAGATTGATTACCCAAGAAATATTTACCCGAGTTTTTCCCGATTAATTCCTAGGATTAAATGTGTTTGAGAGGGCTGCCCCCGCCTCTAGCCCCCAATATCTGCCCCAAAATCTGGTATTCGGTAGTGCAATTAGGCGGTTTGTACTTGTTTCTTCAGCCCATAGAAACCCATCTCAATACTGTTTTTGCGATTTAGGAGTCAGACAATGCTGACCAAACTTAAATCTCTTCAGCTTCTATTTTTTCTGGCGCTGTTTGCAACCCTGAGTGTGTGGGCGTTGGCCGGTAATCCAGCCAACGCTAAGCAGCCAGTGAGTGAGCTGGCGGAGGCGACTGAATATCAGGTTCCGCTGTTTGATGAAATGGGGGACTTACATCACCCCATTTCAACTGATTCAGCCTTAGCCCAACGTTACTTCGATCAAGGACTAACCCTGGCTTATGGCTTCAACCACGCTGAGGCGGCTCGCTCTTTTAGAGAAGCGGCCAGACTCGATCCTAACTGCGCCCTCTGCTATTGGGGAGTGGCTTATGTACTTGGCCCCAACATCAACGCTGGGATGGCGGATGACGCCGTACCAGAAGCCTATAGCGCCATCCAGAAGGCGATTGAGTTAGCAGATCACAGCAGCGATCGCGAGAAAGCCTACATTCAAGCCCTTGCAACCCGATATGTCGCCGATCCAGTGGCGGATCGCAGTGCTCTAGATAAGGTTTACGCCGACGCCATGGGGAAAGTCGCCCAGCAGTATCCCGATGATCTGGACGCATCAACGCTGTATGCCGAAGCCTTGATGGACACAACCCCCTGGAATTACTGGACCGCAGAGGGCGACCCTAGACCCGCCACTCGAAAACTGCTAAATACGCTGGAGTCTGTCCTCAGACGCAATCCTAACCATGCTGGGGCCAACCATCTATATATTCACGCAACGGAGGCTTCTCTCCATCCAGAATGGGCGGAAGCAGCCGCGGATCGGTTGCGGACCCTGGTTCCCGGATCCAGCCATTTAGTGCACATGCCCGCCCACACCTATATTCGAGTGGGACGCTATCATGATTCGGCGATCGCCAACCAGAAAGCGATCGCAGCCGACAAAGACTATCTCACCCAATGTCACGCCCAAGGGATCTATCCCCTGGCTTATATGCCCCACAACGATCATTTTCTGTGGGCCAGCGCCACGATGGAAGGGCGTCGTGAGTTGGCGATTTCAGCCGCTCGCACTATGTCCGCCAAGATTGATCAGGAGATGATGCGGGCGGATGGCATGGGGTTTCTCCAAGACTTCTGGATCACGCCACTATATGCGCTTACTCGGTTTGGCCAATGGGATGAAATCTTAGCCGAACCTCAGCCAGCGGCGGACCTGATTTATCCTAATGGGGTGTGGCGCTATGCCCGAGGCATGGCGCTGACCGCCAAGGGAGAGTTCGATCAAGCCGCCCGGGAACTGTCGAAACTGACTGAGATCGCCGCCAATCCCGCCCTGGAAAAGATCACCATCTTTGACCTCAACTCCACCGACAATTTAATGAAAATCGCGTTTGATGTGCTGGCGGGCGAACTTGCCGCCAAACAGGGGAATTACAACCGCGCGATCGCCCATTTGGAAAAAGCGGTTGAAAGAGAAGACAAGTTGAATTACGCTGAGCCCGAGGCCTGGCACCATCCCGTTCGGCAATCTCTGGGCGCAGTTCTGTTGGAAGCGGGGCGCGCCGCCGAAGCTGAAGCCGTCTACCGAGAAGACTTAGTAGAACATCCGCGCAACGGCTGGTCTTTATTTGGGTTGGCCCAAAGCCTGGAAGCCCAAGGAAAATCAAATGCCGCTCAGATAGTGCAAAAGCGCTTTGAAGAAGCTTGGCGATATGCAGATGTGACGCTGACCAGTTCCCGAATCTAAATTTGTTTCAATACATTGCATCAGGGTGCATGGTTGCAAAGTATTCCTAAAATCCTAACCAGAACTCAGATCCGTTGTTTACGCTAGAAGGCGTAACCCTCTAAATGTAGGGAGGATTAATGATGAACAAGACAATTTTTGCGCTTTTCATCTTGAGTTTGCTGTTGATAAGCCAACAAGCTCCCTACGCTACATTGTCAATCTTGTTAATTTTTGCGTTGGCCTTCGGATTTAGTCGAGGCGTTTGGGCGCTTATGCAAGCTCCCGTAAGGGTTGACGATGTTCTAAGACGCCGGGATTAAATTGAGTTAGACTGGTCGGCTACCAAGGTTAAGGCCTTTTGATTTGAGAATTTTAAGGATTTCCAGGTAAACAAAATTTACTGTATAGGTTATCTAAAATCGGAGCGTACAATTGTACGCCCCGATTTTGGTATGTAAATTCGGTATTTTGTGTTTTTGTCGGTCACTCAAGACGGCTGGGAGAAACCGTATCAATATATTCCCGCCAGCGAAAGATGCGCCCTGAGTGAAAGTGGATCACTATCGCATCCTCTGCTCGCGTTTCCTTACCTGTAGACTTTTCTCGATCTTGCCAATACCACTCCACCACAGCCCGATCGCCGGTCTGAATGATTTGGTGAATTTCGATCCGCAACACATCATAGGCAGCGGCATATTCGGCCGCTGCTTGATGAATTTGGTCAGGGCCAACCCATCGGTTACCCGGTGCTATAAATTCACCCTCAGCCGCGAACAGAGCCGCAAATTCGTCGGCATTGCCAACTAACCAAGACTCTCGGGCCTGTTGAATAATTTGCTGGATTGAATCAGGGGGCACGATAATTTCACATTTACTGGAGGCAAACCTTCAAACCATGCCGTTTCTATAGGCGGATAGGGGGCAATGATGGCTCTGATAGAACTAAATACGATGTATCTGCATGTACTGCAATCGAATACAGACATCTGCCGCCCTGTGGAAAACAGGAACGATTCTGTGGAAAACGATCGCCTTCGCCTGTGGAAAACATTCGTACTATTTTCAAGTGTACCTTCAACTTGCAGCCTATTCGTTAGGCAGCGTAGTCAAATAGAGAATTTAGATAGATTCGGGAGGTGGCTCTATCGCTTTCCCCATTTTGTAGGAGAAAAAGCGATAGAGCAGCGGAAAAAGCTCGATCCTGGTCCCAAGTAGGATGATTCTCCAAATACTGCTTAAGGGACTCGTGTAGCTCCTCAGGAATTTCGGCCAGAATGCTGATTTTAATCATAGGTAACCTCATTCGTTGCAAGCGCTTGAGTTTGGCCATATTGCAGGGGTTAGACCGCAAAATGAACGCCAAAGCCAGCACCCCCGGTCTGAATTAGGTCAATGGCTTCCCTCGGCTAAGGGGCAGTGACGCTAACTCAAACCAGAGCGCTTTCTCCAGTAGGTGAATTATTGTCAGGCCAAGGAAATAAGGTTGTCAATCTTGAGTAATGTGAACTCTGGCTTTATAAAAACTATAGATTTACGATGGGGTAGGGGTTCACACACCCTTTTTGTTACATAACTTCGTCCATTCGGCGCCATTTTATCGGCCGGATAGACAGTTTGAGTCCCCCCTAGAAAAGGGTGAAAGACATTGTATTGCCATGCATCCCTGTGGAAAACTTTGGGAATTCTGTGGAAAACAAGGGGGGGATCTGTGGAAATACTGTGGAATACCTTGGGAAAACCTAAACTGAATACAAAGAAATGTGACGATACTGGCCGGTTAGCAGCCGTAAAAAAAATATTTCCGGGTAATAGCATTTCTACGGAGTCAGAAGTTTTCCTTGAGACCCTATCTCTAAGGGCGATCCCCGCTTTTTATCTGGGAGAACAAACGCCTCCCTTCGATAAAAAATGTCTACTTTATTTCATCATTCCCTCAAACTTGAGGAAGATAACCCTAACTCTGCTCTAAAGAAGAAAGCGCCTTCGATAAATCTTGCTTGATCTATTGCTTTATGCCCCACCAAGCCTCAATCCTATCCTCGACTTCACTTGCTTCTACAGGATCTTCGATCAGGGTTTATCCCTTGAGTGTGGCTCCGATGATGGATCGCACCGATCGTCACTTTCGATATTTCATGCGAAAGATCACTCGCTGCACCCTGCTTTACACCGAGATGGTAACCAGTGCGGCTATTCTGCATGGCGATCGGGAACATCTTTTAGGGTTTTCCCAGGAAGAAACCCCTTTAGCGCTTCAGGTGGGCGGCGATAGCCCGGCGGATTTAGCGACATGCGCTCGCATTGCCGAGGATATGGGATACGACGAAATCAACCTCAATGTCGGTTGTCCCAGTAATCGGGTCCAGAACGGCAACTTTGGGGCTTGTCTCATGGCTCAGCCCCATCGGGTGGCGAATTGTGTCGAGGCGATGAGCGCCGCGACAAATTTGCCGGTCACTGTCAAACATCGGATTGGGATTGATCAGCGCGATCGCTACGAGGATATGGCTGAATTTGTGCGCATTGTTGCAGAAGCGGGGTGTCAGCGCTTTATTGTCCATGCCCGTAAAGCTTGGTTGCAGGGATTAAGCCCCAAAGAAAATCGTAATATCCCGCCGCTGCGCTATGAAGATGTGCATCGACTGAAACAGGATTTTCCCCATCTGATTATCGAAATTAATGGGGGTTTCACCACCCTAGAACAAGTCCAAAGACAAAGACAATTTGTCGATAGCGTCATGATTGGCCGCGCAGCCTACGATAATCCCTACCTATTCGCTACCGTCGATCGGGACATTTTCAACCAGCTGTCGCCGCCACCCCCCACCCGACACGAAGTGGCTGAAGCCATGTTGACTTACATAGACGATTGGGCGTCCCGTGGCCTCAAACTGAACAAAATTACCCGCCATATGCTGCAATTATTTTCAGGTCAACCCGGTAGCCGCGCCTGGAAACGCCACCTGACAGAAAATTCCTGCATTCCAGGCGCTAACTCCGAGGTCGTTCTCACTGCCCTCTCTAAAGTCCCGCAATAGGGCGCTGGCAAAATGGCAGAATAAAGTTCCAGGAAAGACGGTGGATGGGTGGATGAGTGGATGGGTGGATGGGTGGATGGGTAGAGGATTTTGGATTTTGGATTTTGGACCTTGGATTAACTCCCCCCTATCTCCCCCTATCTCCCCCATCTCCCCTATCTCCCCTATCTTCCCCATCTCCCCCTGCTTCCCCTGCCCCCTCATCCTCCCCTGCCCCCTCATCTCCCAGCCGCTTCCCATTAACCAACCGGATACCCGGCGTCTGCAATCGCTTGGGTCACCGATTCCTGGGGCGCTTGGGTTTCAATGATCACTTGCTTAGTTTTGGGATCAGCCTGTACTGCTGCTTTAGGATCAACGCTCTGCACAGCTTTCGTAATGGTTTCAGCACAAGCAGAGCAAGCCATGCTAGGCACAGTGAGTTGCAATGAGGTCATTTCCTTCTCCAAATATCCAACTACTTTTGCTTCATCCTAAAATCTTCCCCGGATAGAGAGTCAAGGCGTATAGTCTCTCAAAACCTGTATCGGATCGCCGACCTGGGACTGGAGGGCTTGCTGTGCGCTGCCTCCATTCATGGCCACTTCGACCCAGTTATGGCTGCCTACTAAGGCGATGAGAGCGCCCATCGGCTGATCAGCATAGGTCCTGCCTGCCGCGACAGTGGCTTGTCCCACTTGAACAGCCCAATGGGTTCCCTGGACTAAGTCTCCTGGAATTGTTGAGATTAAATTGCCGAAATGATCAATATACTGAATTGCGCCTGTAATGACGGATTCCGTTTGGATACAGCTGGGAATATCCAGTTTGACTAACGTCTGCGGATCAATCTCCTGCCCCAAATCCGCCAAGGACAAGCCCCGAGCCAGGTGAGCCCCGACCGACGCAAAAATATCCCGCCCATGGAACGTAGCGCTAGGGGTAGAGGTCGCCCAAAATGCTGAATTTGTCAGTTCCACCGCTGCGATCGCACCCTGTTGCTGCAATACCCCGCTAAACACTCCATTGTCCGGCCCCACCAAAAATCCCTGGAGAAATTGAACCGCGATCGCCCGCCGAGCCGACCCAACCCCCGGATCCACCACCACCACATGAACCGTTCCAGCGGGAAAGTAAGGATAGGCGTTTAGCAGATTAAACCGCGCCGCGGCTACATCCTGCGGCGGAATCTCATGGGTCAAATCAATCACCCTGAGGCTGGGATCAATCTGAGCAATCACGCCTTTCATCACCCCAACGTAAACGTCTTGATGGCCGAAGTCGGTGAGGAGGGTTATTAGGGACACTGGGGGAAGTGGGTAGGGTTGATTCTCTAATGAGAGAAATACATACTGGAGCTGTCGCTAGCAGGGTGTATTTCCATGGGATTGGATGCCTTAATTGAGCAATTGAAGACAGTTCCAGACT
>JAAUYH010240486.1_pt1 | contig 23537 bp, 21 predicted proteins | sample 7278061 | NCBI WGS metagenome assembly JAAUYH01 (sample SAMN14350203, study PRJNA611818) | marine sediment metagenome | isolation source: surface marine sediment (0.6m) | place: French Polynesia: Moorea | collected 2018-08 | reverse complement strand
GCAAAAACTTGCTCGCGAATAGCTATATCTGTATGAACACTCAGAAACAGAACGGGTAATTTACACCAGTAAGGATGAGTCCGTAGCACCTTACATAATTCAATGCCACTCAGGTAAGGCATTTCGATATCCAATACCAACAAATTAGGGTTGACAGCTTGAAGAACGTCCCAGAATTGTCGAGAATCTTCTAGAGTAGTAACTTGAAATCCCCAAGGTTGCAGCAGAGAAGGTAAAACCCTGAGTAATTCTACATCGTCATCGACAATCATGACTTTTTTACCCAGAGAAAAGTTGCGTAAAACTTGTTGGCAAAAGGTAATAGTTTGTAAAGGAGTTATGGGGTGTTGTAAATAAAAATAGCCTCCATGTCTGGCTACTTGGAGTCGATCTTGAAATCGATCGCGATCGGCAAGTACGATAACTGGTATAGATGGTTCTATTAATTTAAATTCAGCAATTAGAGATAAACGATTCCATCGAGATAGGGGATTAGTAGAGTCAGCAAAAGATATTTTCAGTAAAACTAGATTGGGAAGAGTATTTTTTGGTTGTTCTTCCAGCCAAATTTTCGCTAATTCTGGAGATGGTACGATCGCGGTTTTAATTCCTAAGTTGTTTGCTTCTTGGACTAGTTGTTCGGTAAAGATGGAGTCATCATCAACAATCAGTATTAAAGGGGAATGTTCTTCTAATTGGTAAGATATCTGCTGAGAAAAATTGCTTTCCTTCGTTAATTCTTGACGTAAGCTTTGGAGGGTAGTTTCCAACTGCCATAATTGTTGGGGATTTTGTTCCCCTTGAAGTAATTGTTCTAGTTGTCTGGCTAGTCGAGAACCTCGATCGAAACCAAACAAGCCCAGATTTCCCGCCAGACTATGAGCCGTCACAATCGCAGATAAACGATCGCTCGTTTCGATATTACCTTGTTTTAAAGCTGCTATAGCTGAGTCTAAAGTGATTAATTGCTGATGAGATTTAGAGCGATATTTTGACCAAGCTGTAGTTAAAGCGGCGATGTGTTTTTCTCGACGGTCTTTGGGTTGCTCTGCTCGATCGAGAAGAGAGTTATTCTCAGGTGGAGGTTTTAAACAATAGCCTCTTCCCCGTACAGTGTCAATCGGATCTTCAGGTAAACCAGCTAATTGTAACTTTTGTCTCAAGCGTCTGAGATGAGAACGAACCGTTGCTTCCGCTGGATATTCTGCCGATGACCAAAGATTTTCGATAATATCTTCAATACTTAAAACTTCTCGATCGTGACGGAGAAATAATTCTAATAATCTGTATTCTTTAGCTGTTAGAGATAATAATTCTCCCTGATAAGTAACTTCACAATTACTAGAATCGAGTTTCAATTCTCCCCAACTCAATACAGACAGAAAATCACAATTCAAGCGACGTAGCAAAGCACGAATTCGGGCTGCCAATTCTTCCACATCAAAAGGCTTACAAAGATAATCATCGGCTCCTGCATCCAGTCCTCTAATTTTATCTTGGCTAGTATTACGAGCAGTTAACAACAGGATAGGAGTATCACAACCATGGGCGCGAAAACGCTTACACAAACTAATACCATCGAGTTTGGGTAAAGACCAGTCTAGAATGATTAAATCGTAGTTATAAGTCGAACCATAAATCCATCCCTGTTCCCCATCAGTCGCCGTATCGATGGCATAATTATGCTTTGTCAGCATTCTTGGGAGTACATCAATTAAAGTTGCATCATCATCAACTAATAAAATTCTCATTCGTAACCAAACTAATTCAACATCTCACTAGTGCCCTATTTTCTATTTCCCATTCTCTCTTTACGGAAAAACTCCGAACTCCGAACTCCCTATTCCCATTGCAACATTTTAGCGATCCGACTAGCTAAAGTCATCGAGTTAAAAGGCTTAGTAATTACACCCACAACTCCTAAACTGTGAAACAGGTTTTTATCTGCAGCTTGAGTTTTCGCCGTCAGAAAAATGACAGGAATCGATTGGGTTTTGGCATTGGCTTTTAACTGAGATAGGGTAGAAATTCCGTCCATATCAGGCATCATTACATCCAGAAGAATTGCATCAGGTTGTTGACTGGCTGCTACAGCAATTCCTTCTAAACCTGAAGACGCGATCGCTACTTGCCAACCAGTTTCAATCTCGATTCCCACTTGAACAACTTCTTGAATAGTTTCTTCATCGTCGATCAGTAAGATGCATTTATTGGTCATTGCTATCGCCTCCTTTTGGTAAGACTATAGGTAGAGTGAAGTAAAAAGTACTACCTCTTTCCAAACGACTTTTCGCCCAAATTTTTCCGTTGTGTTCTTCAATAATTTGACGACAAATAGCCAAACCCAAGCCAGTACCACCTTTTTTCCGAGAATCAGAAGAATCGACTTGCTGAAAACGCTCAAAGATAGTTTCTAGTTGATTGGCAGGAATGCCTTGTCCTTGATCTTTAACTTCAAAGGTGATGTAGGAAATTGATTTTTTTCTTTTAGTTGTTTTTCTCTGATATTTCCTCTTTGCCGATAGCCATACGGTACTATCAGGAGGAGAAAACTTAATTGCATTACTCACAAGATTGGTAAGAGTTTGTACAATGTAATCGGGATCTGCCCAAACCATAAAATTAACAGGCTTAGCCAAGAGTTTAACTTCATGTTCTTGTGCCATAGTTTGCATAGTTTGGACAGCTTCAATCATTAATTCCTTGGCTTTACAGGCTTTTTTATTCATCTTGACTTTGCCTGATTGAATACTCTGTAAATCGAGAACATTGTTAACTAAGCGCACTAAACGTTCAGTTTGTTCATCCGCAATATTGAGCATTCGTTGTCCCTTACTAGAAAGGTTGCCTAGTTTACCTGTCGCCAGAATTTTGAGAGAACTGTGAATTGAAGTGAGAGGAGTACGTAATTCGTGACTGACAACAGAAATAAACTCGTCTTTCATCCGTTCGATCGCTTTTCGATCGCTAATATCACTGGTGAGAGCAAAAAATCCTTGTACTACATTCTTTTTACGTTCATTAAAATGGGGGATATAAGTAACACTAAGAGAATGAACCCATCCATCAAGGAGAATAATATCGGTTTCATAATTAACTGTTTGTCCTGATAGTGCTGTCTCTACATATTCGCGAATCTTCTGGTATTCTTCCTCTCCGTGAACTTTTTTAAGATGACAACCATCAATCTTAGTCGGAGAAAGTCCCAACCAGGTTTGATAAACTTCATTATTGAAACGATAACGCTGTTGTTTATCTACATAGGCAATTAAAACTGGCAGTCCATTAGCGATCAGGCGTAATTGTTCTTCACTACGACGTAAAGCTGCTTCTGCATCTAGTCGATCGTTAATTTCTTGTTGAAGATTGCTATTAGCTTCTCTTAACTTAGTGGTACGTTCAGCAACTAAGTCTTCTAAATTCTCTAGTAACTCTGCTTGAGATAAAGCAATCCCAATCTGATCTGCTAATTGCTGCATTAGTTCCAATTCAAAATCCGTCCACTGTCTGGGTGTGGCACATTGATGAGCAATCAACAAACCCCATAATCGATCGCGATGTTGAGTTTCCTCAGTTTGGGATTTAAGATTTTGCAGAATAGGTACTACCAATTTGGCTTTTACCATCCACTCATCCATAAATTCAACTAGACATTCAGCTAATGCCTTGTCAGCACGATGGACATCCGCGATCGCTTGAACTCTCCCTTCTGCATATAATTCTCGGTAATCTTCAGGAAAAACCTCTTCAGGAAACTCTACCCCTAGAATAGGAGCGTAATCAGGTAAAACTGCCTCGCTAATTGGCATACCAGTTCCATTAGCAAAAACCTGATAAATTAGTACTCGATCTGCTTGGAGAATTCTTTGTACTTCTGTAACCGCAGTATGCAGGATTTCCTTAAGTTGAAGCGATTGACGAATTTTGAGAGTAACATCGGAAAACAACTGCACTCTTTGGTGTTGGCGATGAAGTTCTGCTTCTGCTGCTCGTTGAAGATTAGTAACGTCTCTTAAAACCAGTAAATTGTATTCAGGTAATAAATCCTTCACTCGACTATACTCTACAGTTTTGCTCTCGCCTTGGGGATGTAGAATTGGCATTTTGGCAATATCTTGACCTTCCAAGTCCAAAGGACAAGTCACAAAGTTTCTTATAGATTGACCGATCAGTTCCTCTCTAGTCGAACCAAATAACTCGCAAGCCGAGGGATTAACTTCCACAAATCGCAAAGCGCGATCGATAATGATAATTGCTTCAAAGGAGCGTTCAAATACAGCTTGGAGCAATAATTTCTGTTCGGAAAAATCTCCTACTCGCTCCATAATTAAAAGATTATTAAAGTTTTTTACTGATGGTAACGCAAATTAAAGTTTCTTAAATCAAAGCTTCAATAAAATTAATTTATGGAAAAATCGTAACTCCGAACTCATATTAGGGAGCATCAAACAACATAGTATTCATGTACTGCTCTGTCCAAGTCTGACCCAAAGACTTTGCCAATACCCTGCGCGTCTTATCATTCTGTTGCTGCTGAGTGCAATAATAACGTTGTCCTGCCAAAAGTTCTGTTTTCTCAAAGCTAGAAGTTACGGGACAGGTAACTATAGCCATTTGACAGTGCAAAGTTAAAAACTGTCTAACTCGATAAAGAAACAGTCTTTCTTCTTCAGCATTTATAGGACGGACAAATAGACAAAATTTAGAAAAAATATTGCCCCATGGTGGTAAATCTCTGGGTTGAGAAAATTCAACAGGAAGAAGATTAGCTAAGACATATCGATAAGCCTTAGGTAAAATGCAATTTTGAGTAACAGGAGATAGATCGACGATCGCAGCCGAAATTCCCTTTTGACTACCAACAAGATCGACCCCAAATATAGGTAGAGGATAATTAGGACGGGGAAACATTACACAATGGAGAATATCCAAGCGATCGCCAACTTGTGCCAACTCCAAATGTAACTTACGAAACTGAGGAGTTTGATAGCAGTGATTTTCGATAATTAGCTTTTCTCCTTCCAAATTCCCTTCCACATAACCAAGGTCTTCGGGGATATCATAGGGGGATAGATTTAAGTTACGTTCCCAAATCTCTTCGATAAAATCTGCCAATTTACGAATGAGAATGTGTTGACGTTCTCTGAGAGAAGATTGAATAGTTGTAACCATTGCCTTAAGCATGAATTATGAGGAATAAGTAGGGGCGAATGGTGAAGCACTTGCGGGGGTGAAGCATTGCCGCCAAAGGGGGTCTCCCCCATGAGCAAATGCTGAAAGGGTTCCCCGACATAAGCAAAGTGCTTCACCCGAAGGGCCATTCGCCCCTACAGTAATTGCTTTCCAATAAATTGCTAATCACTAATTAGTTTCATCAACAGCATTAGAATCATTACTTTCAGATGCACCTAGAGGTTTGATATTAACGATCGAGCCTCCCATGCGGGTAATGCGTAGCATTTCTTCATTCATACGATTGTAAGGAACTTGAATAAAAACGTTACTACTATTACGGAAAGGATAACTATTGCGATCGTTTTGGGTGTTTTGCCTTAATCCAGTTACCTCATAGACAAAAATACGGTTTTTAGCAGCGGAACTAGTTCTACCACCGAATACAGATTGACCCAACATTTTTTTATCTCCTTCTATTCAAATTAAAATCAGTACTAACTACTGTACGGACGTTCCCTGGAACGTCCCTACTACCTACTTGCACAGACGAACAGCCCTTCGCCCCTACAATTTGAGCATTATTACTAAGCCAAAGTAACGCTAGCAACCTTACCGCCCATTTTGTTGATTCGTTGGAGAGTGGGTGTTAACTGTTCGTAAGAAACTAATAACGCCCGACTGGCACGGCGTACTTTCGGGTATCCCGCTAAACTCATACCCGCGATCTCAACCCGATAGATGCGACCTTCCTTGTTAGAATTTCTAAAGGTGCGCTCTGGAGTAACCCCACGATTAGAATCTTGATATGCCCAACCGCTACCACCACCAGAAGGGGCAACAACTGCTGAGGCATTATTTTGAGCTAGTTCTTTTGCCAACCGAGATGGTTTACCTGCCACTTGAGCGCGATCGCTATTAGCATAGCCCCGATAAAGTTGGAACATACGGGTAAAGCCAACAGTTTTTTGCTGAGTTTGAGTATTAAAACCTCGGTAATAGGGAACAATATCATCCCCAAAGTTTTCATCGTATTCAGCAGAATCAATATAATCATCAATATCTGCCTCAAAACCTTTATTCTGATAGAGATCGAGGTGGTAAATTACCTCAGATTCATCATAGGGTGCGCGACCGAGTAAATGTTTTAAGTTCAACTCGATCACTCTGGTTTGAAAATTGTTGTAAAGAAACTTGGTTTTATATAGTTCTGATTTTGCTACTGCCCTTACAAAGTCCCGTACCGTAATTGAGCCATTACAGAGTAAAGATTCTGTAGCCGTCAACCGTTCAGAAGCCATAATATAATCATTGCCCAGCACTTGACGGTAAACTGCGCGAATAACTGCCTGAATATTTTCTTGACTACTGTTATAGCGTAATTCTAACGGTTGACTATCGTTGAAGGCAGAAACTCCGAGACGAGATGCTGCTGCTGTAATTGCCACTTATGTTTCTCCTATCTATGAGTAGACATTTTCAAGACTGCTTTCAAACACCAATTCAGTATTCACACTTCTTGGTTGAATAAGATAAAAGAGAAGGAAAAGAGTGGGAAAACAAAGGATTTTGAGCAAATTTCCTCTTTGTCTACCTTGTCTACCTTGTCTCTCTAATCCAGGATGTTTGCGATCGCTGAATCGACACTCTAGGCATTGGTAATACTTAGAACTTGGCAGCCTTTTTGATTGAGTTTTTGTAAAGTTGCAGAAAGTCTTTCGTAAGGTACGACATACTCTTTCAAACTACGACGCAGTTGGGGCGATCTTCCCCTTGCTCCCTGAGTAACCCGAAGTCGATATAAATTACTTCGCTCGGTGGTAGTCGTACCAGATAGAGAGCCTCCACCTCCTGGACTACGAACAGGAGTTGCTATATTGCGAGCTAAATCGTAGGTTAAACGAGGTCTACCCGTATTACCTTGAGCGCGATCGCTATTAGCATAACCCCGATACAATTGAAACATACGAGTAAAGCCTACAGTTTTTTGCTGGGTTTGGGTAGCAAAACCTCGATAGTAGGGAACAATGTTTTCACCAAAGTTTTGTAGGTATTCCGCTGAGTCGATATAAGAATCAATATCTTTCTCAAAACCTTCATTTTGATAGATATCTAGATGCTCGATAATTTCAGATTCATCATAGGGTGCGCGACCGAGGAGATGCTTAAAATTCAACTCAATGGTGCGGGGATGATAGTTGTTATAGAAGAATTTTGACTTGTATAATTCTGATTTAGCCACCGAGCGGACAAAATCTCGTACATTTATAGAACCATTACAGAGCAAAGATTCTGTAGAGGTAAGACGCTCAGAAAGCATTACATAATCGTTGCCCAAAACTTGACGATAAACTGCTTTGATAGCTGCTTGGGCATTTTCTTGCGTCCAGTTAGAACGCAGTTCCAAAGGTTCAAGAGTGCTAAAAGCTGAAACTCCCAGACTAGAAGCTTCATAAGTAATTGCCACTAATATTTCTCCTATGTTTATAGACTATTCAAGACTGCTATTAATTCAAGCATTAGTAATACTGAGAATTTGACAACCTTTTTGATTGAGTTGTCGTAAAGTCAGAGAGAGTCTTTCGTAAGGAACGACATATTCATTTATAGTGCGTCGGAGTTGGGGAGCTTTTCCTGTCGCTCTTTGAGTTGTTCGTAGTCTATACAACCCTTCTCTTTCAGTAGCTTCTTTGCCCTTGAGTACTTTTCCTCGACTCGCACTAAGTATAGGAGTTGGTAGATTACGAGCCAAATCGTAAGTTAAACGAGGGCTACCCGTATTACTTTGAGCGCGATCGCTATTGGCGTAGCCTTTATACAGCTGAAACATACGAGTAAAGCCTACTGTTTTCTGTCCTCGTTGAGTAGAAAAGCCCCGATAGTATGGGACGATATTGTCACCAAAATTCTCAACATACTCATCAGAATCGATATAGGAATCTATATCTGCCTCAAAACCTTCATTCTGATAGATGTCGAGATGCTGAACTATCTCAGATTCATCATAGACGGCACGACCGAGCAAGTGTTTAAAGTTTAACTCGATGGTGCGAGGATGATAATTGTTATAAAAGAATTTTTCCTTGTATAGTTCTGATTTCGCTACTGCCCTCACGAACTCCCGTAATGAAATCGAGCGATCGCGCAATAAAGACTCAGCACTAGTAAGGCGTTCGGAGTTCATCAGATGATCGTTGCCCAAAACTTGTCGATAGACAGCATCGATCGCAATTTTAATATCCTCTAGACTACTAGTAGAACGTAATTCTACTAAACTGCTATCTTTAAAGGCCGAGACTCCCAGACGAGATGCTGCTGCTGTAATTGCCACCGGTCATACTCCTATATTTTGTTTATTTGTTTTGTTAAAAACTAGTTAATAGTCTTTGTTCTTTAGTTTCTTGCTAATAACTAATTACTAAGAACTAAAAACTTCTAGTTAAAAAAAACTGCTCGGAACTACAGGCAATCGTCAAACAACAAAATGCGCTCGATAATCACCTGCTATTCCGAGCAACTAGAAAAAATCTAGCTGAGAGCGTTAATAGCGTACTCAATATAGGAGTTAGCTTCTACAGCAGGGTCGCCACTTAAACCGTGGTTTGCTTTAATATATTTGAGAGCTTCTACATACCAGCTAGGAGATAATTCAAAAGTAGCGTTAATTTCAGCCACTCCAGCAATCAAATAATCATCCATGGGACCAGTACCACCTGCAACCAAACAGTAGGTGATCATCCGTAAATAGTAGCCGATATCACGAGCGCACTTAGCTTTACCTTCAGGAGTAGAAGCATAGTTTGGTCCCTGCATTTGAGTAGTGTAGGGAAACTTTTGGTAAACTGCTTGAGCAGCACCATTAACTAAGCTTTCAGCTTTGTTAGTCAGAGCTTGAGCAGCTTCTAAACTAGCGTTAGCTTGACGAAAACGACCAAAAGCAACTTGAATTTCGCTGCTGCTGAGGAAGCGTCCTTGAGAGTCTGCAGTAGATACTGCTTCTGTAATGGGGGTTTTCATAGTGTTATGCACCTCTGAATAAATTTCTACTATCGACAACTAAACGATGAAACAAGGAGACAACTATCCAACTGCTGCTGCTGCGCGATCGAAATAACTACCTAATTCCGACATCAAAGAACTACAATCTCCTTGAGTTATGCCATCTCTGTCATTAGCAATGGCGATGGCAGCATTTTTCATTTTGTTGACAGCCTCAGATACTGAACCACCAGGAACACCCAAAGCTACATAAGTTTCCCGTAAACCATTCAAACAACGATCTTCTAGAACACTTCCATCACCAGAAAACATAGCGTAAGTTACGTAACGCAAGATAATTTCCATATCTCGCAAACAAGCTGCCATCCGTCGGTTAGTGTAAGCATTACCACCAGGAGCAATTAACTGAGGTTGTTCGGCAAACAGAACACGAGCAGCATTAGCAACAATAGCAGAAGAGTTACCAGTGATGCGGTTCACCACATCCATGCGTTTGTTACTTTCCGCTACCATATTTCTGAGCGCATCAAATTGACTGCTATTAAGATAGTCACCTCTGGCATCAGCTTGAGAAATAACTCTGGTAAATGCGTCAAACATTAAAATTTCTCCTGAATAATCAAATTTTTAGAGACCTGAATCCTAACCAACGTTCACAGCAATCTATGAGGTTTAGGCAGAGCTAAAAACAAGTTAAATGTAGAACCTAATACTTTTATTCATGAATTAACCCAAAAATTAGCTCTAGTAATTTTTTGAGTTAGGAATTCAGTGGCTTTTGGACTAAGACTATTCAAGCAATGTCTTTGTGCAATTTTCGTGCAGTTTTAGAGATAAATACTAAACTATTGTTGTTTTTTGTAACTAAAGATTAAGCAGAAATGGGCATAATACTCAATCCTGTTGAAATGCACCATTTAAAAGTTATTTAAATAAGCAATGCGGATTTATGGGATTAAATCCAATTTTTTGCTCTTTTTACTGCTTTTTGCCAAGTAGAAAAGTTATCTCGAGCCATTATCTTACCTTCTCCTGGTTCAAAAACTCGCTCGACTTGACGACTGGCGATTAAATTACTATAGTCATCCCAAAAACCCACGGCTAAACCCGCACCAAAAGCAGCACCTTGGGCAGTAGCATCGAGAATGACAGGGCGTTCGATGGGTACTCCCAAAGCATCAGCTTGAAATTGCATCAAAAAATCATTCCGAGAAGCACCACCATCGACTTTCAGACGAGCTACCGCCATGTCACTATCTTTGTTGATTGCCTCTACTACTTCTTTGACCTGATAGGCGATCGCTTCTAAGACAGCTCTAATCATATGTTCTCGCTTCACTCCTCCCGTAATGCCTAAAAAAGCACCGCGAGCGTTCATATCCCAATGAGGCGCACCCAAGCCACTTAAAGCAGGGACAAAATAAACTCCGTTGGTATCGCTGACTTGTCTTGCTAAAGGTTCGGTTTCGGCTGCTGTATTAATTAGTTTTAAACCATCTCGCAGCCATTGAATACAAGCACCTGTGGTAAAAATTGCTCCTTCCAAAGCGTAGTTAGTTGAATTTGTCCTTGTCCAAGCGATGGTAGAAAGGAGTTGGTTGCGCGATCGCGTCAGATCGTTTCCTGTTTGTACGATTAAAAAACAACCAGTACCATAAGTACATTTTAATAAACCAGGGCGATCGCAGCCGTGGGCAAAGAGTGCAGCTTGTTGATCGCCAAAAATAGCAGCGACAGGAATTTCTACCCCTAACAATTCTGGGTCTGTTGTACCAAATACACCCATACTCGGTAAAATTTTGGGCATCATCGAGGCAGGAATATTAAATAAATCCAGTAACGAAGCATCCCACTCTCTTGTTTCTAGATTCATTAACATTGTTCGACTGGCATTACTATGATCTGTCGCGTGAACTTTACCACCAGTTAAATTCCACAATGCCCAAGTATCTACTGTACCTGCTAAGACGTTATCTAGATTTATTTCTGGTTTTTCTTTTTTAATCCAATCTAATAACCAAGCCAGTTTAGTTGCCGAGAAATAAGCATCGAGTACTAATCCTGTTGTCTGTTCGATCTGGTCTGCTTTGCCCTCTTCTTTTAAGGTTTGACACATCCCTGCCGTACGCCGATCTTGCCAGACAATGGCTTTATGTAGAGGTTCTCCTGTCGTTTTATCCCAAAGTAAGCAAGTTTCCCGTTGTACTGTTAAACCAATAGCTGCGATCGAGCTTGGAGATATACTATTATCTTTAATTACTTTTTGGATGCAAGTGAGAGTATCTTGCCAAATTTCTTTGGGGTCGTGTTCTAACCATCCTGGTTGTGGGTAATACTGAGTTAACTCTTGGTAAGCTTGACCAATAATACCTCCTTGAGAATTAAATACAATAGCACGATTTCCTGTTGTACCGAGATCGAGGGCCAGAATGTATTGAGGAGTGTTGGTAGTCATAGCTAATTCTTTGATTGCTTTCGATCTGGTTTACCAGTTATAGAGTAGCTATGGTGTAATTGTTAGGTTTTTTTAATTAAATTGGACGCTCGCGTTAATATACTAAATCAAAACTAAAAGCGAGTAGCTGATTACGTAGTCAACTGAGGGGCAAGAACAACCCATATTCACAAGGGTAAAAGACAAGAGGCGTATATTATACGCCCCTATAATCTATCTTTTATGGATAGTTTTTGGTTTGGGATATAAAGCTAATGAGGTAGCCAAGCATTACATCATGCCCATACCGCCCATACCGCCCATACCGCCCATACCGCCCATACCGCCCATGCCACCCATACCGCCCATGCCACCACCAGGTGCAGCAGGAGCTTCAGGTTCGGGTTTTTCGACGACGAGAGCTTCGGTAGTTAAAACCATACCAGCGATCGAAGCAGCGTTTTGTACTGCCGAACGTACTACCTTAGCGGGATCGATTACTCCAGCAGTAATCATATCTTCTATCTTGCCAGTCATAGCATTGTAACCTACATTAAACTCGGTATCTCTGACTTTTTCGACAATGACAGTACCTTCTACTCCTGCATTATCCGCTAGCTGACGGAGAGGAGCTTCTAAAGCTTTAGCAAAAATATCTGCTGCTACTTTTTCTTCCTCATTGCTGTCTAGTTCGGCTTTAAAAGTAGCTACTTTGCTAGCTAGATGAATTAAAGTTGTACCACCACCAGGAACAATTCCTTCGTCTACAGCTGCTTTGGTAGCATTGAGTGCATCTTCAATTCTCAGTTTACGGTCTTTGAGTTCGGTTTCAGTTGCTGCACCAACTTTAATTACTGCCACACCACCAGCTAATTTAGCAATACGTTCTTGTAGCTTTTCTTTATCGTAGTCAGAGTCAGTTTCTGCTAACTGTTTACGAATTTGAGCAATGCGTTTTTGGACGTCACTGCTGTTACCACCACTAGATACAATGGTAGTGTTTTCTTTAGTAATGGAAATTTTATCTGCTTTCCCTAACATATCTAAAGAAACAGCTTCCAAACTTAAGCCCACTTCTTCAGAAATTACTTGACCGCCAGTAAGAACAGCAATATCTTGTAACATCTGCTTACGTCGATCGCCAAAACCAGGAGCTTTGATTGCAGCTACATTTAAAACACCCCGCGCTTTATTCACAACGAGGGTAGCTAGGGCTTCTCCTTCTACATCTTCGGCAATAATTAGCAGAGGTTGACTTGCTCTAGCGACTTTTTCGAGTACTTGAACTAGATCGGCGATCGCGCTAATTTTTTTATCAGTAATTAAGATAAGAGGGTTATCAAACTCAACTACTTGTCTTTCTGGATCGGTGACGAAATAGGGAGAAACATAACCGCGATCGATCTGCATCCCTTCCACTACATCTAATTCTGTGGCTAAAGATTTAGATTCTTCGACGGTAATTACACCGTCTTTAGTCACTTTCTCCATTGCCTGGGCAATCATTTTGCCTACTTCTTCATCGTTACCTGCCGATACAGTAGCCACTTGAGCGATCGCATCTCCAGTCACTGGTTTAGCTACTGATTGAATTTCTTCAACTAAATAGGCAGTAGTTTTGTCTAAACCTTTTCTGAGAGCAACAGGATTAGCTCCTGCTGCGACATTTTTCAAACCTTCTTTAATTAAGGCTTGAGCAATAACGGTAGCAGTAGTAGTACCGTCTCCAGCAATATCTTTAGTTTTGGAAGCAACCTCTTGAATGAGTTTTGCGCCAGTATTTTCTAGAGGATCTTCTAATTCAATTTCTTTAGCGACAGTAATCCCATCATTAACGATTTGGGGTGCGCCAAATTTCTTTTCTAACAAAACGTTGCGACCTTTTGGGCCAAGGGTAATCTTAACCGCATCAGCTAGAGCATTAACCCCTTTTTCTAACGATCTTCTGGATTCTTCCTTGAAAGAAACTATTTTTGCCATAGTGATGTTGCCTTGGGTTTCATCATATTTGTATCTGCTTTCTTTAGCACTCTTACCATGAGAGTGCTAACTATCAAAATTTATCAGAAGAAGATTACTCATGGTAGTAGGGTTAGATTTACGGTTTACCGTAATTCATTAGGCAGGGGGAGCATCGGCAACGCAGAGGAGTAGGAGAGAGAAACTCATTAGGTTATTTTCTTTCCAAGGTAGACATAGAATTATTGGCCATCAGCTTTTAGCTTTCCGAACTCCGAACTCATTAAGCCATCACCATGCCGCCATCCACATTAAATACTTGTCCTGTAATATAGATTGCAGCAGGATCGGCTGCTAAAAAACGAATCATGCCTGCAATTTCTTCTGGCTTACCGTAACGACCGAGAGGAATAAATTTAATAATATCATCGGATTTAAGCTCATTAGTCATATCCGTCTCTATAAACCCCGGTGCCACAGCGTTAACAGTAACTCCCCGACTAGCTAATTCTTTAGCAACAGTTTTAGTAAAACCAATAACCCCTGCTTTAGCAGCACTATAGTTTGCTTGTCCTGGGTTGCCCATTTGTCCTGCCACAGAGGCAACATTAATAATTCTGCCACTACGCTGTTTGAGCATAGTTTTAGTTACAGCTTTAGTACACAGAAAAACACCAGTCAAATTTAAATTAATTACAGCTTGCCAGTCTGCCGTTTTCATCCGCATTAGTAAATTATCGCGAGTAATACCAGCATTATTAACTAAAATATCGATACGGCTAAATTTATCGAGAGTTTGTTTAATTAAGTTATCTACTTCGTCTGCTTGAGAAACATCTGCACCGATAGCAATAGCTTCTCCCCCTGCTGCGGTAATTTCTGCCACTACTGCTTCTGCTGCATCACTAGAGCGAGCATAATTAACTACTACCTTTGCTCCTTCCGTTGCCAAAGCCAAAGCTGTTGCCCTACCAATTCCTCTCGATCCTCCCGTGACGATCGCCACTTTGTCTGCTAATTTTTGTAAATGTTCGGGCAACCTCTCCATAACTAAGCCTCTCCTTGAAAGTTTAAGAAACTAAATTATCTTACGCTGATTTGGGTCGCTTATAGTTATGATGTAAACCAATTCAATCTTTGTTCTTGATTATCCACGAATAACGAATTAACTACAGAGAAGCGAACCACAGTTCGTACGTACTCACTGATAACCGTTTACTGTTAGCTGATAACTGAATATATGGCAGTCAAAAAGAATTTTTCCAGTTTCCAAGAACTTTTAGATGGTTGTGAAAAACCTGTTTTAGTCGATTTCTATGCTACTTGGTGTGGCCCTTGTCAGATGATGAGTCCTATTTTAGAACAAGTAGGAGCGCAATTACGCGATCGCTTGCAGGTAGTAAAAATCGATACCGATAAATATCCACGCTTAGCCTCCAACTACAAAATAGAAGCTCTACCTACTTTGGTACTATTCAAAAATGGACAACCGACAGAGAGAATTGAAGGTGTCATGCAAGCACCACAGTTAATTCAACATCTACAAAGTTTAATTTAGCTGCAAATAGCGGTCGTCTTGAATATGATTTTTCCCATCAGGCGATCGCCAATATTCTCAAAATTTATCGATCATTTTTTAGTTCTTTGAGCGATTAAATCTTCGATAATTTGTTTCTCTTCTTCTGGAGTAGCACCAGCAGGAACTTTCTTCCAATCGAGACGAGAGCTATATTCTAGAAAAGCTAACTCACCAGCTTCATCATCAAGACAATCGTTAATGTACTTTTCAAGTTCATCATCAGTCATATTTTTAAATGACTCAGACATAAGTAAAATCTCCTCGATCGTTAACTACTATTTTTATCTCTTTGTCGTATCCAGCCACAATATATATAATTTTAGCTACTCGATAATATCTAAATATTATGATAGGCAACAAGCTTCTTGTAATGTACTGACAAAGAATTGCTGCTTTGATTGCTTGTTTTGCTGTTGGCATTTATTTCTTTCTTATTTTACCCAAACTAACTTTACCTAATAAAAAGCGCGATCGCTTTATTTTCTCTTGATAGTTTCTCTGGTAAAAGTTAATTTTAGTCCTGGAAGATTAGCGTTTTTAAGTCGTTGTCTAATTTCTTCTTTAGCTTCTTCAAATGTAGGATATTTCTCACAAAAACCAAAAGAAACCCAAGCACTATAATTTATTGATTCAAGCTTAATATTTACTTTGGCAGGGACGATATATTTTCTAGGAGATACATAGCTCCAATACATTTTTTCAACAGCGTAACCATTTACAACAATACGATACATAAAAGGATCGCTAGAAGGAAAACCCTCCCATTTACTAGCATACTTTTTACGAGTATTAAATATTGTTTTTAACACTCCCTTTTGCTCTTTTGTATCGGGGTCAGGATTGAATATTTTCTTAAAAGCAGGTATATCTAAACAAATATGAATAATAGATAGTTCTAATATATTTTTGTACTTACTATTTTTCATCCAATTCATACTAATTTGAGATTCAACCTCTTTTCTAGGTGGTTCTACTCCTAAAATAAAAGCAAAATCAGAAATAGCAGCAATTGTTTCTCTTAATAGTGTTTCTGTGGGACGTACATTTTTTGTTTTAACTGGACTAGCATTTAAATGAGGATGATATTTTTTAATGCGTTGTTTCTCTATTTTATCTAGTTGGGATAGATCGACTTTCTCGTAATAGATCGTAAAATATTTCTTTTTTTGAGCTTCTAATTGGTAGATACGATGATGAGCTTTCCCTTGCCAACGTTTGCAAATATTTTTAGCTTTTCCTATATACCAAACCGTGTTTACTTCATCTACAACATAGTATATTCCCGAACATTCAGGAAGTAGTTGCTTAACTTCTAAAGCAACTTTGGGAAGATTTAGAATATTAGTATCGGCGATCGACATATCAACCTCTATTTTCTAATAATATTCCCTATCTACAAATTTTTGTTGGCTATTCTTCAGCTTGTGACATTGATGTAGTGTTAAATCCAATTATATAAGCAGAAAATCAACTATATTAAAACTATGTTTGTCTTGGATATGATTTTTCCCATCAGACGATCGCCTAGTCTAATGCTTTACTAATAATAAGGAAAGCAATTAGCCATTAGCAATCTTTCTCTCTCGATCGAGAAGCTTATTCGAGAAGTATTGCCCCATATAATTACCTCTTAAATCCATATTTAGTGTCTTTCGGAAAAAATTTATGTTTATAACACCATATCTAGTGTTATGATTTGATACCCGTGCAGAGAAAGGCGAAAAGAGATGGATCATTTATTGGAATGGAAAGCTAGTTGTGTAGACGAAGAATTAACCAGTCTGAATGTCATTCCCTTGAGTGGTTCTTGTCCTTCAGAATATTTGCTCTATTCTGATGGTATCCCTAGACGTAATGATGGGAGAATAAACGAAGGATTTCTCCAAAGATATGCTCATACTACTGAAGGGGGATGGTGGTGTTCGGGTATCGATCTTTTGACGGGAGAAGAAGACTTATGGGGTTGCTTTAAACCAGATAATCCTCGCTTGAGCCAAAATAAAGGAAAAATAATTAAATACGAGCATCCACCTAAAGCACCAACTGGCTTATTTGCGCTTAAAGTTCCCCTGCACTTATGGGAGCAGATTGCTAATCGCTACGGTGTAGATATTTTACCAGCAGACATAGATAAGAAACAACCCGATCGAGGTTTTTGGCAGTGGTTAATTAAACATCCTCTTATTCCTTTGTGTATTACAGAAGGAGCAAAAAAAGCAGGAACATTATTATCGGCGGGTTATGCTGCGGTCGCGCTTCCTGGAATTAATAGTGGTTATCGCACTCCTAAAGATGAGTGGGGCAACCGTATTGGTAAATCCCATCTTATTCCTCAGCTACAAAAATTAGCTAGTGGGGGACGAGAAATATATATTGTTTTCGATCGAGACTCTAAACCCAGTACGGTTAAAGCTGTTAACGCAGCGATTAGAAAAATAGGCTATCTTCTACAACAGGCTGGTTGTTCGGTTAAAGTAATTACTTGGGATTCTGCTTTAGGAAAGGGCGTAGATGATTTTATTGCTACGGCAGGTCAAGACAGTTTCGATCGCGCCTATGATACCGCTTCTTCTCTAGAAGTTTGGAAGGCTAAGGCGGGAACTCGTCTGACTCATACACCCCAAATTCAAGTTAATTCTCGTTATTTACCAGATTTAGAAATTACTGCTGAGGCTAAGTTAATCGGGATTAAATCCCCTAAAGGCACGGGAAAAACCAGGTTACTAGAGAGTATAGTATTAAGAGCAAAACAAAGTCAACAGAAAATATTAGTTATCGGTCATCGGGTACAACTAGTACAAGCTCTTTGTCAGCGTTTTGGCATTAAATATATTACGGAAATTGGGAATAATGCTCGTAATAATAGCAAAATTATCCAAAATAATGCTAAAGATTCATTCCCGCGTCCCTGCGTCCCCCCATCTCCCCATCACTCAACCGCAACCAACTCAAATAAAAATACTATCAATGGCTATGGTCTTTGTATAGATTCTCTTCATCCCAACTCTCAAGCCCAATTTAACCCCGCAGATTGGGAGGGTGCGATCGTTATTATCGATGAAGTAGAACAAGTTCTATGGCATGGGTTAAATTCGAGTACTTGTAAAGATAATCGAGTAGCTATTCTCAAGTCTTTAAAAACTTTGATGCAAAATGTTTTGAGGACTCAAGGACAAGTATATTTAGCTGATGCGGACTTGAGTGATATCGCGATCGACTATTTAATTTCTCTGTCTGGTATTAATCTACAACCCTATATTATCCAAAATGACTGGAAACCAGAACGAGAATTATCTTGGCAGGTATATAACTATTCGGATAGTACCCCCAAAAGATTAGTTAAAGACTTAGAAAAACATATAACTGAAGGGGGAAAACCTTTTGTTTGTCTATCGGCACAAAAACTAACCAGTCAGTGGGGGACGAGAAATTTAGAGGCTTATTTTCAACAAAAATTTCCTCAAGCTAAAATTCTGCGCATTGATTCAGAATCTCTTGCCGATCCCCATCATCCAGCCTATGGTTGCATTAACAAGCTAGATCGGACTCTAGCTGACTACGATCTGGTTTTAGCCAGTCCCTCGATCGAAACAGGAATTAGCATCGAACTAGAAGATCGTTTTACTTCGGTTTGGGTAATTGCCCAAGGAATTCAAGGTGAAAATAGCGTCAGGCAGACATTAGGTAGAGTTCGTGCCAATGTACCCAGACATATTTGGTGTGCGGGTTACGGTTTTAATAAAATAGGTAATGGTTCGACTTCTATTCCTAGCTTACTTACCTCTGGACATCGTTTGACCCAACTAAATATCCGTCTACTGCAACAGTCAGACTTTGCCAGTATTGACGATATCGATACTGGTTTTCAAGCCGAGTCTCTACTTTGTTGGGCAAAAATGGCAGTAAGGTTTAATGCAGGCATGATTAACTATCGCGAGTCGATTTTATCCGCATTAAGAGAAGAAGGACATCAGGTAATTGATGCCCTAGCGTCAACTAAAGCTAAACCAGAAAAGCCATCAAATAGTAAAAAAGAACCCTCTTCCTTAATCGAAGCCATTACCGAAGTCAGAGAACAAAATTATCTAACTGAATGTGAAGCGATATCCAATGCTTCTCCTCTTAGTAATAAAGAATATCAAATTCTCAAAAAACGTTTGGTTAAAACCAATACCCAACGGCATAGACTCAGAAAATACGAACTGCAACAACGTTATTATCTGCCAGTAACACCCCAAATTGTCGCCTTAGACGACGACGGTTGGTATCAAAAAATTAGATTGCACTATTTTCTTACTGTTGGTCGTGCTTATCTTGTCGATCGCGATGCTAAAGTGGCACGTAAACTAATAGAACGGGGAAATGGTAGTTTATTTTTACCCGATTTTAATGATTCTCAATTGGGGGCAATAGTCGGGACAATGGAAGTTATCGGTATTCCTATTTTACTAGCCAATCCTAATAGGGAATTACGTAATAGCGATCTTGACTTACAAGAAATTGCTGCGCTCGCTCTCAATCATCGTAGCGAAATTAAAACCACTATGGGTATCGGTATTGCTAAAAATTATAGTCCTGTCACTATAATCAGACGTTTTTTAGAAAAAATTGACTACGGACTCAAATATATTCGTTGTGAAAGCGAAAATAAAGGCAAAAAAAGAATTAGAGTCTATCAAATTGCCAAACCAGAAGATAATAGAGAAGAAGTTTTTAAACATTGGTTAAAAAGAGATGGCGATCGACCTGGTAGTTCTTTATTCTGGAAAGATGGTAACTTTAAGTTAAATAGATCTCCCAATCCTGAAGATACAAATTATTTACAATTAAGCTTAAATCTTTGATTATTTTTCGATCTTTGTATGCCTTAAACCTCTTACCTCTTACCTCTAATCTAATGACTCCAGAATCTAACCACGTTCAACAACCTATTACCAGTGCCCCATTTTTAAATTTAGGTAAGTAGTACGCAAAATGAATTACTCATAGGGTAGGGGTGTAGAAGAAGAAAACTAATAGCTGATAGCTGATAGCTACTTATCTAAAGTGTACAATTAATTTCGTTTAGGTACTTAATAATTTCAATGAGATTAATTTCTCTACAGTTATGTAATTTTCGTCAATTTTACGGACAAACTCCCGTAATTAAGCTGGCTAGTGGGGAAGAAAATACTACAGTTATTCATGGAAATAATGGGGCAGGTAAAACCACTTTACTCAATGCTTTTACTTGGGTTCTATATACTAAATTTACTGCTGCTTTAGCTTTTCCCGAATTATTAATTAACAAACGATCGATTAGAGAAGTAAAACCCGGTACTGCCGTAGAATGCTGGGTGGAATTACAATTCGAGCATGAAAATAAACACTATCAATTAAAACGTAAATGTTACGGGACTAGAAATGACAATAATGAAGTAGAATATAGTCCTCATAAGTTATTTATGTTAGTTACGGCCGATGATGGTCGTTGGTATCCTCCTCTAGAATCTCCAGAAGATATTCTCGAACGCATTTTACCTGAAAGTTTGCATCAGTATTTCTTTTTTGATGGAGAAAGAATAGATAGTTTTTTTCGTGCCGGGCAGAATAAAAATCTTGCCGAAGATACCAAAGAATTGCTAGGAGTTAAAATTTTAGACAGATCGATCGAGCATTTAAAAAAAGCGAAAAAAACTCTACAAGAAGAATTACAAGCTATTGGCGATCCAGAAATTCAAAAAATTCTCAAAGAACAAATACAATTAGAACGAGAAAGCGATCGACTTACACTGCGTCAACAAGAAATAACCAAAAAACTTCGCGAACTAGAACAACAAAAACAAACTTTAACTAATAAATTGCTCGATTTAAGTGGTGCAAATGAACTGCAAAAACTCAAGGAAAAATTAATTCAGCAAGAGAAAGCAATTAAACACAATCTAGTCAATCAAAAAAATGTCATAAAACAATTAATTTCTCGTCAGAGTTATACTATTTTTTTACCCACAATAACAAGTGAATTTTTAAAATTACTCGAAAAATTAAGATACAATAAGCAGCTAACTACTGGAATCAAACAAGAATTTATCCAACAATTACTTTACACCCAGCAATGTATTTGTGGTCGTGAACTTTGTCAGGGTTCAGAAGCTCATAGCAATATTCGGGCTTGGCTCAAACAAGCAGAAAGAGCAGAGATAGAAGAAGCAGCTATTCGCTTAGAAATTCAAGTTAAAAAATCAGAACAGAAATTAATTGATTTTTGGCAAAGAGTAGACCGAGAACAAACTAATATAGATCGGCAATATAGAGAGAAAATAAAGCTAGAAAGTGAATTAGGGCAAATTGATAAAAAGCTGAGAAATTATCCAGATGATAAAATACAAACAATACAAATATCAATCGAACGAATAGAATCGGAAATTAAAAACTTAATTAGAGAACAAGGAGCTAATCAACAGCAACTAGAGATACAAAACAAACAAATTATTCGCCTACGTCAAATCAACAGCAACTAGAGATACAAAACAAACAAATTATTCGCCTACGTCAACTACTAAACATAGGTCGAATTAAAAAAGGTAAGCAAGCCCTAGCTAAAAATAGAATTCAAGCAGCCCAAGAAGCGATTGAACGATTAATCGAAGTAAGATTGCGCTTAGAAGATCGATTTCGCCTTTCTTTAGAACAAAAAGTACAAGATATTTTTAAATCTATTTCCTTTACACCTTATATACCAAAATTGAATAATAATTACGAACTAACTTTAGTAGAAAATACTTCAGGAATATCTACAATCGTGGCTGCGTCTACAGGAGAAAACCAAATTATTAGTCTATCTTTTATCGGTGGAATTATCGATCGAGTAAGAGAATGGAGTAAACGTAATACACTGATTGGAATTGATAGCAGTACATTTCCTATCGTGATGGACTCTCCTTTTGGTAGTTTAGATGCAATCTATCGGCGACAGATAGCTAAATTAGTACCCCAACTAGCCAATCAATTAGTGTTACTTGTCACCAAAACTCAATGGCGAGGAGAAGTAGAACGAGAAATACAAACGTATATTGGTAAACAATATGTGTTAACTTATTACTCTCCCAAACACGATTGTGAAAAAGATTGGTTAGAATTAGATGGAATTAACTATCCATTAGTGCAAAATAGTGTCAATGAATTTGAATACACTGAGATTATTGAAATTTAGTGGTTATCAATTGAATTGGGACAAAAGAATACTTAAATTTTGTATAGATTATTGATTCTATAATTATTGGGGAGTTGTAAAAGCAGAGATGTTGATTCTAGATTCAGAGCAAGTTCAATATTGTCAAGTTGTTGCCACTATAGAAGGACAATCAAAAATAGAATCAGGATTGATATATCAAAATAATGTATTTGTCAAAGTAAAAACTTACTCTAGAGAAGATTTACAGACAGCAATTAGAGAGTGCCGTGAAGATTATTTAGACAATGACAAGATAGAAGTTCCCACCTTAATTATTAAAGCAGAAAAGGAAGTTACTTTGTGGATCGAAGACAATAGATTTAAACCAAAACAAGGTCAATTTCCTAACTCTACTACCAAGCCAAAGAAAAAATCCAACAAAGTTAATCTATACGATTTAATAGCTAAAATGCGGGGAAAAGACGGCTTAGATATCAAAACTCGTCGTTATCAGTTAAAGCTATATAAACGCTGTTTTGTCGGTAGCGAAGCCGTAGATTGGCTTACGAAACATCTAAATATTTCTCGCCCAAAAGCAGTAGCAGTCGGACAAAAATTAGTCGATCAAAAAGTAATTCATCACGTTAATGATGAACATTCATTTAAAGACGAGCCTTTATTTTATCGCTTCTATGAAGATGAAGGAAAAAGTCTTTGGACAGATAAACTTATATAAATCTTCTCGAATTTGAAGAATGCAGAAATTTTCTACTTTTTATTGCTTAACTATTTTTACTTAATAACTATCGATCCCAAATTCGTTTTTACTCTGCTACCTAAAAATTAGGTAAGCCAGGAGGGTTGAAAAAAAAATTGAGAAAAAGATACCTTTATAATCGAATTCAGTATAATAACTGCTGAATTGATCGGTTTTGTGCTGTTTTAGGTTGGCTCGCTCGTTGTCTTTGACCAAGAGTATAAACTAATAAAGATAAACCCATTAACTCTATTAAGCCAGCTATGATTCCTAAGTGATTAATTGTTTTGACTTCAATCTTGTCTACTTGCTTCATTAAATAACGTTTTTAAATTATTTTGATTCAAATCATTTTCTCTTAATCTTGTCTCCTGGGAAACTATTTATCTGACCTGACTCAAAATAACTGACTAAAGTCCTACCGACTCGAGTAGACGTGAGTCAGTCTCAATACTTGAAAATCTCGCTTTTAGCGCTCCTTTCT
>JAAUYH010180793.1_pt1 | contig 23537 bp, 11 predicted proteins | sample 7278061 | NCBI WGS metagenome assembly JAAUYH01 (sample SAMN14350203, study PRJNA611818) | marine sediment metagenome | isolation source: surface marine sediment (0.6m) | place: French Polynesia: Moorea | collected 2018-08 | reverse complement strand
TATTACTTCTGTAATTTCTGAAAATCGATGTTAAAACAGGAAGAAGAGCGAAGATGGTTATCTTTCATTAAAAATAGATATATTCTCTACTCGAGAAGCCAGAGATGAGCATATCTTTATCCATGACCAGGAAGATATATCTTATCCAGATTATTTTTTCGGAGGGTCTGTTGGCATCCATTTGCAACAGGTGGTTCGCCAAGATAATCCATATCCAAGTCGTGGCAGCTGTGCGGCGCTGATACTCTACGAAAGGATCAAAGGAGGGCCCACTGAATCCAGGGTATCACGGCATGCTGCGTGGTACCGACTCCAGGAACAATAGTACCGAAGAGGGACATGGCAAAAGCAACGATCAGTCCACCGATCATGGTTGCGCAAACAGGGTTGTTGGGATAGGTAGATTGTAGGCGAAAGGAATGTAGTACGCGAGAATTTGCCGATGAGAAGCAGGTAGGGGTCGGGTTAAATAGAGAAGTGAAGCAAGTCAAGAGACAAGAAAATTACGATTAACGAGAAGGCTATCCAAGGGACAAACCGTGAATTGACCAAGGTACGGAAAGAGAAGCCGAAAGAAGTAGTCGAAGCGAGATATAGTACCACAGGACCATCGTACTTTTTATGGGAACCACTATCAAGTTGCCATTGTGTTCTCCGAAACACGTGATGTTTTGCTTGAGCTGGACACACGCCGAAACTGTGCAGTACTTGGAGAAATTCCGATTAGTGAGATGAGATGAGATAAGATGAGCATAGAAGGTGACATAATGGCAGTGTTAGTTAACAAGGAAAGAGAGCCAGAGCAAATTTTTGAATACGGTAAGGTTCACGAAATTCAGGACATCGGCGGCATAAACTCGTCTCGTGACTAGACAGCAGAACAGAAACGAGTTCTGATTGAGCTCGTCTGCAGTGCATCGCTACAGTATAAATCATAGTGCTTGTGCATTTGCGAAACGTTCCTCGACTATTGTCTGGTACAGTATCAGAGTATTACACAAATTTTGCCATTTTCTTTCTTGAATCACTCAATAATACTGTACATTGACTTGATCACAGGTAACAAACGAAAGGCATTACTGTACCGAACCAGTGTAGTGTAGTAAATTTACTGTACCACAGTTTAAATGCGAATTCTACAACTGATAGGGATAGGTTGGTCGGCAAGGAAGAGTTATGGCTCCAACAGTTTCACTTATAGTGCACAGAGATACTGAATGGACGACTCTTTTCTTCACAACTCGGACATGACGACAACGAAGACGACGACGACACAATGAGCCACAGACTGATTTCCGAAAATGATCAAGTCGAGATAGCGTTTGCCCTAGGAAAGCAAATCAATCGCAACTTGTTGATTGGTACACCCGGCAAAATCCTTGATGTCCCTAAACAATCGTGCTCCACAATAGGATTCCCACGTCGACAATGAGTACAGTAGCCATTTCTCGGGTGAATGTGCAACTCTTGCTAACCCACAACGAACACGAAGATACAAGCAAGCAATCGACCAAGCATCTCCGAGGGATAACGTTGGCTGACTACAATTCCCAACTCATCTAAATGCGTACGAAACTGTCATGCTGGACACTCACGAGTTTATTTTGCTACTGTACTGTACTATCGCATCCCCATTCGCTTGAGCGCAGAACAATCCAGCCCTTCATTCCCCTTGGCATGCCATCCACTTTAGTAACCTTCGTTCGATCATTGCCGGCTCTCGGTAGGCATGGGACGCTGTGGTGGTGTGAAAGCGGTGCGTGAACTAAGGTGGCTCGCGTGCGCATGCGTGCGCCGGTGGATCTGATGGTGTGTGATTGCCACTCACTGGACTGCAGTCCAGTACAGTATTCCTGTAGGTTATCCGTTATCCAGATTGTAAAATACAGTTTACTTGTCTTCCTGGTCCTCTACAGTGGATGTCGTACGCAGCCCACATCGACAATAGCTTTGGCTACTGTACTACTACTCGCAGTCATTCTGACATGAAATTGCACTATTCTTAGCACCCACGTTCCCACACACTCGAACACAAACTCCCTCTCTATCTCACCGTAGATAGACTCTGTGTGTGAAGAACCAATCCGCAAGGTGGCCGTGAGTTACTGTTAAGCGAGAGTACTATGGGAGTAGTGGACTGTACTGTACGAGTGCAGAAAGTACTGTAGAAAGTGGTAGGGTAGTAGGGTGGCGCACCAAGCGAGAAACGCCTACAGTTACGAGTGTCGTTTGGCGCTAGCAAATGATCTTTGCCCTTCCTGATAATTACCATCACGCTAGCAGTATTTCTACTGTACTGTACACACACAAACTACGAAAGGACTGCACGACACTGCCTTATTCAACAGTCAAGACACACTCTGCAGTACAAACACTAGTCAAGTCCAGTTCGCCCATCTCATCTGAAATGTAACACACATGCCATCGGCAGCAAAAAAATTAAGGCGAATTGAGAAGCGTTACTGTAACGTTCAAGCCCCCTCTCGACAAGCAAGCAGTTAACAGTGAACAAACACGTGATAAATGGCAACATTACTCGAAATCGAGCCGTCTGACACCTCGCATCTGCGCCACGCGTATGAAACCACGGCACGAACAACTCGCTCAATGTATCTATCCAACCCGCCAATCCCTACGTCGTGCCATGAGTTAACACACCCCCACCCACCCGCTGTACCCACCACCCCACGCACACACCCACATCATGCGGTCGCACTACGCCAACGACATGTCTTCCGGGTTTCTCGAGGAGGTCCACAACGTGCTGAGTAGTGGGGACGGCTGGGCCACCAACGGCGCAAATATCTCCATCCCGCGTCGCCATCTGGGCAACGCGAAGCGCGTGCCGCGCCATGGCTACAACGCGAACGCCATCGACGAGATGTTCGCGCCGTGGTCCACATCTGCGATGGACAGCAACTTCGACCATCCCAGTCAACCCGAAACACTCTCCGACGCACTGCACTCCTACAAGGTGTCCAACTCTACTGTCATCCGCGCCAGTTCGCATCGTAATTTTCTCGGCGTCGCACCTGGCGCATTGTCACTACTAGAAATCTTTCCCCCGGCTCTGCAAACTTTCAATACCGTGGTGTCAAATCTACTTGTACAACCACGATTACTACTACCCAACACTGGCCCTTCCAAGTACACCGCATTGGCGATGTACTTTGCGTCGAAAGCCGCACAATGCACCTACAGCACATTGCACACCTGTCATTTAGCGTTACGGCGTGGTGCGGCGGAGGGTGTGTTTAGTGGGAAGCGAAGATTATCTTCCCGTGAAGCGGCGGTCGCAGCTGTGGCATCGAATATGTGCGCATTTCCACCCGCACTCACATACGCCGATCGACAACGACTGCACACCGTGCTGAGTCGTGGTGCCGTGGACTCGGTGGTGCTCGCGGTAGCACTCATGGGCATGCTGAATCTCACGATGACCGCGTTCGCGGTCGACCTCGACAAGGACGCCGTCGACGCAGTGGGCGCGCTCGCATCCGCCGCCGGCTGGACGTCGGGAAACCATCGTATTGTGGACAACAATATTGGTATGAATCGCAACTATCGTGCGCCATCCGCACCCACGCGCGGCAGATACGCTCGCAAACCCGATCGACAGGACCGCCAACCTAGTCGCCACACGTCTTATCGGCCACCACTGTCTGCCGAGCGGCAACCACTGCGCGCGCGATCACTGCGTGCGTTTGGCTCGACGGGCGATGTGTCCATCCAACAGCGCAAACGCGGCGTGCCCAAGTCGTGGCCCGCCGTGGGCGACTTCCTAACCGAGAAAATCGGACACAGTTTCCCGATTTTCAGCCGCTTGCGCAACACTCGCGCCGTGCGTTCGCTCGCCACCGCGCTGCTCCTCAACTTGGACGAGCACGAATGTAGCATCGATGTGGAGATCAAGTACCTTGCCGCGGTCATATACGCCACACTCAATGGCAATCACCTCATGAGCAACGAGTTCACGCGGCTGGCGTCCAACAAGCACATCCTCGCCGCGGTCGTCGCGTTCGCGACCGACGACACACCGGTGCCGTTTTCGAGCGCCGTGCGGCACGCTCTCGCCGATACCGTGCTCACACCGTCGCAGAAACGCATCCTGTACGTCGCAAAGGCGTGCAGCATGTCACCACCCGTCATCACTGGCAGAATGGTGAAGATGATGAGAGACCACATGCCTCCTCCTCAGATCGTCGAGTTGGTAACCTGGCTAGGTCTCATTGCTACGTTTCATCGTCTTTACGTGTATTATCTGCCCAATTGCCTGGATCGAACCTTTCTACATCAGTCCACCCGTGTCGATGAAATGGACGACAACGATGCCATGTCGGAAATGTCCTTCACGTAGCTGTGCCTCAGTAAATTGCCGTGCGTGCACAAACGTTTATTGCTTTTGCGAATTTGCGCCGTGGCTTGCGACGTCGGGTGGTTGGGGATTTATTGTGCACTCTACTGTACCGTGCAGCCGATGGCAATCATAGTCGCTGGTTTAATACCTCCGGCTGCATGGCTGATCAACTCTGTGTGGTCGGTTGCTGTGAATTGCTGCCGAGGCGTGGTGATCAAAACTCGCACATGAGTTGGATGGGTGTGGATAAAGGAGAATGCTTGAGAACGGCGGTTTCCGGAAATAGATTAGTGATCGGAATAACGCCGACTTGTCTCGCCAACGTACGCTGATCACACTCTACCGTAGATTGCAGTACAGTAAGGAATGCGCGGACAATAATCACCAGTTTCTGTCGTCTCTTGCAAGATGAAATTCGGCGTAAACTCTCGAGTAAAATACTGTGGTGCTTACTCGATAAGCAACGAGAATGTTGGTGTCTTGAGTCGGTTGGGTTCAACAACTGTATTGTAATGTACAGTAGATATCAAAACTAACTAGCGGTAGAGGCATTTCACATCAAATCTCGTGGTTGATTCGCAAGTAATTGTGCGCACATTTTCGAAGGTTTCTTGCCACTCAACTGTTGCCGACAAACTTCACCACAATTGTTGGTGGGTTTACGGTCATTCTACAGTACTGTAGGGTTCTACGGTATTGCGCGAGCTCGTTTGCAACAATCCTTGTCCTCGGTTTGACATACAGTAAAATACAGCAATCAATAACGCACATGGCTAAATTTAGTGCATGTTTATTGTGCGAGTACTGTACGCTTGCCAACGAACAGGATCAAGTCGAGTATGACATCTGATGGAGGTTCGCTGTTGGACGTATGATTTTGTCTCGTGGATTTACTCTTTCTTTACCTTCTTCTAACTTCTAAGTTCGCACACTACAGTACTGTACAGTACAGTCGAATCCTACACTGTCGCGAGACTCGTGCGGAATATCTGGTTCTTGATACTGTACTCTAGTCCACAGTATTTATGTGGAAACTCATCTGTTTCTATGGTACTCCCCACACACTCCTCCTCGCACTTGCCATGTTGTTCGGGGAGGGCATTGTCGCTTTGGCTATGTCGCTGCTAGCAACTATTTTCCCAGGACTTTCCACTACTCAGGAATGCGTCTTTCCTCTGCTTCAATCCGCAGTTCGGTGATGGTCTCTCGCTCAAGACAAGATGATATCCAACTTGACTCGCAATCATTGATGAATAAGTTACGCGTAGTGAAAGTAGCTTGTTGAATAAATGGTTATTATCAATCCTCACACTATCTAGCGTAAGCTTCTCGCATTTTCATTCGCCGAGCGACTGACAGTCGTCAAGAACTATCTGACAACTGCATCAAACTGTTTAGTGATGCTGTTTGACTCAAACATCATCACTACTTGTACCTTCTTAGCTAATGAGCTACATGATTGGCAAGATGTCTCGAACTAAGGAATTGGACCGCGCATTCGAGAGGTATGACAACTTATTTGAGCGACCAGCACAAATATGGGAATACTCGGGCGCGACTAACATACTACTGGAAACCCGAGATACCGATCAAAACATTCGTATTCATAGGACACTCTCGCTCTTCAATATGTCTAGTGCTATACCGTTTGAGCTTTCGAAAACAGCTACATAAAAATGATCTGTTCAGTAGGAAAGCAAATACTCTACAAACGAGAGGAGAATTCGTCAACGCCATGGCTGTTATGGCCATCCATCCGCGTAAACAGTTTGTTGGGTGAATGTCGTTTCAAAATAGTTTTTAAAGAGTTCGAATGGAAACGATAAAAGAGTTGCAGTGCAGAGCTGAATCAAAATTCGAAGAGTCATCTAATTTTTAGAATGCTCTGATGAAAAATACCCGAAATTCGATCATGACGTCAAAGGGTAAGCAATTCCAATCAAGATCATCCAGCTTGTTTTCGCTAGAAATAAAACAAACAGATACTAGAAATCATTCTTATCCTATCCTTGAAGAACATCAATCGAGCATTATAGCAATTTTTATCAGATAGCTGCTTGCCATCAAACTCATTATTATGACAATAAACAATGCAGTTCATTAGTAATAAGACTAGGCAATTAATATAGTTCCACATTTTTACTGAATAGTCAACTGGGATGCCTCAGGCAAGACCGAAAATATATCTTTTTTCTTTGATGGTTCTCAAACTAAAAGAAATCGGGCACCATGTCTTAATTATTTTGAAGCATGTGAGTTTGATTTCGACAATGGTAAATCTGTTCTAGGACTCTTTCGATTTTATGATTGAAATTTATTTAAATTATTTCGTGAAATGAAATGAGAAACGATAAGGACTTCTATGACAAAGTTTATGAATAAGAATTAGAGTAGAAGGAATATCATTCCAGGCTTCTGCACAGTGTCGAAGATAGTCTTTTTCGATACCAGTCTAATTTGCACCCCTTCTTAAATATTGAAAAAAAGTGTTGAACAAGTTGACAATATGCATCAACCAAGTGATGGTCAGTAAAGCCAAACGATTCTTTGAGCTCAATTATCATGTATGTTGTGGCATATATTTATCGCATTTAGCGAAACAATGCAATGATCAGATAAATTGATGTCGATTGCCATTTTGAACAACCACATCACTAATCTGAGCATAACCATTATGGCATTCAATCTGATTAGGATATTTTGGCATATTGATCGGCCGTCAACTTGCATATCAAATGTTCGTGCAGTTTTCTCCGTAACTCAGAAAAAGAATAATATTCGACGACAGAGATAAGCTGCAGAGTTAAAGTCCACGGCACAAGTGATCTAAAGCAATAAAGCTAGCACGGTAAGGGTCGGTTAATCGAGAAGCAGCAGAATCGAATTGGAGTTACGATGGGCTGGGATCCTATGAAATGCATGAATATTTGGCGCACAAAAAAAACGAAAACGGTGAATAGAGTGGTTCGAGGATTCAATAATATAGGCCCTAAACTATCGGTTAAGACATAAGAAAACCTTAAACTTTATTCTGTTCAAGAATCTGCGTTTTGCTGTGCATTTTGTGAACTAATCAACATCACAGGATTGTATACTATACTATCATTATCACTTTCCCTACCGTTCACAGAACCTAATTGACGATACGCATTTGAAGAATGACTATTTACATTGAGTACCTTGTTTAGAGCAGGAATACCCGCTAGAAAACCGTAAATGGTTTTATATTCTACATTGAGTCCAGGGATCATCGGTTGTTAGCACTTATCCATTAATGCGTTCTCAAATGTCATTTTTATGCCCTTCAAAGCTACAACACCTGATATTCCGAGAAGTGTAGTAGAAAAGATTATACGGATTTTAATGATACGCCCCCTATGTTCAAATCAGCACGAAACATATACACGACGTTGAAAATGGATTCGATGGGTATAGAAGTGAAATTCGTCAGCATAAATAATTAATCTACTTATAGTTTATTTCTAACCCTATCCCAGTGTTCTGAAACTCGCCTTGCATTTTATTTTGTTGTACCCTCTTGGTTCCGAGTGTTGGTTGAGCATAAAAGGAGTTGATCAAATTTGTGAAACGATTTTGAACGAACAAGAGCCTTGCAGCCTGATACTCGTGGAAGTAAATGGCTTTTCCTGCTGTACATGGATTTTAACAGTGAACCGACTTAGGAAATCTCTGCGTGAGTTCATACGATATACCAGCAGTGTAGATATCGGCGTTGACATGACTGCAACCATCCTTCTTCGTTATGAGACGTAGTGTGATGGCCTCCTACCTTACTGAGTAGGTCGAGTTCACGGCAAACTAACGTATGTGGGTATAAACTCTGTTTTCAGTTACGTACTATTTTCGGTGTCTATTATACTCAGCACTTGTTAATGTTTGACAGCTTATTCCGGTTTCCGATAAAGGTAGCGTTTTCAGCATCCGGACCTTAAACTTACGGCGAGGGTCTGGACCTCGATTGTCTGTGATTTTTCCTTACTCTTGCTGAGCTGCTGAGGGAGCTCTGACTGTATCTGCACATAATTGACACCTCATGTATTCACATGCTTGATGATCCTTTGATTTACGGCTGTATGTCATTGTTTTGCTGTATAATATCGGCCCAAATTTCAATATATACTGTTCTGATTTATAATAGCATCAGCAAATAGACCTCGTTGGCTGCAAGAAGGTCGTATTATACACTATTATCTCGATTTGAAGATAGAGATCTGGTATTAAAATTTAGATAGATCGGCGTATTAGGAAAAATGTCCAACTAAGAGTATTCTGTACTGATTCTATTATTTGATCGAGCAATCCGTGCAAAAGAAAAATTCGCTTTAGAAGAAATTTGAACTCGTGTTGGCAACCAGTTTCCTTTCCTGCCGTAAAGGATTTGATAGTTTCATACGAGGGGGGCACATACCACGAGATTAACGACTACGACATCTGAATTATCTTCAGCAAATAAATTATATGGTTGGATAAAAGATCTATTCCCCATAAAAGAAGTGAAACTATGCAGATATTCATGATTGCAGATTACCGGTGTATTGTCGAATATCCTCCAATCATTTTGAAATTCGTTGATAAATGCAATATCCTGTAGATCAAAGCAGGAAAATCTGGATGGCATTATAATGAAACACAGCTGTTACTCCCTTTTACTGTTATCGTGGTCATAAAGTTGTTATCGGCACTATTTACAATTCGATGAATATTACTAGTCCTAGAAATCTAACAATGTTCCAAGTTAGCTTGGAGGCACTAAATATCAGTAGATGGTAGCCAAAGACTTCAGATTTGGCGAATTTTGAACCTCTGTTGTCAAGAAATTGACTTTATTCACCACAAGTTGAACTAGAATTTGATAAAAGGACTAATTATTTCGATTTTCTCATACATTTGTATTTCATCACGGTGTGACCCGATCAATCACTTGCATATCGATATCTTTTGTTCAACATTAGTGGCATTATCCTAAAAAATGGCGTGCTCCTCTCTCTGATTTGTAATTGGCAGTTCTATTCCAGCCTGTTTGCCCCCCGTGTACCTTGTCCGGACAATATTCCGCTGCCGCATGTAGTTCTCAAGACCATTACTCCTACGATTTTAACTTACTATTCCCATGTAGAATCACCGCTGGGTACTATTTCGAAAGTATATTTAGTAGCACTGAATGGAATTTCTGCAACATCTTGTGCTTCGGAGTCAAATGTACTGAATAAATCCTTCTTAATCTCTTCCTACATAGTTCTTCTAGATGTTCGTCTTCATTTGTTTTCGATTTATTCTGGCACACTGAATTCATAATCTGAAACATATCGGCGAGAAAGAAATGGACGTATTCGATTTGTCAACTTGCCTGACAAGGGAGTTCGAGGCGTTATCTGAGTCATGTATTCTACAACAAAAATTTCATCTCTTTCCACACGGGTAGGATGTTTAAGTTCGAGATATTAGGTTTCATATTCCTATCATTCGTCAACAACCACTTTACTACTTAGATAGGCACTGTAATTCACATCGAATAGAGTACGGGTGCTTATGGAAGTCCATTTTATTGAACCGTTTCATAATACGGGCCATGTTTGAGACCCAAATACCGATTTTTTTCACAAAGTACCCTAATTAGTTGGACATATTTCGTTTAATATAATTTATCCCTACTGAAAATCCGTATTTAATCATTCATAATTAGAAAGAATTTGAGACAAATCCAAACAGAGATCGAAGGAGCCGCGTACATGAAACGTCCATCCACTTGCTTTCAGAATTATGTATGTGTGATGAACCAAGCCATAGTAGCACCGCCACCACCACCAAATCAGCTACATCATCGCGAGAAAGAAGAAGAAGAGCATGAAAATCGATTTAATGACATACGAACTTGTCAAATTACTGAAGATACAAACGCAAAGATATTGACAAAGCAATATTTGTGCGAATTCGTCAAATAGAGAAGCAAAACGGTCCAGCCCTCACTTAAATGCACTAAGAATGCCAACGCGACGTCGAAGAAGAAGGTCTATATGTTGACGAAGACGGCGATTATGATGCCAGTAGGCAAAGCAGCTCGCTCGTTGCGACGATGAATCAGTGTACACACCTCTGTAACTTCTAGGATTCTTCCCCCCGTGATTTTTCATGTTTTTCATATGCCAAAGTGCACAAATTTCCTACTGAATTTTATCGAACTTATATGTGCTACTCGCCAGACGTAGTTTTTGGACATCCAGTGTATTGAACTAGTTTAGTAGCTGCCGCATCCTTTTGTTAAGTTTTGCGAGCGAACAAAGTAGTTCGTCACGTCCGACTCTTTCGAGTTCAAGAGGAGAATAGCCCAGTTATTACGCGATAGCAGAGTTGTCCGACGAGCGAGTACGATGAGATGGGACCTTGGTTTTTTGCAGAACAATTCGTTGAAGGCTCCGGTTTGATACTATTTCGTGACCTCACATGGACCGAAGTAGGAATTTCTTCATGATATACAGCTATGCTGACTGCCTGCGCCGGACACGGGTAGTAAACTTTGAAAACCCCATAATTAATGCATTGAACATTGGGAGAACAAGTTTTATTCAAGCTGAAGAAACTGGAGATCAGTGAAGAGGGTCCAATTATCACTCTGTGAGCGACCGTATCACTATGATGTCTTCCAAGGGGTTACTTGATAGCCTAGAGAGTTTATCGGTTACCAGCAATTTGATGGTAGGGAACACGCGTTATGTGACAGAGGAAGAAACAGTAGTGGCAAGAATGCGAGAAGCCACAGCAAAAAAGCTGGATGTTGACGTCTCATTTTGTATCAGAACTTTTAATAATCAAAAAAATTATCTTCCCCGCATTTTTCACCATTACTATTCACTTGGCTCAGAAATATCAAGTTCTATACTGAAACTTTATTGAGAGGAATACTCTGTTCTGGACCTGAATCAGCAAGGTCAAGTTAGCTGAATACAGGCCTCATTCATACCACAGATAAAACCATGAAATGAAATTTGGTCCGTTTGATGACAAAATATCATCTTTCTCCAATGATTCTTCTATTTGGATTGGATTCCCGTCATCAAAATCATCGGTATTCGAACCATTTAAGAAATGATGTATGAGCTTTCTCATCATGTCTTCCGCCTTTTGACGCATATTACTGCAAATTCTAATGTCAGGCACAAATTCGAAACCTTGGAAAAGTGGTTTTAAGTAACATTCCAGAAGTAATAGAGGGTGTGTTTTGAAATTCGCTTGAAGGTATTGATCCTAGTTTCGGCAGAATGTCGGTTGGAACATTCTGAAACAGATATTTTTCCAGACCTCATTCCCACGGCAACATATTCAAGATATTTCATTGCTTTGAATATCTTAGGTGATGCATTGTGCATTGTCGGGTGGAAAGATGCCTCAATTCCTCCAATCCATTCAATAACAATTCCAAGAGCATGAAAAAGGCCTATATAGAAGGTTAGCCGGAAATATTACCATCAGCATCAGCATTTTTCTCCATTAAGTCAGAAGCAGCAAACGAAATTAGCTAGTTTCTGGTTTGGAGTACTGCCGGGACCTTTCATACCGCTTTAAGAAATCGTTTCGCCGCCATTTAGTTTGTTACGAACCTGATATTAACTTCTTGGATAAGCTTGAGCCCGTCTGAAAGGTACTGGTTCCATCCTCCACGATTGGCGTCTTAAGCATTTTTTCATCGCCCGAAAATCGGACGACACGAATTGCAGAATATTGTCTCGATTGAAATAGGTAATGCAGTGCTTCATCATTTAGTACGCTTTGTTCTTGAACTCGAACATCGGTTCTTTGTGTATTTTTTGCCTTGTCACCAACATGTAACGGACCGCAAAAATCGTAGAAATGCGTACAACTGACTTAGACGTGTGCTCCGTGCTTCTACACTTTTCGAGCATCCCTTTCGCAACTATTGGACAAGTTTTTTCTCGTTGCTTGCGCAATTTCTCTGAATGCGTTTGGAACTACCGTTTTCCCTAGAAGGTAAGAATTTCTGGTCAACTTTTTCATGAACTGGAACAGTTCGGCCCCATTAAAAAAGCATTTGCGTAAATTTCGACCTATCGAGGTGTACATCTCAGAATGAAAGAGGTGTACGTCGAATGAGACTACCGATGCGACTGCTTTTGAAACGGTTTGCTCTGCCGGAAAAGGAAGTTGTTTAACGGGACAAGATGGTGTGGACCGACTTTCGGAGTGTAAATTTGTATGCCGTTCCAACTTTTTGGTGCCATCTTGAATGTTTCAGAAAGAAGACACTGATTCGTCAAATTCACATCCCTGGTTCTATGCATAGAAGCATGCAAGCCAACCCGCTGTTTTTTGTGTTGCGATAGCACAAAAAGAAGTACTGTTGGTAGAGTTTGGACTGTAAACGATCTGTTTTGTTGTATTTGTATAAATCAACGAGTTCAAAGTGTGTTTCTGTATTCTTCAACATAGAGGAAACAACTTTTTCTGCCTTCATTTTCGTTTCAACCATTCTTCTAGAACCAATGGAAGCAATCGCCATAGCGAACGGCGACGGTGTGAACCGTTTTCGATTTGAATCGGCACCCAACTGGTGAACGGACGAACCGTAACATATCCGGTATACGTGGAAATGAAATACGATCCCGTTCGGTTGTCAACCAAAAGAATCTGTTTCTTACCCTATTGTATCTTATTCTTTCGAGCTCTGGACCGTTCGGAAAATGCAACATCAAGTATGATCTGGTCTAGCTACAGACCTAGACTGTTTAGTCGCACTCCTAGAATAGTACCAAAATTAATAAGAATTGTCACGGATCGGAGAAACCATGGAACTGCAAGGGATAATAAACTGAAAACATCCTAATCAGTTTCCTAGAGGTTTTTCTTCATCTACTCCTTGTAATCCTCGGGTAGTGTGAATGCCGTGTGAATTTTTCCTCAATTTGGTTATGCCTATATCTTTGCATTATGATATGCGTGCTGCTGAATCCAGTACAGACGAGAACGTCTCGTTGCGATAAATGGTAGGGTTACCCTTCCCCATGTATTCAACTTTCTACCGCACATTGCGCCCTTCAAATTTGATTCATTGTCCTGTAAAAGCCTGTAATTTACAGGAAAATACCTCTCCATTTTCTGAAGCACGCACTTTACTTTTATTCATGGAAGAGATTCAATCACGGAGGTACGGGTACCTGCACGCTAACCACTGCTCATTGTTAATTCCTGTATAGATATTGATTCTTTAAGTTTGTGTCTATGTCAATGAAGAATTCAGTTTTTTTACGCAAAGCGAAAAGAACTTATTCAAATATAAGGTTGAAAGTTCACTCGGGTGAACCTAAGAGCTATTCCCACCACTAGTCTACGTTTTTCTCCTATATACTTTGTTTCTGCCCTAAATATGTAGATAACAACCACAGAAAACGAGGTCCTTCTCCACATGCAGTGATTAGTACGGTCCCGCTTCTTTGACATTAATTAAATCTTAAATTTTCTATTCTTTGGATTTACTGTTGTAATTTTTTGTGTAATCGGCCAAAACAGTCCGCTCAAGTGATGCTACAGGGAATATTTTCTCACATTTATTCAGTTTATCTCATCTTTCAAGGATCCGAGACATAATCGGTGCAAAATCTGGGCATTATCGTTCCTGGAAAATACTTGTTCGTACATTTCTTGAATGACCGTATATTGCAATTGAGTCCACCCTTTCCCATGATCTTTTTTTGCTATCTTCGACGTAGGAATAAAATAGCTCAATTGGTGGTAAACGCCTGCATTAATATTCACATTGAACCATGACTTTCCATACATATTAGCTTCTTAGTCCATTTAGGAACAAGCTAGAATTGCTTAACCAGTTCAGCTACTATTATAGCTTTTCTCATCTAATTCGCTCTCATCTCAACACCTGTACTTCCAGTCTCTTTATACTTAGACTAGCATCTGTCCGCGAATGTGCCAGACAATTTTAGACAATTTTCACTGCACTTGACTTCAACGATAAACAAGTTTGAATTTCTGCGCCTCAATCAACTCTTTTTAGTTGTAATACATATCAGATATAATCAAAGAAGAACTGAAACGATTTATTACATGAACGGACTAGAAAAAGCGTAAATACTTCACTCCTTTAATACGATTTCCTTGTATTCTTTACCACGTTTCATCATTCCACCAAGTTCTTGTATCGTAACATCCCAAACCAAAACTGGCCGATTTAATACTTCATTATTCTTTTGTAGATTCTGTTAAATTGATGCCACATCAAACTCATTCCCAACACCCCTACCTGCCCCCACTTCAGATTCCTATTCGTCGTCACATCCATTGTATTGGCAACCTTATTCTCTACAAATATAATCAAATTTCTCCATATCCTTCCTCTATTTCAGCTGCGGTTGTATCAATTACTTAGATTATCGCACTCGTTTCCGCCCTTTCGCTGTAGAGAAATTCTTGCTTTTTGAATTGTATTAAATCCTGCTATTATTTGTCCTTGGAGTATCAGGTATTGTGGTAGATACCTTTCCTCTCGATAATTTACGATGCTACTTTGCCCAGCCCTTTAATGTTTGGTCAAAACTGTGCTATTGTACATCTATAATAGATCCATACTACATAATATCTTCTCCCATTATTCCTGCCCATGTCTATCAAACTACCCCATCATTGCATTCAATAATAATGACAGATTTTGCACAATGCACATATTTCATAGCGTTATTCGGCTGTATACCTGCCTGGAAGACTATTTAAGTAGGGAAAAAATATCGTCGGCGATGTCGTAAATGTATACTCATTTCTCTTTAGTTGCATGGATCTTATTCTATCGGTTTTGATCCATCCCAATCCTCCTTCCCTTTTCATCTCATCTGTTCGTAAACTTCGTGCGTAATACAAAGTAATTGACAGCGACAAGTTCTTTTCCTTCGCATTGCGGAAACTTGTATGGTTGAGCGAGTTTCCTCCTTACTCTCCTAAGACCATACTTCTCTGGCACTCAGCTGATTATTTCTTCCTGTTCATTCCTTCTCAATTGAATTTTCCACTTCATTGTCGGTGACAGATTTTGTCAAAGTTTTTCGATTTTTGGATTGATCGAATCGAACTTTTTGCTTAATTTTGGGCAATTACACAGCTTGAAAAAAAGCGGTAGCGCAACGACTGTATAAGTGCGCACAAAGCTGGTTAAGAGTCAAATAGCGCGATTAGGAATCGTCATTCAGTACTAGGCAACGTGGCCATTCTTCGGTTAGTCCATATATTCCACCCAGAAAGTGCCGTGCGCTCTCAGTTTCTGACCGAAAAACGCTGCTTACGAATTATTCGCAGCCGAGCTTGTATGCGTGTGGCCTCCTGAAGCTAGATAATAATAATAATAAGCAATACGAAAACCAAACCTAAAGCGAAAAATAACAACTTCTATGAGAGGTGCGGTCTGCTTTCGTAAGTGTCTTTAGCCATATTATCACAGTTGCCAACCGATAAGTTATGAATAGAAAATAGCCTGTGGACAAAATATTTGCGTTTTCGGTTTGAAACGGACTATTCAGATGACTCCATTGGTTTGCGCCAGATGGGTATGAGATTGCTCGATTTTTTGAAACAGGCTGGATTTTGTTGCAAGCTCCCTTACCTTTACTGGCTTATCTGTTTAAAAATTGAGGAGTCTGGTATGATACATTTACTGGTGTCAACCATGGCAAAAAAACTCTCGCACATCCGGGAGGTTGGTGAATTAACACCTTCCGTTAAAAAATTTTCCCTAGTTTGTCAAATCATGATAGTTACCGGACGTCCGATACCATTGGGAAGTCTGAAGTTCAATATCTTCAACTTTCCATGCTATATTTCTAACACGTTGAGTGAACTTCAAATTCAAAAATCAATACGGAACAGGAGAGCGCCGTAAGTATAATTTTCACAGAAAATGAATTCATATAGCTGGAGGAATCTGCTGCCAACAAAGGAAGACCTATGTACGGCAGTTCAAATAAATCTGAAAAAATCGAATTCACTTCGAAATGTTTTCATTTCAGAATACTTATATTGCCGTCAAACTAAGTTCGCAACACTATAACTGCTATCACAAACTATTTCATGTCAAAAATCTTCGTTCAGTAGGATGGCTGATTTGAAAGTATATGAAGAACGGAGGCTGTGGATTGACACCGTCAGCATACAGCTCCGAATAAGTCCAACGAGCAATATCGATGCTTGACAGGCATAGACAGTTTTGAAACGTTACAATATTCTTCGTTTCCAGATTCACCAATCTGCATTAGTTCGACAAAAAGTGACATTTGCCGCAGCACTGCTCCAGCATCCGACTTTGGACCTATACAATTATATGCCATACTCTTTGGTATGCGCCACTTTGTCCGAAGCCTTTTGTATTTCGCCAAATTTCTTCAATAATGAGAATACAAGTCAACAGGTAGATTTGAAAAATAATGGTTCCCGTCGTCAGTTTGTCGTAAAGATGCAGGACTGACTGCTCATATACAGAGTAACATCAACTATCAATGCTATCCATTTGAAAGTACACGGAAAGCAAAAATCTGATTCTACTGCAAATTTAATCAATTACGAAGAAAGGTGACAATCTCGGGGTCGCTGAGTATAAGTTCAAGGATGCAACCCAGTTTCTTGAGGAAGGTCCTGACATATCCACTTCGCAAAACATCAGAGCATTCTTCAACACGGGATTGCAACAAGAGTACGAGATATTTATTGGTTACCTTATGCGCGGTTTTTACTATGCTAACTGGTGGCGCAATGGACATATCGCACGTAGAGAGTGTATCGGTATCGCAACAAATTGCAATGCAGAAGAAACCCAGATGTGCCGTTAAATTCAAATACTAAACAACATAATGAGAGCCTGTATATCGTCGCACAGGCATTCAACTACTTTATAATTAGATTTTGAGAAATTCGCAAAGAACGAATCACTGTATTGAAAACCCGAAGAGGTTGGGCTGTAAATATTTTTTCCATAATGATTCAAGTTAAACCAAAATTCAGAGACTCAATTCCAGACTGATAGTCAAGTTTTGGCAAGGTTTCTGAAAACCGCACCGGCACATCTATCAATATTTCACACAAACTTCGCCGAAAGTTGCATAGAATGTAATATCAAAAAAATGACTATTCTATGCTACTACAGGCGCGCAAAGTGAATTCGATCTCCAATTAAATTGAATCCATTCGCAACATGGTGCGTCGAATGTGCAATGAGTCAAAAGTGGAAGATTTTTTAGAGAAAACGGAAACAGTAGAAATGTTCCTGCCTCAGGAGGAACAATTGAAGTTGACTGCACGGTCTCAGAACCTATTTGAGTCGAACAGAATTTAGAACATAGCTCAAAGAGGACGAGTAATTCCGCTGATTCGGTAAAAAAACTTCGAAGGAAAGAACGAACTAATTGATTTGAGGTATTACGTTATATCTATTCTGAATGAGCAACTAGCTTTGAGTTTAACATTGCCGTAAAATACACATGCATTTCATTTTGTGGAAGAGCCCCGTAAATTTTCTTGCAAGACGATATTTTAGTAGTTCGTTATTGTAACAGCGGAGAAAACAGTACCTGTATCCATATGCACCTGCATTACGCAAATTTGCGACTCCATCAGTTGAGCGCAAATTCTACTGTAGTAAGTAAAATATCTCATCCCAATAGTCTGGTAGTTGGTGACATGATTCTTTTTCTATCTCTAGATAGATATTTTTACGAGCCATTTCTAAATAGAGCATGTGACCTCGTCATGTTCCACTTACACCCTAGTCATTGATGCTCTTGCAGTGATTTTTTCGGCTTTATTTGATAACAATATAGGGTGACCATTTTATTCTAGTTGACTTGACGGTTGCGGGGATGATTTTGGGTAGCACCGAAATTGTAAGCTATATACACTTGAGAGTAGGCATGATGTGTATCTGGTACTATCACTTTGTCCTCCTCTACTGTATTATAAGCTAAAATCCTGACGGGTTGGCTTAATCCCCAGCGTAGAATCCAACATGCTAAACGTAGAATTTAAAATCAGAAAACCAAATCGACCTTTTTTAATTGTAAATACGGCAGCACGCCTTATCGCATCCAAAACAAGAACTGATGTAGTCTGCGCAACCTAAACAACAAGCACAATATCGGCAGTACCAAAATACTAATAAAATGAATACCTGTCATGCATTTCTTTGTAGCAGTGTAAAACTCGAGAATACCTTCTTGCAATTATGATTAAAAGTAATCGATATTTTCCGCAATCAAACCGAATAATTCAACTGTGATTTTTAATTGAAATTCTTCTTACTACCTAAACACTGGATTAAATTTGTGTACTGTACTGTTTATGTAGTTTCATTTGTTCAAAGCGTCAATCAAATTACTTTTGCATAATGTCTTTGCTTTTCTCCTGCCTTTATATTGATTTCACCGTATTATATAGTGTCTTTGCACTACTCAAAGAGCCCGAAACGGCTGTACAATAGATCAAATGTGACAGGCTGTATGTTAATATTCGTTTCTTGTGAGAGTAACTGATTATTTACTGCAGCGGATAGGATTTCGTTCGTTCAATTAGATGTTTCGCACTAGGTTTTGAATCGAATTCAGACTCATTACGAATGGTACTCTGAAATGAGATTTCGCAGTGGAAACAATTAATTGTTGCAGAAATTTTTATCAGATAGAAACCTGTCAAAAAACTAAGAATTCAAATAAATAGGAGCGGGATTGGACAACCATTTGATCTATTCCTTTAAATTTAGGATTTTGGTATAGACTACATCTAGTTTTGGTTTGACTAGAGACATATCCCGGATAGAATCAAAATCAAGTTATGTTATCGAGATAAATTTGAACCTAATTCGATTGCCTATGCCTAAAACCAAACAGTGTGTTTCTATTTGTGGTAGGAAGACTACCGTAGACGAGCCCGTCGCTCCAGCACCGCCATTACAAACTACCTTCCTCGTTCTTCGCCCGCTGCCCCTCTCGCCGTCCAAGACAGAAGCAGCTGCGTTCCTATGAATCCAAATACACCCGCTGTGAGCGGTGCTGTGGGACAAACGGATTTTGATCTTAACGTTTTGCCTAGTTCTGCAATCAGAACGAGAACTTATCCGTCCACATCTATTTTCAATGCTATTCTTATGTGAATGAGAAACTCTTGAACTTTGAACAGTTCCCAAAATAGTTATTTAGTGACTCTTCTGCAAAAATCAAACTACAAGTCATTTGATTTGAAATTATTCAAGTGAAACGAAGCAAAATTGTTTTTCGCATGGAGGCTAAAATCCAAAATCTAACTACTCAAGAATCATCAGATATATATTGTGAATATTCAAAGCTAATTTCTGACGTAAAATTAGCAACCCGTATTTTTTGTAGGAAAAGAGTAGGTAATTCTATGAGACCTATTTTTGCAAAAAGTGAAAATCTTGTTACTGCATGGTGCACTATGGTTCGAAACGATGTTCTTACGATGACGGAAAAGAAAAAACAAGAAAATATTAGCGATTGTCTCGTGGCTTTCCCTACGTCACACTCGTACTGCGAAGTACACCTACTCACCCACCTCATGTAATAACTATACCTGGAAACTCAGATTAAATGTAAACCTCTACTAGATTTCTTATACGACATAAAATATTAGGTGTACCGGATTTCGTTAACGGTCGAGTTTATTGAGGTCTTCTCAGATTCAGCTTCGCCGCTTTGGGCGTCATCTTTTGACGAGTTTCGTCGTCGAGTAGAAATGTTAGTAGTTGCAGAAGTATTCCAATAGGGTAATAAAGGAACATTTTGATTTTCTTCTCCGAACCTCCTTCGGCTTCAACCTTTTCCTACACTTCAACTTTCGGGATCTGTTCTTGAAGATGGGTGTAAAGAGTTCGTGCAGATAGAGCAGATCGATAGATGATCAATAGCTTTATTTGTTTAGCGAAATGCTGGCGCTATCAGATGTAATGAATTTGCTCAGAGGGACATATGGAAAACAACACTGTACCGCATGCGAAGTAGAAGTGCCACAGAGGGGTCACTATTGTCGTTTAGAATGTTCTTGATGATTGAAATATACGTAATCGAGTTTTCATACTGTGTACGAGGTGAGGAAAGAGAATGGTCAAGTAAACTAAGACTAGTAAAAATGGGCCATGTCTATTGGAACAGAAAAAATATAGAAATCGGTCAAGTATTTTGAAAAAGATGGAGTAATTTTTAGCAGCTAATTCTCATAGAATCAGGAAGTATGATGCCTTAATGATAATCAGTAGTCTAAAGACTTTCTATTATGCATCTTCAAGTACTTTAATTCATCATTTAGCAAACGAAATTTCTGTTTTCCGCAGTTGGACTAGTTGATCTGTATGAATTTGGTGCAGTTTTCATCTTTTGCTCGAAAGGCTATCGTCAGCCCGTATTTCCTCATTGAATCTTATTTATAGTTCTTAATATCAAACCTACTTCACCTATGATGGCTTGCTGTCCCCGCATTAGTCATGTATATCCGCTTTCTTTCGATTTCTTTGGAAATATTTCTACTACTCGCAAAGCGAGAGTATCGAGAACCTTATGTGTAGTAAAGCACAAAGATCCACTAGATGAAAAACTGAATTTACATCTATTTTAACACTCAGTTCTCTATATTTCACTCAATAGTCCCGTACTGAGTGTATCCTTTAATTGTTTCGTAGCCGGCCGTAAAATTGTTTCACGACGAAGTAATGGTCGATTTAAAGGGTTTTGGAGTAACTCTAAAAGCGTTGACACTGTCTATTCAGGCTGTTCTCCTAGAGTTACGTGATCAAGTTAGCTATCGATCAACTTATGGAACCTTGAAACGGAAGGGAATTTACCGAGATATCGCGTATTATCTAAGTGTCGATGTTGCTATTCCGGGTTGTACTCATTGATAGCATCACTATTGAGTCTGGCGACACTGTAAAGAAACTTATCGTTGATTAAAATATCCCGGTCACTCTCAACTATTTGGCTACGATTTCTTTTCATGACTGCAGGAAAATGAATAGTACTGTTACAATGACAGTGTTGTCATAAGCGGATTGAATCTCATCACATTCAAATATCGAGAAACATGTTCACAATATTTTGTGATGCTGAGCATCAAAAAAGACCAATAAATTATGCTAGCGCCTTCTCAATTCGCGTTCCTTATCTACAGGGGGTTTCGAAAAAACTTTTTAGAATGGCTGGCTTGTCAAACTTTTATTATACACATTTAGTGATACTGTAGTATATAACAAACAGATTGAATCACAAATTTTAATTGCAATTTCATTTTCGTACCATTTCCAATTATTGTTTATGATTTGGCCTGAATACTAAAAAAATTGCTTACTTACCGATAACGTTACCTTTCGATTTGATCATTTCTCAATCCTTAGGAAGGCCGAATAATTTGGCTTTGGTATAATGTTACATATCAGGCATATAATAAACGAAAAGGCATGCTCTAATTACTAAGAGCTTAAATTTTAAGAAAATCAGTTGAAAAGGAAAAGTGAAGAATCCCTTGACATCGCGAGATAAAGCACTTAAACTCGCATTATTTTTTCCGAACAAGGTCTGTGACTACTGTAAGCGATGAATATATCATACGATATTCTTTATTATTCCCTTTTTATTTACTCCCTATTTATTTCATTTCTTTACCCTTTTTTAATTGGTTTCTGTTCTCTTTTTCTATGTTTCATTGTAGGTTTTAATTCCCTCTAGCTTTTTATTTTAGCATACAGAAAATACCTGTCTGCAGATAATGCTATCATTTATGTGCTGACACCTCAAAGAACTATTGCCTGCATCACCCATTGACGCATCAGTGCACTATTCCAAGAATTCCTTGCCTATAATTCAACTAATTATTGCTGACAGTTTCAGTGAGCTCTTTCCCAGGTCAATAATTATTTACTCTATCATAACTTTTTTTAGTCTATATAAACCCAATCGGCCACCGACTTCTCTGTCACCGGTATACTAATCTGAGCCCTACCCCTTGTAGTTCCCTCAATACGACTTAAACTTGGCAATGGACCTCCGAGCAGTCCAATATTCATACCTGGGATAGAACATTTCAATATCGACGAAATAATTACAGATGATGACGATTAGCTGGTAATTTAATTGTTCTCGAATCATTCTTGAACTAGTATTAAGAGTACTTCCCAGAAAATCGTAATATCAGCTTTCTCTATTCGATCTAATCTTCGAAAGTAGTTCGTTTTTCTTCACGGACTGCAGAATCGCCGACAGTTATACAAATTAAATAGACGGAAACGCACGCCTTTTTGCTCAATACTGTCGAATGTAACCCGAAGGTTGTGACGAATACCTTCCGCAGATATTTTTCTCCAATAAATACACTTTCGGATTTGATGGAGTTATAACAGAGAAAATGTGCACGTTTGGGATACAAGACGTCCTCAAGAAGTGAATTAAGTACCTCTTGACAACGCCAAAGTAACATTATGTCGCGCAGTTCTCAAAAATAAAATAATCAGCCATTATTTCTTCTATGAAGAAACTATAATTGGAGACTTCGGAGCCACGTAAAGTCGATGGTATATATAATTCACCGGTCGGCTCTAGACAAGAACTTAAGAACCGAATTGCTATCGCTATTCGAAGCATCAACCGAAGTATGCTCCGAAAGGCGGTGAAAAGTAAAAATACGATTAGATTGGATTATTACTACACGCGAAAGCCACACTACGAATAGGACATGAAAATTAAGAATTCAAAATTACAGTATATAAATAACAGTTTTATTGCTCACTTCAGTTTTCCACGAAACATACGAAATTCATTTTGGAAAGTTTTTATTGAAATACCCTGTTGTGCGAAACTGAAACGCAGTGTATACCGTATTCGTCGTGGTAATGGCCCCTCAATTTGGGGAGGAACCAGGTAATGAAATAAAACGCGTAATAGTCATAAGTAGGTGTTTGCAACGACGATACCAAACGTATGTTTGAATACAATCGCTTTACCGTTACTACTATTTACTAAACGTTTAGGCTACGATTTCAGGTAACGGTAAAATTTAGTGACCACCCATTACTTACCGTTTAGAGCACGGAAAGTCTATATAAACTAAATTTGGGTTGTGTTCAGTTCTCAACGCGGTAACAGGGTGGTACCCGAAGTTGACG
>JAAUYH010174200.1_pt1 | contig 23542 bp, 20 predicted proteins | sample 7278061 | NCBI WGS metagenome assembly JAAUYH01 (sample SAMN14350203, study PRJNA611818) | marine sediment metagenome | isolation source: surface marine sediment (0.6m) | place: French Polynesia: Moorea | collected 2018-08 | reverse complement strand
ATAGCCGTCCGGTTACTCCAGTACGTCGCGGTTTCACTTCAGCTGCACCCGCAGGGATGAAAATGGTAGCGACACCCGTAAGTAAATCTGCAAAAATTTTGGTAACAAAATGATTTAAGAGTCGAAGAAATTCCCATCAGCGGATTGCAAGCAAGTGAGGTATAGCTAAAACCCTATAAAGCAGTCTGTAAAGAGTATTCTACTTCTGCTCCCCTCGCCAATAGGGTACGGTCTGTCCTGTCTCCTGACTCCTAAAGTCATTTATTTTAATACCAATTTCAAAAAACACTGCTACACATCACCTTTTTGAGCAAATCTTTAAATCTACTCCCTGTTTCCTATTCCCTTCCATAAGGGAAGTATAGCAATATTAAAGGAAATTGGTATTACTCAAACCAATTCAACCAAGCTTCCCAATTTTGAAATATTTTTGCTAATTCAGTATATCCTGCTGCTCTTGGATGAGCACCGTCATAATTTTTTATTTCACCTATCCATATATCAGAATTTATGAGTGTAGGGAAAGCATCCAAATAGGGTATATCCAATTTATTACAAATTTGCTGAAATTCTTGGGATAAATTAGCAATCCTCTGATTTTGTGTTTCATCTGCGATCGGTAATGGTCCCAGCATCAAAACAGGATATAACTTTTTTGTTTCTATGAGAATTTCTTGGGTATTAGCAAGAGAATTTTTAATTGCAACGCGAGTTTTTCCATTCTCTATTGTTGTATCATTTACACCAAAACAAAATATAACTCTGCCATCATATTGTTGTGGTAAACGATAGGATATTTCTCGCAAGTAACGATTTTTTAATTCTGTACTAGTTTCTCGTCTGACCCCTAAATTATAATAAGTGATGTCATGACCTTTTTTATTTGCATCAACACAAATTCTACCAGTCCAACCTAAGCATTCTGGATCGCCTACACCATTGACAAAGGATTCACCAACAAAGCAAATTCTAATTTCTTTTGCTGTCGTCATTTTTAAGGTTAATTTTTAAGCTTCTAATTGAATTTGCACAAACATTTCAGGAGCAAAATTTGCTCGAATAGACAATCGAAAAATCTCCAATTTCTGCTTTCTTTTCTTTCTCCCAGAATTTTAGCTGAGTCCAATCCTTCTTGTGAAATCAATTCTACATAGTTTTCTTTTACGCGCTCTCCGTCTTCTAACCACATCTCTATTAATTGGTCAGGTGGATTTATTGCGCTCATGGAGTTAGTTCCAGTTATTAGTTTACTACTTGTATTTTTCTTATATTTTAAGTTAATGACAGCAATTTAAAATGAAGAAGTATTGTTATGATTCAGGGGGTTGTATCAACAATATTTGACTATCTGTATAAATATAGTTATTTTTTCGTCTATTAAATTACTTAATATTACCCGGGTATGGATAATTTTTTATTGGATAAATTCTTAAAAATAGCTTTATGGATATATATCGGATCTGTAGTTTTGCTCTTCATATTTTATCGTCAGGAGAAAGAGGTTGTAACTGTCAAAAAGCAAAATCAAATTCAAAATCAAAATCAAAATCAAAATAAAACTCAAAATCAAAATAAAACTCAAATTCAAAATAAAACTGCACAAAATAAATTAGTTAGATTCGATACACCAAAAACAGAACCAAAAATTACTGCTATTAGTAACTTAGGTGCAAAATTACAATTTCAAGAAGAATGCAAGTTGAAATCGAGTACAAAAGCTGACACCAAGAAAGTTTCCATTGCAGCCGTTGGTGATGTACTTGCTCACAAAGTTTTGCAGAATCAAGCCCAAAATCATAGCCAAGGTTTCAAAAGCATTTGGTCTCAAGCAATCCCATATCTGAGAAAGGCTGATATTGCTTATGCTAACTTGGAAGGAACTGCAGCAGCAGGGATGAGTTATACAGGATGGCCGAATTTTAACTATCCACCAAGTATCTTAGACGACCTCAAAGATAGTGGTATCGATATTTTATCCACCGCCAATAATCACTCCCTCGATCGCAGTTCAAAGGGTGTAAATCTTACTATCGAAGCTCTACAAAATAGAGATATTAACTACACCGGTACCAAGCATACGGATTTTAAAAATGTTCCCTGGCATACCCTAACTCGCGTTAATGGAATGACGATCGCTTGGATCGCTTGTACTCACCATGCGAATTTTATTGATAAATCTGGACGTCGCGATCGCTACAACCAAGTTCTTTATTGTGGTTCTAAACCAGCATGGAATCCAAGCAAACTTAACCCAATCCTGGAAGAAGAAATCAAAGCTCTTGCAAATAGTAAAAATATAGATGCAGTAATAGTAACGCCACACTGGGGTATAGAGAATGAAAATAAACCGCGCAAACAACAAAAACAAATGGCGCAAGCAATGGCAAATGCTGGTGCTACTGCTATTATCGGTACACATCCCCACGTAATTCAACCTTGGCAAATGCTTGCAACCGAAGATGGTAGAGAAGTTTTGGTAAATTATTCCCTGGGAAACTTTATTACCAGAGCGGAAAGGGCTTCCAAAAACTGGCGCAATGCTATGCTGCTAATTTTCAATCTCAGTCAAGATGGGTCGGAAAAAGCACGGGTTAGTGGTGTCGGTGTTGTACCAATGGAAATGACCTACTCCCGTGGAGTTCATCGCCTCACAGTTAACACCCGAAGCGCAAAAAATCATGCTGCAAAATTCTTTTCACCAAAGAGCTTCGTAAATATTAACCAGTATTTTAGTCAAATTGGTGGCTGTGAGAACAAAAATTTAAGTAGGTGAGCAAAATTATGTAAACGAAGATTTTAAAGATTTTCTTTTCTCAAATTGATGCGATTAAGTAGGTCGGCGTTAAAAAACCAAGGTATGTCATTGCGTTAACGCAGTGTGCGCAAAGCGCATGTGGAACGTAGTGAAATGTTAGCACGCACCTACGGTGAACGCGGAGCGCGTCCTCAGCAATCGCAGGAGTTTTAGACTTATTTACCTTTTGTTACATAGTTGAGTTTATTTGTACCTGCTTACTTACTCCCCCGCATCAGGTTACCTTGACGACACCAAATGTAGATAATTTTGAAGAGTTTGGTGTCGATATAATAATATAATTAATTGACTAAAATTATTTATGAAGGCTGTAATATTATTGATGCGATTAGCTATAAAAACTATTTTTTATATTTATAAATTATCTTTTAAAACAACAACACCCAAGCTACTAATCACTTAGTAATTTCCTCTTCTTAATCCTTATAACTGGGGTTGCACTGAATGAATAACTTAAACCTAGGAATAGAGTTAGAATCCAGTTGTATTGCCCCCTATTCAACAACATGAGGAAATATAAGTTTTCGCGTCGGGTGTTGCAGTTGGGTTACGAGACAGATGATGAAACAGCTTTTTTACCTCTTAACTAATTTTGAACTAAACAACGTTGGCTGTTGTCTCTGCCAGGGAAGCTTTATTAAGCTTCAATTATTAATTTATCACTACTTTTAAACTATGTGGTTTGTTCGTAACTAATCTTTACATTTTAGTATTAACAAAAGACATCCTATATTATCTATAATAACTCAAAATTTAGCACATGAAAGGATGCTTTGAAAGTATCGTGTTTATTAGTGAAGGTAAATAATATGACTTTTTAAACATCCTCTAAGACTTTATTTTTGAGGTACTCTTTCCCCAAATACGTCTAATATGTATAAGACAGATAATGACTAAGCAGCTAGAAAAGCGGACGTGAAAAATCTTGAAGGTAAAGTCACATTAGTGACGGGTGCTACACGGGGAATTGGTAAAGGAATTGCAATTGGGCTGGGTGAAGCAGGCGCAACTGTTTATATTACAGGACGTAGCCTCAATGATTCTGATTCCGATGGCGAGATTTCAGGTACTTTGAATGATACTCAAACAGCAGTTGAGTCTGCTGGTGGTGTTTGCATTCCCGTTCGAGTAGACCATAGCGATGACGAGCAGGTGCGCTTACTATTTGAACGCATTCAAGACGAACAAAGCGGACAACTGGATCTATTGGTTAATAATGCTTATTCCGGCGTCAGAGCATTGAGAGATGCTCAAGGAAAACCATTTTGGAATTGCGAACCCAATTTATGGGATGCAATAAATAACGTTGGTCTTCGCAGTCACTACGTCGCCAGTATTTTTGCTGCTCGGATGATGACTAAAAATCTTTCAGGTTTGATTTGCACCATTTCCTCTTGGGGTGGGATGTCTTATATCTTCGGTGCAGCATATGGTGCGGGAAAATCTGCATGCGATCGCTTAGCTGCTGATATGGCTGTCGAATTAAAATCCCACAGTGTTGCTTCTGTTTCAATTTGGCCTGGTATTGTTGGTACAGAGCATATTTCCAGCATGGCAGATGAAATTAAAGAGAAAAATATAAGCGATCCTCAAAGTAGAATATTTCGTGATCGCTACAATTGGGAAACCCCTCTACTAACAGGACGAGCGATCGCCATGCTAGCTTCCGAACCAAATGCAAATATAATGCGTCGTACGGGACGGGTGCAAATTGTCGCCGAACTAGCTAAGCATTATGGAATCGTTGATCGGGATGGAAATCTTCCTGCATCACTCCGTTCTCTTCGCTTTGTACTACCTGCTGCGTTACCAGCACTCAGAAATTATTCGTCCTTAATTCCCGATTTGAAAGTACCGTGGTGGTTGATTTTATTGGGTGGACTTAGCTCTCCTAAAATTTGATGTGAGGATATTGCTTCTCACGGATATTTGTCTCACGGATATCTGATTGTAAGGGGTATTTGATTTCAAGCGGTTTAAGCTTGGCTTTTTTGGATTGCTATATTAGTGATGTAGGGCTTGAAAATAAGTCGTAATATAGTTCATATTTTGAATTTTTAGTTGCGTCTAGCACAACACCTTAGCTACATAAAGACTAACGATAAATATTAATCGTGAGAGTTTTGAAATGAGCGAAAAAAAAATCAATACCCAAGAGTTAAAAGTGAGTGGTGATAAACTTCTCAGTCAAATTAAGGAATTAGTTCGTAAAGGTAATATACGCCGTATCATCATCAAGAATGAGGATGCCAAAACTTTAATTGATATACCTCTAACCTTGGGAGTGGTTGGAGCTTTGCTTGCACCCCAGTTAGCTGCTATTGGTGCGATCGCAGCTCTGGTAACCCATTGTACTATCGTTTTTGAGAAAGTAGAGGATTAACCGACCCAACCCAACCTCCCCTTAGCGGAAGCAATGCGTCAGCATTAGGGGAGGAATGTTGGGTATTAACTGGCGAATTCTAAAGCTACACGTCGCTGAATTTCTTCACTGGAAAGCTCTTCAATGTGAGAACTGATTGACCAATTATGACCGAATGGGTCTACAACTCTACCTTATCTATCGCCCCAGAAGGTGTTTTCTAAAGCCATTGTTACTTTTGCACCTGCATTTACGGCTCGCTCAAACCATAAATCTGCATCATCAATTTGCAAATGAATACTCACCGGAGAAGCATTTAAAGTTTTTGCTGAGAGATGACCGCAATCAGGAAATTCATCATTGAGAAAGATGATTGAGTTACCGATTTGTAATTCTGCATGCATGATTTTCTGTTTGTCTGGTGTGAGCATGCGATACTTTTCTTCCGCACCAAAGGCTTGTTTGTAGAATTCGATGGCGGATGCTGCATCGTTAACTATAAGAGAGGTATAGACGCAGTTGTGTGATATCAAGCTGCATGGGTATTTTGCCTTTCCTATGTCAGATTTATCTTACACTTCATGATTATATAAGTTTTACTTTAATACACATCAACATCTTTACAATACTTTCCGTTCTAAAGTGTATAAGTTGATTTTACGTACATCTAAATAAAGACAGGAATTATTACAATAAGATAAAACCAATAAACGAGGTCAAAAAATTCTGTCTAGAACAAAGATTCAAGGAAGCATTTTGATAATGATGTAACAAATATAGCTAATTATTTCATGAACAAAAATCATTATGTTTGCGATCAATATAAGACATATGTCGTAGTAACTCTGCTTTAGGTGCATACTACCGTCGTATGCAGTCACCCATGGGTTCTCCAAAAGCAATTACCGCCACTACTCATAAATTAGCACGTATTTTTTATTATCTTTGGACATCCGGAGACACTTACTTATACTGACCCTGGTATAGATGCTTATGAGCAACAGTATAAAGAAAGGATACTTAAAAATCTTAAGAAAAAAGCTAAGACTTTTGGCTTTGAACTTACTGCTATTTCAACACCTACCGAATGTACTTCTTAGAAGTTAAGGTAACTTTTCCTGAAGATATTCACAGTCCCGTCTCTTCCGACGGCAAATATATATAACATCAAAGATGAATGTTTTATGTCTTAACAATTTGCTTTCAGCATTGCGGCAACTCGATCTGTTGCTCAAGTATACGTTTAAAAATGCCCAAAAATACAATGGAGATGAGTCACTAACCGATCCTTATCGAGGTCTTTACATCAATGAAGATGATATAAAACGCGACTTACTACAGGAACCGGGTGTTTCACTTTTGTTGGATCACCAGGTTGATTTAGAGGGAATATTTACTCAAATTATCAACAGCTCTTCAACTTTAACTAACTTGTATCAAAGTTTTAATTTATCTTTATTTGATTTAGTTATTGTCTTAATAGCCTTAGCACCAGAACTTGACCTGCGTTACGAGCGGATATATGCATATTTACAAGATGATGTTACTCGCAAGCGTCCTAGCATAGATTTAGCAGTGAATTTACTATGTGCTTCTGCATCAGAAAAACTGAAGCGGTTGGTTCATTTTGCGACTGATGCGCCGTTAATTAGTCAAGGCTTAGTAACTTTATTCCCAGATCCAAATCAAATCAAACCGCCCTTATTGGCTCATTATTTCAAGCTAGATGAGCAGGTTGTTCGTTACTTGTTAGGTGAAGTAAAACTTGACCCACGATTAGCAAATTTTTGCTGGTTGGGTAAGTCCGAATACGTTTTACAACAGTTAACATTAGATCGGGAGATCAAACTTGCTTTAGGAAAACTGACCGAACAAGCACATCAAAGTCAACAACCACTGCGGCTTTATTTTTATGGCGCACAAGGAGTAGGAAAAAGTCGAACCGCTAAAGCGATCGCCAACCATTTAGGAGTACCAATCATAACTGCAGATTTGAAGATAGTGGTACAACTAAAACTGGATTTTGATTTGATTTTACGGTTGTTGCTGCGGGAAGCTAAACTACACAATGGGATTTTATATTTGTCTGGAGTTGATGAAATTCTCAGTCAAAAACAGTACGGCGAGTATCATCACCTGCTCACTGCTCTGACTCAAAGCAAAGGAATTATTATTTTAGGAGGTAAAAAACCCTGTGATTCTGATACTATTAAATCTATAAATGCAATTTCTGTAGGGTTTGACCTGCCAAATTTTGCTCTACGTCGGACTTATTGGCAAGCTTCTGCAACTCAAATAGGTATAAAACTCAATGAAGAAGAGATTGATATATTGAGCGATCGCTTCCGTTTAACGCCCGAACAGATTGATGGCGCGATCGCGATCGCTCGCAACAAAATTCTTTGGAGTCAGGCTACAAATTCGGAGGAAGCACAGATGCAAGGATCGCAGCAGTCGGATGCACAAATCAACATCACGGAATTATTTGCTGCAACCCGCATGCAATCGGGACAGGATCTAACAGGATTAGCACGCAAAATTACACCCAAACATACTTGGGAGAATATAATCTTACCAAAACATCAACTTAGGCAACTGCAAGAAATTTGCAATCAAGTTAAGTATCACCACATAGTCTGCAACCAGTGGGGATTTGACCAAACCCTTTCTCTCGGAAAAGGTATTAATGTACTTTTTTCTGGTTTACCAGGTACGGGTAAGACTATGGCTGCAGAGGTTATTGCTAACGAGTTGCAGTTAGATATGTACAAAATCGACCTGTCCCAAATTGTTAGTAAGTATATCGGTGAGACAGAAAAGAACTTAGATCGGGTGTTTACAGCAGCGGTAAATTCCAATGCCATACTGTTATTTGATGAAGCAGATGCTCTATTTGGGAAGCGTTCTGAAGTTAAAGACGCCCATGATAGATATGCAAATCTTGAAGTTGCTTACCTGTTACAAAAAATGGAAGAGTACGAGGGGATTACAATTCTCACCACGAACTTACGCCAAAATTTGGATGAAGCATTCACCCGTCGCATCCGTTTTATTATTGAGTTTCCCTTCCCCGAAGCAGAGCATCGTTTGCAAATCTGGCAGAGGATTTTTCCCCACCAAACACCATTGTCAGGGGATGTGAATCTCAATTCCATCGCCCAAAAGTTTCAGATCGCTGGAGGTAGTATACGAAATATAGCTGTAGCAGCGGCTTTTCTGGCGGCTGAAGAGGGTAAGGCTGTTGGGATGAATCACTTACTTCAAGCTATAAAGCGGGAGCTTCGAAAGATGGGGCGGTTAATAAATGAGGAAGATTTTCAGAAAATGAGTTAAGAGTATACCGAAAAATAGTTAATTAACAATCTAATTAGGAAGAAATACAATTTAAACATAAGTCTGTCAATCGAGTGTCCCAGTCGCAAAGTGTCATCTTATGATTTCCGAAATCTATGAATTATCAGGGATTGAGGAGCTGATAACTTACAAAGTGTGTAAGTAAATAGTACAGGCAACTACTTTAATATTAAAGTTTTAACTTCAAGGCAATTTTTTCGCGATCGCAGATAAATAATTGAGGCAATCAATTTTGACAAATACTTGTAACAAATCTTATGGCTGACGAGGTGGATAATGGCAAAGGAAAAGCAGGAAAGAACTTTAAATAATCAATCTCAGCATAAACAACACAGGGATTCCCAGGATACAGAACTATTATTTCAACAGAGAATCGGCTCAAGTCAAAGTAATTCAATAGGGCAAAGAATAAGTCGGATAAGCAATGTTCCTTCCATAGCAGCCCATTCTGCGATGCTCAATCGTGCCCCTGCAAAACAACAATCTGCTAACAGGCACTTGCTATTGCAGTTGCAGCGACAACATGGAAATAGATATGTACAGCGGGTGGTGCAAGAAGCACAACAACAGAACCAACCTGTGATTCAAACGAAACTGACTCTAGGTGCAGTGGGTGACAAATACGAACAGGAAGCGGATCGCGTCGCCAAGCAAGTGGTGAATAGTATTTCATCTACAAATCAAGAACCCGTGCAAAGGATGGAACCTGAGGATGAGGAACTGGCACAAATGAAGCCAGATATTCAGCGGATGGCTGTGGGTGAAGCAATAGAGGTGGATCCAAGTGTCGAAGATGCGATTCAACGGGCGCGAGGTAGGGGACAACCTTTAGCAGAGAATGTGCGCGTACCAATGGAACAGGCATTTGGGGCTGATTTTAGTGGGGTGAGGGTGCATACGGGTAGCCAATCACACCATTTGAATCAATCGATACAGGCGCGGGCTTTCACTACGGAGCAGGATGTGTTCTTTCGTCAGGGGGAATATAATCCAGGTAGTCGGAGTGGGCAGGAGTTGTTGGCTCATGAGTTGACTCATGTAGTTCAGCAGAGTGGTGCAGTCCAGCGATCGCAAAATCCAAAACCTACCCTACAGCGTGAAGAAACAGCAATTATACAAAGGGTAGTTTACGATAATATGGCTGAAATGTGGAATGACGTCCATAGTGGCTATTCGCAAGAGAAGATTCAAAATATTCTTAAAGATTCTGTGCTGTCCGCACAATATAACGACGCAGCTGCCCAATTACCTAACTGTAATTTTGTTCAAGTTCAAGGCACAGCACCTCAAGCTAAATCAACACCTGACGCAGACCAACCTTATAGGATAGAGTGGGACACGGCGACACAACTCTCTCTTGATGAGGATTACTTTGCAAGTGCTATTATTCATGAACTGGCTCATGCTGCATCATCACAACAGTATCGAAGAAATGGAGTTGATGACAGGGAACTTATTTGGGCTAACATGAATTTGCCTCCTGCGGAGGGTCTTGTCGATACTGAAACTGGGATGAGTGATAATCAATTGGAATCATATCAAACTCAAATGGAGACAATTGATAAAAATTGGCTAGGTATAGAAAAGGAGGCTACGGCAGATAAGACGTCGGGAAAACTTCCCCAGCTTCACTACGACCATATATATCAAAGAATCCAATATGCCTTGGGTACAGGCTTTGTCCACAACGATACAGTCTTAGCAGATATGCTGTACTACTTAAAAGCGAAGAGATTAGATAATACAAGGACATATTCATTCGCAAGACGTATGCTCAATGAAGCCAATGATCGTCGTAGGAATGGTTTTTGGTCTAGGAGTGATACTGAAGTCAGAGTAGTTGATAGCAAAGCATGGTGGTTTCAATTTTGGAAATGGTAATTACAGTGCGCTCGCCGATCTTGTAGTGGACTAACACGCCTAAAATGTTGCAATAGATTTGTCCTAAAATTTATTTCAATTAATGATTTTTGGATTTTGCTAATGCACTATTTTAGCTGTGTCAGTCCAGTAGGGTGCGTTAACGAAGTGTAACGCACCGTCGGGATCTCTTCTGAATCACTGATGCACTACCAATTTGACCAACTTACTTAACTGCACCAAAAATAGAGCTTCCTGGGAGAGAAAGCGAATGTTTCAAGACCTCGATAACACCCTCAGAGAATTGCTGAAACAAAAAGTACCGATTGATGACACTCAAATAGATATAAAATTTGAGCTACCCAATCAAGACTGGGAAAGCAAACTACAGAAAGCAACAATTAATCTGTTTCTCTACGACATCCGCGAGAATCTTGGGTTACGGAGTAACGAAAAGTATTTAAACCGCAATGGTGCTACAGGGACTGAAACTATAGCACCCGTCCGCATGGATTTGTCTTATATGATTACGGTTTGGACAAAAGAAATTGTGGATGAACATCGACTACAAGGAAGTATTCTAAAAACTTTGTTACGCTATCCCACCCTACCAACTGAAGTTCTGCAAGGAGATATGAACCAACCTCTTCCCTTACGTGCTTGGGTGAGTCAACCAGAAAAAACACCTAATATTTGGGATTTTTGGTCTTCTCTAGATGGACGACTGAAGGCTGGTTTAAGTTATGTGGTGACAGTTCCCGTTCAACCCTTTACCCCAGTGGAAGTACCTCTAGTTACCGAAAAAACAATAACATTGAAACACCGAAGAGAATCTTAGTAATTTTGTGAATATTTTTTCCAAAGTGCATAAGTTGATTTTACTGATAACTAAATAAGGATAACAAAGATGAGAAATAAAACTTTTTGTAAATAAAAATAGCAAACTTCCAGAAAAAGGTATAAGCTACTATCAGGAAATAAACATACAAACTGATTGTAAAAATTAAAAATCTGAGAAGCAAAAAACAGATTTATCAAAGAAAATTAGTTTGAAAAAGATTCACAATATTTACAAATAAAATACCTAATATAACTTAATCAATTACGAAATCTATTCTATTTATATTAGGTAGTAATATCGAAGTCATATTGCCTCTATTCCTATAATTTAGATATTGTGATTTATGTAGACATAATGCATTTTTATCATGAACCAATTGATGATTATTGAAGATATCATTTCATAAAATAAATCTTAATTCTTCAATTGCTTCATTTTGTTGGTTGACTTGTGTTTTACATATAGAACAATTCAAACATTAATCAAGTATTAGCATTGTATTGTCAATCAAACAATGGTCTACTCAAATGATTTTTACAGATACTCTTTCTGGAATGAAAAGCTTGAGTTTATAGCACTACGCATTTAGGTTAGGATATTGGCGGAAGCTAAAACCTATAACCAGTAGACTTTTGACTTTTGACTTTTTACTTGCGCGTAGCGTTATAATATCTGCACCCACCTCATTGAAGAAATGATAATTAAAGCCAGTCACAAAGTTGCAATTGCGGGAACAATAAAGGATGAATTTACGGAGCAACCCATTGCAGACACCATTGTCAATATAGTAGGTCAAAATTTCAACATTTGGGCAACTGAAAATGGCTCCTTCTATTTAATAGGAGAACCAAAAAGTCCAATCAAATTACCTACATCCCTCGCCAAAATTGAAAATGGTTTTTTCAATTTCATGGATTTACCTGATGGTGAGTATAAGCTAAAAGTTTCAGCCCCTAATTTTAAACTTCGATATGAACAAGATAAGGAAATTGATGTTACAGCACCAAATTTGCAAATATCAGTAGAACTATCTCCAACCCAATTGACTGGAAATGTCAGACGCAGTGATAATCAGGAGCCTATTTCTCAAGCCTTAGTTAAACTTGGTGGTAGCGAATACCAAACTTTTACTGATATAGAAGGTAAATACACCTTATCAGATATCGTGGCGAGTTCCCCTACAATACAGGTTTCTCACAAAAGTTTTGAGCTATCTACCCGGAAACTAGAACAGCAACTAAATCCAGGAGAAAAACGCACAGAAGATTTTAGCTTAAAACCACTAAATTCGATTTAACTTGATTAGTTTATCTTGTATCAAAAATAGTATTTTAGTTAATCTCAAGGAGAATATTATGCCTGAGTATTTAGCCCCTGGTGTTTACGTTGAGGAAGTTCCTTCATTAATCAAACCAATTGCTCCCGTTAGTACGAGTATTGCAGGGTTCATTGGTGTTGTGCCGAATGAGCCGATTGTGGAAGAAGTAAAAGATCAAATGATTGCTACGGGTGATGGTGAGAAAACACAATTTAAACTGCCACTTGGGTCTTACCCAGTAAAACCAGATGCAGGAGAGTATGAAATTAAGATAGGGGATGAAATTAACCCATTTGAAGCTAGACTTGAAAATAATGACGAAACAAAAGATTCATTCGTAGTTTTCCAACAGGCTCCACAAGCAGGAGCCGACATCAGAGGAAGTTACAAACGCTTTTTTAATTCTGTTGTGGGTGTTGGTGAAGTTAAAGTATGTACCAATTTTACTGAGTTTACAAAATCTTTTGGTGAATTTACTCAAGATACCGGACAAAATATATTAGCTCACGCGGTGTATGGCTTTTTTAACAATGGCGGTTCTCGCTGCTATGTCATGCGGGTAAATGCAGAAAATGATATTACCGAACAATTCTTAGAGCGAACATTTGAACCAATTGATGAAATTGCGATTGTCGCTGCGCCAGGAATTTTAGAGTCTAGCGTTCGCGCTGCTATAGTCACCCATTGTCAACAGAGAACCCAAGACCGTTTTGCCATCTTTGATTGTCCACAAGTGGTAGAAACTAATGGACTATTGGATCTCCTAAAATTGGATCGGGATAATGATAACAACGTCGTACCAGACTACTCAGACTATGCAGCTTTCTACTTCCCCTGGATAGAAGTTTTTGACCCAGCGACCAAAACCCGCAAATATGTGCCTCCCAGTGGTCATATTGCAGGTATATATGCCAGAGTTGATACTGCAATTGGAGTACACAAAGCCCCAGCTAATGAGGTTATCTTCGGTGCTCTAGGACTGAAATACAAAATCAGCAAAGCTCAACAAACATTACTCAATCCCCAAGGTGTTAACTGTATCCGTGACCTCAACGGTAATTATTTAGTTTGGGGAGCCCGTACCATAGGTGGAGATGCTAACTCAGACTTGAAATACATCAATGTCCGCCGTACCTTATTATTCCTCAGAGAATCTATAGACGAAGGCACCCAGTGGGTAGTCTTTGAACCAAATACTCCTAATTTGTGGAGGAGAATTACTCGTAATGTCTCTGATTTCCTCACCACAGTTTGGCGTTCTGGAGCATTATTTGGTGACACTCCCGAACAAGCTTTTTACGTGAAGTGTGACGCGGAAACTAATCCACCAGAGGAGCGGGAACTAGGTCGAGTGGTGACAGAAATTGGGGTGGCGATTGTCCGTCCAGCGGAATTTGTCATCTTCCGTATTAGCCAGATTACGCCTCAAACTAATAGTTAAAACCGGCTTGTATCTTTTTGCAAATAATGGAGGCTTGTATGCCAAAAGTTTATAAGACTCCGGGGGTTTATAGAGAAGAGTTTTTTTTACAACCTCAAGAGGCATTACCTACTGGGATTCCTGGATTTGTGGGATTTGCTTGGGCGATCGCACCTTTGGAAAAATTACCACCAGGAATCGACCTTACATCTCTTCCTGAGTCCTTAAAAGGTAAAATAGATTATGACTCAGAAAAAAAGTGTTTAGTTTTTCCCGGAGTTATCACTTCAACCATCAGGGATGAGTTGTTACAACTCTCAGAAGATCCAGAAAACTCAGAAGAATTGCTACTGTTTCAAAAAGCGATACAGTCCCTATTTGAAAATGCTCAACAAGTTATTAGCCTGCAGCGCAAACGAGACTTTGACAATGAGTTGCAGACTCCAAATGAGAGTTACTTAGCAGAGGCAGTAAATGGTTTTTTTGAAAATGGCGGTATTCGTTGCTACGTCGCACGAGCAGTCTTCGAGTCAGAGAACCCAGATAGAAACAAAGAAGCCCTGATTCAAGCCTTGAGTGGATTAGAGCCTCTCAACGACCTAGACTTGGTAGCGATTCCCGATGCGATGACATTGTATCCAGACAAACAAGCAGTTTTGCAGGTGCAACAAGCAGCTTTAAATCACTGTGAAACTTGTGGCGATCGCATGGTTGTATTAGATGCATTACCTAGCCTAGAAAATGGTCAGCCCAAACTGACACTATACGAGGACATTAAATCGCAACATCGTGACCTGAGCGTAAATCAAAAAGAAGCTTTTAACGGAGTTTTATACTTCCCTTGGGTTAAAAACACTCAAGATTATCCCAAACAGGATGATCCTACCCAATTAGAGAAAGGTCGCTTAGTCCCCCCCTGTGGACATGTAGCTGGAATAATTGCCCGTAGCGATCGCGATCGTGGCGTATTTAAAGCCCCAGCCAACGAAGAAATATATGATGTCTTAGATTTAGAACTGCCCATTGACAACTCAATTCAAGAGGAATTGAACCCACTCGGAATTAATTGTCTGCGGTCTTTCCCAGGTAGAGGAATTCGGGTTTGGGGAGCAAGGACGCTCGCGGGTCAAGATTTCAACTGGCGTTACGTCAACGTTCGTCGTTTATTTCTTACCCTGATGCGGTGGATTGACCAAAACATGTTTTGGGTAACCTTTGAACCTAATGGTCGGCTACTGTGGTTGCGAATTCAACGAGAACTGAGTTTTTATCTGGAAGGTTGGTGGCAAGCAGGTGCTCTAATAGGAGAAACCCGCAACCAAGCATTCTACGTTAAATGTGACGAAGAAACAAATCCACCGGAAAATCGCGAACTTGGACAGGTTATTACCGAAATTGGTTTTGCTCCCAATGCTCCAGCCGAATTTATAATTGTTCGCATTGTTCGCCGCACTGATACCCGTGAAATTCTAAGACCTTATATATAAGTCGAGAAATAACCAAACACACCAAATACAAACTTAAGGAGACTAATTATGAACGACGATCTTCCATACCGTGGGTTTAACTTCCGAGTTGAAATTGATGGTATCACTGAAGCAGGTTTTCAAGAATGTGACGGTTTAGATGTGACAACAGATCCCGTAGAATACCGAGAGGGAACTGACCCTAATCATGTACGACATCTAACAGGGCTAAACAAATACTCACCTATTACACTCAAACGTGGTATTACTGACTCCACCAGCCTTTGGGATTGGCGAAAAACAGTGATCGATGGCAAAACAGAACGTAGAAACGTATCAATTGTCTTAATGAATGAAGCTCGGGAAGAGAAAATACGCTGGAATCTGAGTAAAGCTTGGGCTTCCAAGTGGACTGCGCCTAGCTTCAATTCTACCAGTAATGAAGTAGCAATTGAATCACTAGAAATCGTATATGACGAAATGAAGAGGGGATAGTCCAGTCTTGTTGGGTTATGCTTTGCTTTTCCCATGAAGATGTTATATATCCTGCGTCAACCCAACAAGCTATGACTTATAGGCTTATAGATTATTTTTAAGTTACTTACAGTGTTTAGTATCCTAAATTACCCCAAGCTATACTTTGCAAGCTATGCTACAGACTGAATTTAACTTTACTCTGCCACTGGGCTATGTTGATGCAGAAGGTAATCTGCATAGAGAAGGAGTTATGCGTTTAGCAACAGCCTTAGATGAAATTACTCCTCTTAAAGACCCACGTGTGCGTAGTAACCAAGGATATTTGTTGATGATTTTACTGTCGCGAGTCATCACTAAACTCGGTACTTTGGAATTCATTACTCCTAAAATAATAGAAAACTTGTTTGCAGGAGATTTAACCTATTTACAAGACCTTTACTGCCGCGTTAATAAAAATGGACACGATCGCGTGCGTACAAATTGTCCTCACTGTGAAAAACAGTTCGATGTGGAACTAAGTAGTATGGGGGAATAATTGGCTACCCCTTGGAGCGGTTGTATAAGGAGGTAGCCTATATTGCCTATCATTTTCATTGGCCGCACGAACATATTTTAACCCTAGAACACACAGAGCGATTGCGTTGGGTTGCACAGATAGCTGACATTAATCAACGCTTAAACGAACAACTTGAATCATAAGGAAGCAAGAACCAATGCCTTCTCTAGGTCTGAATACAGCTTATGCTGCTGGTAGTAGCGCTGCAGGTGTTACACTCGATCCTTTCGGTGCTTTTAATTTCTTGATTGAAATTGAAGGGGTTTTGGTGGGAGGTTTTTCTGAGTGCAGTGGTCTGGAAGTCGAAACAGAATACTATGATTATCGTGAAGGAGGTGTAAATGAGTACGTACATCACTTTGTTGGTCCAACAAAATATCAACCCCTAGTCTTCAAACACGGGCTGACTTTCATTAATGGTCTATGGACTTGGCATCAAGAAGTTGCTCAAGCCATTGATACGGGGAAATTTAAACGTCGAAATGGCACAGTTTATTTATTAAACGAGCAAAAAATACCAATGAAGTGGTGGAATTTTAAAGATGCTTTTCCCATTAAGTGGACTGGACCACAACTTAAGGCAGATTCGGGAGAAATTGCTTTTGAAAGTGTAGAACTCGTCCATCGAGGACTGAGTTAACCCAGTTCCATATTTAGATATTTGAACTTATTTATTTTATATCAGGCACTATGACCAAAATTGCAGTAATAGTTGCAGTACCTTGGACGTGCTAACACGAACGGAGGCTCAGAGATGGCAGATTCCTCTCAACAATCAGCAACAGGAATAAACAATAACAATACATTACGATTATCTAGTCATATTCAGCGCATAGAAAATCGTGGTACTGAACCTTTAGGAGTAGTTAATATTCGCTCATTTCAGCCTCACTTGTCTCGCGTACCAGGGTGGGCTGTACAACGCTCTACTGTGGTAAATAGAATACTTAAACGCTATAGTAGCCAGGAAAAAACTTCAGCATATTCAGATGACTTAGTACTTGCTGCTCCGTCACAAGCAATACCAAGAGATGAGACTCTGAATATATCAACCGCAACTCAAACAGCAACATCTTCTTCTATACCAATCGCCCGTGCTGTTCGTTCAGAATCAAGAAGTAACAACAATTCTAGTCCTGCAAAACCCAGTTCCACTCCTGTAAAATTCTCCTCTAATACCTCAACAACACAACAGTTGCGAAAACAAGGGAAATCCCAACCCAAATCTCTATTAACTGCGGATAAATCTCCCACAGTACCGACTTTGCAACACACTGTATCTCCATCTCCCCCATCTTCACCAGTTACTTCTGGTAAATTTCGTGTCACCCGCAAACCAGTTCCCTTACCCAAACCTCAGACAAATACTTCATCCCAGTCAAAATTAGAAAGTGTTTTGACCAACCAAGACTCTAGGAAAATAAATGTTCCTCAAACAGCTGTTTCTGGAGCAAATATTTCTGAATCAAATGTTTCTCGAAAAAATATTGCTGGAGATAATATTTCTGAGGAAAATATTTCTGAGGAAAATATCTCTGGAGATAATGCTCCTCAAATAACTAAAAATCAACCTAAAATTGCAAGAGAAATTGTCAGTCAAGGAGAAATATCTCAAACAACAGCATCATCTCTAATATTACCAAAACGCCTTCAACAAGAAAATTCACTCATCCCTGAACGTAGCATTAATACAACCAATGAAATCAATAGGAAACCCCAGGGTGAGAGCCCCCTGATTCAACAAAAATCGACCCAAAATTTAAATCAATTTTCAGATCAAAGTAATTTTGTACAACTTGCTCCAAATCACACTCAACATCAAGCAAATATTGTTAGCAAAGAAATACTAAAGCATCAACCCCAACAATCAACACAATCACTCATCCTACCCAAACATCTAGCCACAAACTCTACTGAAGATTCTGAAAATTCTAGCTTCTCATCCCAGTTAGGATTAGAAAATATTTTGGTTAATCAAAACTCTATTAAAACAGATGTTGCTCAACCAACTGTTTCTAGAACAAATATTGCTGGAAACAATATTCCTCAAACAACTAAAAACCAACCTACACCCTCAAGAGTTATTGTCAACCAAGGAGAAATATCTCAAACAGAAACATCATATTTGATATTACCAAAACGCCTTCAAAAAGAAAATTTACCAACTGCTGATAGAATTAATATTACCAAAAATGGTGATATACAACTGCAGGGTGAGGGTTCTCTAATTCAACAAAAATCAACTCATAATTCAAATCAAAATAATTTTATACAACTTCCTAAAAATCACACTCAATATCAAGAAAATATTGTTAGCAAAGAAATATTAAAAAATCAGCCTCAACAATCAACAAAATCACTCATCTTACCCAAGCACCTTTCTAAAAGCTCTACCGAAAACCAATCTATAAAAACAGATATTTATCAATCAACTATTTCTCAAACAACTGGGAATCAACCTACAATTGCCCGAGAGATTGCCAATCAAGGAGAAATATCTCAAACAGTAAAACCATCTCTGATATTGCCAAAACGCCTGCAGCAAGAAAATTCACCAACTGCTGATAGTGTTGATATTACCAATACAGATAATAGAAAAAGCCAGACTAAAGGTTCCTTAATTCAACAAAAATTAACTCAATATTCAAATCAAGATAATAAAGCACAAATTCTCATAAATCATACTCAAAATCAGTCTAAAATTGCCCGAGAGATTGCCAATCAAGGAGAAATGTCTCAAACAGCAACACCATCTCTGATATTACCAAAACGCCTACAACAAGAAAATTTACCAACTGCTGATAGTGTTGAAATTACCAATACATATAATAGAAAAAGCCAGATTAAGGATTCCTTGATTCAACAAAAATCAACTCAATATTCAAATCAAAATTCAACTCAACCTCAAAGAACTCATCAAGCAAATATTGTTAGCAGGGAAATACTAAACCATCAACCTCAACAGCCAACAAAGTCACTCGTACTACCCAAACATATTTCCCATAATTCTACCAAGGATTCTGAAAATTATAGTTCTTCATCACAATTAGGATTAGAAAAATTTTTGGATAATAAAAGCTCTATAAAAACACCTATTTCTCAAATATATACTTCTCAAATATCTCAAAATCAACCTACAATTGCTAGAGAAATTATTAACCAACCAGAAATTTCTCAAACTACAACACCATCTCTAATCTTACCAAAAAGTTTGAGTGAAAATTCTACTAGTGGTCCTCAAAATTCTATAGTTTCTAATTCTAATAAATTACCTACAACCACGTTACAACCGAAAGTGGTGCATGAGAGTTCCTTAAAGACTCCATCTGTCACAATTACACAAAATATAAAACCCTTACAGGTGATTAGTAGAACCACCTCCCCCAAAGAGATCACATCAGAAATTCCTTCTCCTGTGAATCTCTTAAACCAACAAAACATGGTTTGGCGTAAAAGTGTTAGTCAAGCTTTATCTGAAAACTTGTTAAATCAAGTCAGAAACAGCAACAATCAGCCTGGAATGCCTCTTACAATCAATTCTGTCAGAGGAGAACAATATATTACTCGTAAAATCTCAACTACATCCAGTCCTGATTCTATGGTTAATGCACAAAATAACTATAGCAAACATATTACCAATGGAGAAACACCAGCCCAAACAAATACAAAAACCAATGAAATAAGTGTAGAACAGATTGCCCAACAGGTTAGTCGTATTCTGCATCGCAACTTATCAATCGAACGCGAGCGTCGGGGAATGAATCTATGGTACTAAAAGGAGAAGCATCAAAAAGTGATCAGTAAGTTAGAAATTCAACCGCTGAATCCTTTAACTTTATCACCGAGCGGTGGACCAATTAAAGTTACTTTTAATCCCAATTCCTATTCAATTAGCAAGAGTGTAAGTTGGAAGACCCCAGATAGTTCAACAGGTAGGGGTGAAACACAAGAATTACTTAATGCTCCAAAATTAACTTTTGGTGGTGGTAGCAGTCGTATACTCAGTATCAATGAACTGTTATTTGATGTCACTGAACCAGGGAGTGGAAATGATGTCAGGGAAAAAACCAATGAGATAGTTGCACTCACTCGCATTGACAGAAGTTTTAAACAGCCTCCCGCTTGTCGTGTAAGTTGGGGAAGTGCTCCAAGTGGTTCTGATTTTCCTTTCGATGGAGTCATTACGGATTTAACACAAACATTTACACTTTTTAAAAAAGACGGTACTCCGGTTCGAGCAACATTGAGTGTTACTTTTACGGAATATATCAAACCACAAGATGACCAGCGTAAAACCGATCCAGAACTAACTACACACACAGTCAAACGCGGGGACAAGTTGAGCAGCATCGCAGCGAAACTATATGGAGATCCAACACGCTGGCGCATAATTGCGGAAGCTAACAGCTTAGACAATCCGCGCCAGTTGGAGATTGGCAAAATCTTAACTATTCCAGAAGTGGACTAGGAGGAAAAATGACCAATGCTTCTAGAGAATTATATTTACCAGATTTTGATGTCCTGATTAATAAATCGCCGATTCCCCTGGATGCAGAGTTACAACTGATTCGCATTACAGTTGATGAGGATGTAAATATACCTAGTATGTTTACTTTAGAATTTGCTGGGCTAGACGAGCGACCATTACCTGATATTCCGATTATTGACAAACCAAATCTATTTGAGATCGGTGGTGAAATTACAGTAAAGCTGGGTTACCATCACGGTAAAATAGAAGAGGTAATCGTAGGCGAGATAATTGCTTTAGAACCAGAGTTTCATTTCCAATTGCCGCCTAGCTTAAGGGTGCGGGGCTATGATCGCCGCCATCGGCTACAGAGGGGTTCTAAAACTCGAACATTTCTGAACAAAAAAGACAGCGATATTGCAAGGAAAATAGCTCAAGAGGCGAAGTTAACTCCCGAGGTCGTGGATAGTAAAATATCCCATGAGTATGTGCTGCAAGCAAATCAAACAGATTGGGAATTTTTGCAAGCTCGTGCTTGTCAGATTCAGTATGAAGTGGTTGTAGAAGACAAAAAGCTATTTTTCCGACCGGTGAGCAATGACAAGCCCGAAATTATGACTTTAACCTTCATGGATGATTTGCTGGAGTTCTATCCTTTTGTCTCTGCTATGGGTCAAGTTGACGAGATTACTGTGCAAGGATGGGATCCCTTGCAAAAAAAACAAAAAATCGTCGGACGCGGTAACAAAGAAGTTTCTAAGATGGGTGGTAAAAAAACTGGAGCGGCGCAAAGTCAAGCAGCTTTTAGCAAAGCTACTGGCGTTTGGACTTCTCACCCGGTTAGGACTGAACAAGAAGCTGAACAACTTGCTAAAGCTAACTTTAATGCTGGGATACTAAGTTTTATTACAGGTGAAGGACTTTGTCACGGACGCACAGATTTAAAAGCAGGCAAAGTTATCAAAATTGATGGTGAACGAATTGGGAAACAGTACCGAGGACAATATTATGTCACTAAAGTAAATCATCGTCTCAACATTAGGACTAGTCGCTATGGACAAGGTGGTTACTACACTCATTTCACTTTCCAACGAAATGCTTTTTAGTTATTAGTAGTTATTTAGGGAACAGAGAACAGGGAACAGGGAACAGAAAAGAAAGAATATTAGATATACCTCAGTTATTTGAGAAAGGCTGCAAGTATTTAGGGAGTATAACAATCGTGAGTTTATTTGATGTAATAGTTGACACACAGAAACAGCAGAAAATGTCCCAGAAGATTTATGGGGTAGTAATTGGAATTGTTAGCAACAACAAAGACCCAGAAAAGCTTGGGCGGGTAAAAGTAAAATTCCCTTGGCTCAGCGATAATGATGAGAGCTATTGGGCACGGATCGCTACACCAATGGCTGGTCCAAAACGCGGTATTTACTTTATCCCAGAAATTGATGATGAAGTCCTTGTTGTTTTTGAACATGGAGACTTACGTTTTCCTTACATTCTTGGTGCTCTGTGGAACGTTAAAGATATTCCTCCTCCAGAGGCAAAACAAGATGGGAAAAATAATATTCGCCTGATTAAATCTCGCAGTGGTCATATAATTTCTTTTGATGATACAAATGGGCAAGAAAATATTGAAATTCTTGATAAAACCAAAAGCAATAGCATAAAAGTTGATACTAAATCTAATACTATTACCATCAAAACAGACAAAGATATTAAACTATCAGCTCCTCGAGGTGTTATTCAATTAGATGCCCACAAAATAAAAATAAACTCCACAGATACAACTGATATTACAGCAGTAGCTGATATGAATATTAAGGCTACCGGCAAGGATGCCAATACAATTATCAAAAGCGGAACAGGAAAAGCAAAGATATGTCTTAATTAGTTAATAGTTAATATTGATGAATTCTGAATTCCTAATTATTGATTAGAGGTTAGAAATTATGGGCAGACCAGCAGCAAGAAAATGCGATGTAATATTTGCAATCGATATACACCTTGTAATGGCAGTGCCACTTCCTTCACCTGTACCTACACCTTTACCATTCTTTGGCAATATCAATGGTAATGTCAGTTCCAATGTCGAAATCATGGGAAAGCCAGCAGCTACTGTAGATAGTACCGCTAAGAATAAGCCATCACATACTGTTCCAAGTCCAGCTTTTTTTGTAAGGCCACCTACTAATAAAGGCTCGGTCGCATCGGGTAGTTCCACAGTCATAATTAACGGTAAAGAGGCAGCAAGACTTGGCGATAGGGCTAAAACTTGCAGCGATCCAGTGCCACTAGTAAGTGTAGTAATTGGGACAGGTACAACAGTCTTTATTGGTGGTTAGTAAGGAGAATAAGATGTCTAAAACATTTTTGGGAAAGGGTTTAGGCTTTCCGGTAACGGTAAATGATAATAGCATACTAGCAGAAGCCGCCTTTGAAGAAAGCATTCGCCAGTCAATTTGGATAATCCTTGCTACAGCCAAAGGTGAACGAGTGATGCGCCCAGATTTTGGCTGTGGAATTTATGATTTAGTGTTTGAAGTCAATTCACCTTCTACAGTTGGTAAGGTATCTCAAGCTGTGCGAGAAGCTTTGCTGAGGT